>Ga0210403_10001060_pt1 | contig 26826 bp, 31 predicted proteins | sample IncBWC19MmetaG_FD_150863 | JGI IMG/M metagenome (GOLD analysis project Ga0210403, IMG submission 150863) | Forest soil microbial communities from Barre Woods Harvard Forest LTER site, Petersham, Massachusetts, United States - Inc-BW-C-19-M | ecosystem: Environmental > Terrestrial > Soil >... | reverse complement strand
CCCGGCCTCCAAGGATGTGCGTCCGGGGAAAATCCCAATCATGTTTCCGCCGAAGCTGCGAAACGCGATCATGAGCGCGTTTTGAAAACCCGAACCGTAGGCCAGCAATAGAACAACGGTAGCAATGCCCCAAGCCATGCCAAGCATGGTGAGCAGCGAGCGACGCCGGTTGTACTTCAGTGCGGTGTATGCCTGTTGTCCCAAGTCGCCGAACATAATTATTCCTGCCGCAAAGCTTCAACCGGAGGAAGCAAGGCCGCCTTGCGCGCCGGATAAAGGCCGGCAATGATGCCGGCAATGGATAGAGACACAATCGCAGTCAATGCCGATGCGGGCACGATGCGTGGGGTGTCAAAACCCTGAGGGGCTGGCAACTGAGCCAGAAGAGCCACGAACACGGCAGAAATGGCCAGGCCGATTCCTCCGCTAAATGTTGTTAAGAACGCTCCCTCCACAAAGAACTGAGTAAGAATATTCCGGTGAGTTGCGCCAAGAGCCTTCCGCAAGCCAATTTCCTTGGTTCGCTCGGTCACAGAAACCAGCATAATGTTAATAATTCCAATCGCGCCCAGGGCAAGCGTGACAACGCCTACTACTCCCAAAAACCAATCCATTGCGTTAAAAATCAGGCCCACCTTCATCGACTCCTCAATGGTGTCCCAATCCTCGAATGCGTCCTCCATTTTGGGATCAAAGCCGTGTTGCCGCGCGATAATCTCGTGAACCTCGTTTCTGGCTTCGAGATGCATCTCTTTGGTTATCGGCCGGTAATTAATGAATGAAACAGAATCGTTGGATTTCCATCCCGTCAGCGGGAAGAGCATTCGCATTGTTTCAAGCGGGATAAAGATGCGGCCATTGGTGCCGTTCTGGCCTTCCTTGCCAATTTTCTCCACGACGCCAATCACTTTGAAATCGACTCCATTCAGAAGGATCGTGCTACCTACAGCAGGTTGTCCCGGAAACATGTTCTTGAGCATCTCCCACCCCACGATTGCGACGCGACGATGCTCATTGTTGTCGGCGTCATTCATCCATCGCCCCGGGTTAATCGGAACATTCCGAATTTGGCTGTACTCGGGAGCTACACCGAATACCTGACCATTAGCGCTGCTGTAGTCGCTTACCGCCCGAATGTCTTCGCGATCGATTACCGGAGACACCGCTCGCAAGAATTTAGCCTGACTGCGAATCGCAACGTAGTCGCCGTATGTGAACGGGTACCAGGCTGCCGATTGATAGCTTCCGGGTATCGCAGGGATCCTCCCGGGGAAAACGAACATAATATCTTGCCCGAGATTAGCGAGATTCTTGGCCTGCCCGCTGCGGAAGCCCTCCCCGAGGCCCACCAGCAGAAGCAGAGATCCAACGCCCCATGCAATCCCGAACATAGTCAGAAAAGATCGCAGTTTGTGAGCCCATAGCGTTCCTAAGGACTGTCGGATAATGTCAATCAGCGTTCGCATGGGTTTGTTCGAATATCCGGATATTGGGCAAGAATCCCGGCGTTCCTAATGATAGTACGGACAGACGTCCTGTATCGTTCCCGGAATCTATAAATCTGGAGGCTTGGACGAGTATGCAAACAATATAGAAGCGGAGAATCGAATGTAATTCAACCCAAATTGTCATCCTGAGCGGAGCGAAGGACCCATGTATCTTAAGCCACACTGCATAGGTCTTTCACTGCGCTCAAGATGACAACTCAAGAATCTAACCCCCGCCGATCACGGCGATGGTTTCAACCAACGCCACTACTGCGCGCTCTTGTCCAGATTCACTATCACGGCGTTGAGATTGGAGGCTGCGGCGCGCAGGCTGTCCGCGAGCCTTTTGCGTTCGTCGCCATCCATCGCTGGGACGGAAGCGCTGATTCGGCGCAGAGTTGTATTGATGTCGTCAACGTAATTGATCAGGCGAATGAGTTCTCCGGTTGCTGCCATAGTGAATGCTGCTCCTAATTCGCCGTCTGATGATCCTCGTGGACTGCAAATTTAAAAACTCGAGTCACCTGCGAATGAAACCATTCTCAACGGTGCGAGGGATTTAGTAAAGGCGCTCTAAGCGTCAGTGGTGAGTCGGGTCCTGAATCGGCATTGGAAGTACCCTCAAAGACAGCGCGTCTATGGGGATTCCAGGTCAGCGGCGCTGCGAGCCATCCAGTACCGGTCCTCGAAGAGGTTGTTGCGGATGCGCATCCAGTTATTCTCCAGACTATCTCGCGGAGCGCTTGCCGAAGTGCGTTTCGCGAGGGAAGCCAGTGTCCTGATCTCGGAAGCTTCCATCTTCAGGAACCGCGAATCAGAGCCGGCCGTAATTCTCAAGGCCAATGCTTCCAAATTGCCCGCCAACTTTTCACGGCGAGATTCGTCGTAAGCCTTCGGGCTGAAGAGGAGACGGTCAATCTCAGCAATCTCCTGGCGATACTCGTCGGCATTCAAGGTTACGGGTTTCGGGGCTAGCTGGCTCATATCGGTGTTACAGCCAACCGTCCCGACCAGCGCAATGATAACCGCAAGAGCGCGCAGATAAAACTTCGTCATTGATGTCCCACGTTCTGCACCAGGTGAAATTGACTCTTTACATGGCTGGCGAACCGGGGAACATCCTCGTCAGGGTTCGGCTCGGAGATCAGTCTGTCGAGTTTTTCAGGAACGCGTTCGTCGGATGTCTCGATCTTTCCGATGGCATCGATCATCGAAGGCGTGGCATCGCGGCGTAGGAATTCATCCACGATGGTGTCATACGCCGAGCGGTCTCTGCATACGGCGATGGTTTGGGCGGCGATGCCCGCGATATAATTGTCGCTGCTTGTCTCCAGGAGATACAGCGGGTCAGGTACCGCCTTGCAAGCCTTGTGGGATTGGATCCGTTGGATGGCTTCATTAACGACTTCCCGGTCCGATGAGCGCAGACTATTAATATCTTCATCGGCATCGAAGTTGGGGTCAGCTTGAGGCTGCTCGACCGCAGGGACATGGCTTTCAACTTTCCGCTCGCGGGCAGCTTCCTCGGCGTTTTCCTTCTCATACTGCCGGAGCGCCTCTTGTCTCCTGCGTTCGCGCCCAGCCTGCTTCGAACTGATCACAGAAACGATGATCGTCAATGCTAGCAAGCAGCTGCCAATCGTTACTAAGGCAGTTCTTAAGATTCTTAACATCTATCCTCGGCAATGGACGGCTTCAGTCACATCAATTGTAGGGCGAAAATAAATTCGGACGGATTCTGAAAACTGCACGATGGTGAGTGAGCCTTCGAGTATCTAGCATTGCAACTCGAATCTCCACGCGACGGAGCCGATAAGCGCTTCTCCCGAAATGGGTTAAATGCGCGATGCCTATCGCTAATGGTTCCCATTCAAGCTTTTAATTTGTCTTTTGACGGGCTGGACCATCTAATAAGTACATGAGTGAAAAACCTGTTAAACGCTATATTTTCGCAAGCGATTTCGATCAAACTCTTACTTTTAACGATTCTGGCTATGTTTTGAGCGAACTGGCAGGCATTCCCACGGCCGAATTCGAACGGAAAGCCCAGGGAATGGCCAAGCTGAACCTGGTGCAACAAGGCGCGGAGTTGGCATATCTGGTTCTCCATGATCCGGAATTTCAAAGTCGCGTCCGTAAAGAGCACCTGTATGAAGTCGGCAAGCGAATTCGCCTCAAAGAAAATATTTCGCTCTTATACGAAATTCTCAGGAACGGGATTGAAGGATACTGCTTTGATTTTTTTGTTTTGTCAGCGGCTCCGGTCGAGGTGATTCAATCCGCGTTGGAAGGCATTGTCCCTGTCAGCCATATTTTCGGGACGGAATTCCGCTACACCGATGACGGAAAAATAAAATCCATCGCCCGAGCCACTGCGGGATACGGCAAGGTTGCAGCGCTCGACCAACTACAGGCGCAACAGCAAGTCGGTCCCGATCATATTATTTACGTGGGCGATGGCAGTTCTGACGTCCACGTAATGTTGCACGTGAATGTTCGCGACGGCTTCACCATTGCTGTTTCTGAAGCCAAGCACGTTTCGCAGGTGGCGAAGCGAACCATCCTGAGCAGCGATGCTCTCGCGGTGTTGGCGCCGATCCTGGAAGATGTTGTGGGATGGCCGAGGCTGCGTATTCGGGAGTTCTTCGAATCCTACGGAATCCTGATTCAGGAATGGGAGCGCGTTCGTACCGATTGGCTGACGCTCCGAGTCGGTGAAGCCGACCAAAGCAAAGCGGCGATCGCGAAGTAAGTTTTGCTTTGCCCGTGTGGGGCGGACACTCCTGTCCGCCGCCTTTGATTTTAAGATTTCGAAGATCTCCAGCTCAAACCAAACGTCAAGAGCGGCGGACAAGAGTGTCCGCCCCACACGGTCGCCTCTGAATCCAGACCCTTCGCTCGCTCATCTAGCAATCCATGAGCAGCAATAATATTGTTCCTCTCTCCAACTATACGGAGCCAGTTCTTCAATCTGCGACCGCCCAAGCCAACGATCCTGCTTTGCTCGACGCCTATTCCCAAGCGGTCGTCGGCGCCGCAGAAAAGATAAGCGCTTCGGTCGTCAAGATTGAGGTCACGCAATCCGGCAAAACCCGTTCCGGAGAATCGCGAGACCGCCAGGGCGGAGGCTCCGGATTCGTCTTTACCCCCGACGGCCTGGTGCTAACCAACAGCCATGTCGTCCACGATGCGACGCGGATTCAGGTTTCTCTCGCCGACGGTCATCGTCTTTCAGCGCACACCATTGGAGATGATCCTGCGACGGATCTGGCCGTAATCCGGGTTGGCATGCCCGACAATGACGCGCCCGGTCTCGTGGCAGCGCCTCTCGGCGATTCGCAGTCCTTGCGAGTCGGTCAGATCGCGATTGCGATTGGAAATCCCTACGGCTTTCAGTACACGGTGACCGCAGGAGTAGTCAGCGCGCTGGGCCGGTCTTTGCGTTCTTACTCCGGAAGGCTCATCGAAGACGTAATTCAAACCGATGCCTCGCTCAATCCGGGCAATTCCGGAGGTCCACTCGTGACTTCCGATGGCCGTGTGATTGGCGTTAACACGGCTACCATCATGGGAGCGCAGGGACTATGCTTCGCCATCGGAATCAACACAGCGAAGTTCGTTGCCGCGCGTTTGCTGCGCGACCGCAGGATCAAGCGCAGCTATATCGGGGTCGAAGCGCAGACCGCGCCGCTCCATCGCCGCCTGGTTCGCTTTTATGACCTTGGAAGCGAGAGCGGAGTGTTCGTGATGTCCGTCGACAACGGCAGCCCCGCGCAAAAGGCAGGTCTGCGCGAAGGCGATGTCATTATTGCGCTCGACGGAAAGCCCGTGGCGGGCGTTGATGACTTGCACCGGTTGCTGACGGATGCGAGAGTCGGAGTGAATAGCCCGCTGACGGTGTTGAGGCACACTGAAAAGCTGGAATTGAAGATTGTCCCGGAAGAATCGCGGAAGGGATAACGGCCCTCCTGGACCGCTCTCGTTTGGAACCCCTCGCGGACAAGAGTGTGCGCGCCACACAAGCGGGTCGCACTTTGGTAGTGCCTCAGTTTGAAATCTTTGAGACGTAAGCGGCGCGAAAAGACAAGTAGAATCCTGCGGCGAAGATCAAGAACAGTAATATCCAAAGCGCCAGCCCATTTCTCACCCCGACGGCGCTATCGTCGTACTTCCGTGAGATGAGAAAGCTGACCGCTACCGTCCATCCAAATGCGGCTAGGATCGCTAGAAAACCGCCAAGGACAGCTCTCGCATAGCACTTCATGCCGCACCTCTCTTTTTGTAAGGACCACGCTTGCCGGACCGCGACACGATTCTACGCCATGAGATTTCAAACTGAGGCACTACCCGCTCTTTTCCCTGCTGTCATTGCACCCTAATTTCCTGCTATGTTAGCTTCGACGAACAGAACAAGAGGTTAGTGTGCGGGCGACAATTCCTGCCGGACTGGATCGCAAGGAAGCGGAGGCTTACTCGCGGCTCGATCCGCAACGGCTTCCAAAACATATCGCCATCATTATGGACGGTAACGGGCGCTGGGCGCGCAAACGCCATTTGCCGCGCATTGCCGGACACCGCGCAGGACTCACGTCCGTCCGTTCGACGGTTGAGACGGCATCCACCATTGGAATTCCCGCGCTGACCCTTTACGCTTTCTCGGAAGAAAACTGGAAAAAACGCCCCAAGAGCGAGGTCGACTTTCTGATGAGCCTGCTTTGCCGTTATTTACGGCAGGAAGTCGCCACCATGAACAAGCAGAACATCCGCCTGGAATATATTGGCAGGCTGCACGAGTTGCCTCCCTCGGTGCAAGAGAAAATGGAGAGCGCAAGAAAAGCCACCAGCCAGAACACAGGTTTGGTTTTGACGCTCGCGTTGAATTACAGCGCACGAACCGAGTTGGTCGATGCCTTCCGCTCGATTGTCGAATCAGCGGCTCGCAACGGAGGGTTGGAACACCTGGAAATCGACGAGGATTCGGTCTCGCGCCATCTCTATACGCGACATCTGCCTGATCCCGATCTGGTGGTGCGCACCAGCGGGGAAATGCGGTTGAGCAATTTCTTGCTATGGCAACTCGCGTACGCCGAGATTTATGTCACTCCGACACTCTGGCCCGAATTCCGGGGCGTGCATCTACTGGAAGGCATCGAGGAATATCAAAAACGCGAGCGCCGCTACGGCGGCCTAACCGGCGATGCGTCCCATCCGCATCCTTCGCACTCGGCGAAGACTGGCCGGAGTTAAGATTTGCACCTACTGAAGCGAGTCCTCACCGCGGTTGTTCTGATCCCAATTGTTCTGCTGCTGGTTCTGCGAGCTCCGATACCGTTGGTAGCGATGGTGACCGGGCTGGTCGCCCTGCTCGCCGTTCACGAATTGTTGAAACTTTCCGAAGCGTACGCGATTACCCCATTTTATTGGCCCATTTACATTTTTGTCGCGGCGTTGTTTGTGCTTCTGGCTTTCGGTTCCATGAATGACAGGCCGACGCTTTCGACTGCAATATTCATTTATGGAGCTGGTTTCGCGGCGTCGCTCGCAGCTTTCTTATTTTTAGTGATTGGGATGAACCGGGCCGATCTTGTCACTGCCTTCCCTGCTGCCATGACTTCGGTTTTTGGATTTTGTTACGTCGCCCTTCCTTTGGGATTTCTGGTGCAGATTCGCCAGCAATGGTCAGGCGCTTTTTTAGTTTTGTATCTACTCCTAACAGTCTGGGCAGGAGATATTTTCGCCTACTTCGTCGGACGCTCTCTGGGCCGTCATCTAATGTCGCCGCGGATCAGTCCGAAAAAAACATGGGAGGGCGCCGCCGCATCTCTTGTCGCAAGTTTGCTGGTGGGGACATTGCTCTACAACTATGCCCTGCCGATCTGCACGGCATTGTTAAAGGCACACCTGATCGAGAGACGAGATGGAATCTTCTCCCTGCAAAAGCCCGAGTTGTGGCCCGTTGTCCTGTTGTCCGCTGCAATAAACGTAGCGGCTCAACTTGGTGACCTTGTCGAGTCACTGATCAAACGCGGAGCAGGCGTGAAAGATTCCGGAACGCTGCTGCCGGGCCACGGAGGCATGCTCGACCGTATCGATGCGCTCCTCTTCGCCGCTCCGGTGCTGTGGTGTTACACGGCGTGGCGAGTGATGCAACAGTAGGCCCAATATCTTCTCAACCCTGTAATCCTGAGCGGAGGGAATGGACTGGCTCGAGATGACAACGGTTGGTTATTCCCTAGAAGGCACAATCCGCTAAACTGTCTTAGATCCTATCCATGAAGCGTCTCGCCATCCTCGGTTCAACCGGTTCGATTGGACTGAGCACCCTTAACGTGGTCGAATCACATCCGGAGCGTTTCCGGATCGTTGCCTTGGCCGCCGGACGCAACCTCGAAGCTGCCTTTCAGCAGGCAAAGCAGTGGCAACCGAAAGTCATTTCTGTTGCCCTAGAGCCAGACGCTGAGATTCTGCGATCACGCCTCAAAATTGCAGGTCTGAACCATGTCGAAGTCGCCCACGGCTCCGCCGGAACCGTGCGCGTGGCGACCCATCCCGAGGTTGATTTCGTGGTCAGCGCAATAGTCGGCGTCGCTGGGCTCGAAGCGACGTATGAAGCGGTCAAATCCGGCAAAACCGTTGGCCTGGCGAATAAGGAATGCATGGTTGCCGCCGGCGAACTAATAGCGGCAGAGGCCCGCCGCCAGGGTAAACCGGTTCTCCCAATCGACAGCGAGCACAACGCGGTCCATCAATGCCTGCGTACCGGTCGAATGGAAGAAGTAAAGAGTATCTGGCTCACCGCTTCGGGAGGACCCTTCCTGAATACCCCTTTATCTCGCTTCCCTTCGATTACGGTTGCCGAAGCTCTGAACCATCCAACTTGGAAGATGGGGCGTCGCATCACCGTGGATTCAGCTACGCTGATGAATAAGGGATTCGAAGTGATCGAGGCATGCCGTTTGTTCAATATTCCGCCTGATCGGGTGCGGGTGATCGTGCATCCCCAGTCGACTATCCACTCCATGGTCGAGTTCGTGGATGGCAGTATACTTGCTCAGTTCTCCGTGACGGATATGCGACTCCCCATCCTTTACGCGCTGAACTATCCGGAGCGGCTTCCGTCCGATATGCACTTTCCCCTCATGAACCTACGGCACCTCGACTTCTCTCCGCCGGACATGGAAAAATTCCCCTGTTTGCGGCTTGCGTATGTAGCAATGGAGGCAGGTGGTGCGAAAACTATTGCACTTAATGCCGCCGACGAAGTCGCAGTTTCCGCATTCCTGGATGGCCGTATCGGGTTCCACGAGATACCTTTGGTCATCGAAGAAGTGCTTTCTGAAACGCACACAGGCAAAATTGAATCTATAGTAGAAGTGTTACAAGCCGACGCGGAGGCTCACCGTGTCGCGGAACATAAAGTTAGCCGTTCGGGTCGCGGAGCAGTCCCGGTTTCAGCATCTATGCTAAGGGAATAGCACTTATTTTTATGGCTCACATTCTTATCTCTGTGGTGGCATTCGTAGGAATTCTAGGATTCATGATCCTGATTCACGAATTTGGCCATTATGCAACGGCCAAGTTGCTTGGCGTCCGCGTAGAGCAATTCGCGATCGGCTTCGGCAAACGCTTGATCGGCTTTCGCAAGGGCGAAACCGAGTACCGCATTAATGCATTACCGCTCGGCGGTTACGTCAAGATGAGCGGCGAGAACCCCGCGGACGCCCGCAGCGGCGACCCTGGCGAGTTCCTCTCTCATCCCCGCTGGCATCGCTTCATTATTGCGGTTGCCGGCCCGGCCATGAACATCTTGTTTGCGATTGGCCTGCTGACCGTGGTTTATATGGTTCACTACGAGCACGCAGTTTTTCTGGACCAACCAGCGGTCATTGCTTCGGTCAAATCTGATTCTCCAGCGGCGAGGGTCGGCGTCGAACCTGGGGATCGAATTGTCCGGATCGAGGATGTCAACAACCCTACCTGGGAGCAGGTTTCTTTCAAGGAAATGCTGAGCCCCAACCAGCCTTTGCGGGTCACCGTGCAGCGCGGCAGTCAGTCGTTAGATAAAACGGTCGTCCCGGAGACAAGTCAAGAATCACGCGACGCATATGGAGCCGCCGGATGGCACGCATATGAGTCCGTAATCGTAGGAAATCTCGAGCCCAACATGCCAGCGGAGAAAGCTGGAATCAAAGAGGGCGACAAGATTATCGCCATGGATGGAAAGCCCTTGCCTTTCATCGAAACTATGATCGATAGCTTGCAGCAAACGAAGGACAAGCCTGTTGAACTCACTGCGCTTCGCGATGGTCAAACTTTGAAGTTCCAGGTTCAGCCTGTCTTGGCGAACACCGACGACCCAAATGTCCAAAAATATCGAGTAGGGTTCCAGAGCAAACCTGAAATGAAGGTCGGCCGGTTGCCGTTTGTCAAGGCTCTCGGCAAGTCAGTGGACGACAACAGGACGAATGCAGCTCTGATTCTTCAGTTAGTGCAAAAGCTGGTCCAGCGTAAAGTTTCGATTCGCACTTTTTCCGGGCCAATTGGCATCGCTCAGGACGCCGGAGAAGCCGCGCAGGAAAAAGGCTGGACGCCATTGTTGGGTCTAACCTCTGGAATCAGCCTGAACCTTGGCATTTTGAACTTGCTACCAATCCCGATCCTGGACGGTGGCGTAATTCTGCTTTTGCTCGTAGAAACTTTGATCGGCCGCGATATCAGCCTGCAAATCAAAGAGCGAATCTATCAAGTGGCTTTCGTATTCCTGGTGCTTTTCACCGTCGTGGTGATTTACAACGACATCGCGAAGATGCTGCCCAGCTTCGCACCACGACTTCAGTAGTTCACTAATTAAGGCTTTGTCCCATCTCCTGAGATACAAAGTATCTCAGGAGGCACTATGCCAGTCACCGAGATGGTCCACGTCCGTATCGACAAGCGGATCAAGACGAAGGCGTCGAAGACACTAGCGGCCATGAGACTCTCGGTTTCTGATGCAGTACGCGTGCTGCTGACTCGAGTTGCTGAAGAGAAAGCTCTACCGTTCGAGGTAAGGGTGCCCAATACTAAGACCCTTGCAGCTATTAGGGAGGCTCGCAAAGGCAAGTTGCCGTCGTTCCACGATGTCTCTGACTTGATGGCCGATCTGAATGCGGAGGATTGATCGCACCAATGCTTTCAAGCGGGATTACAAGCGGGAAAAATCCGGACGCCACGAGCGAGATATTGAAGAACTCCTGTTCGCAATAATTTCGCCTCTAACCGAGGACACACCCTGCCGTAGAAGAACCACGATCATTCGCTTGCGGGCGAATGGAGAGACTGCCGGGAATGCCACCTGAGACCAGACCTACTTCTGATATGTCGGAAACCCGACCCAGAGGTGCTTCAGCTTGTCCGACTAGGTTCTCACAGCGAACTCTTTGGCTAGCTCAGGCTTCTCCCTTCCCTGCAAATGGTCTAAACTGAATACATAGAAAATGGCAGACATCCGACGTAGAAAAACCGTCACCACCTCGATTAACAGCGTTCGCGTTGGCGCGGATGCACCAGTAGTGGTGCAATCCATGACCAACACCGATACCGCCGACGTTGCCTCTACCGTCCAGCAGGTTGCAGCTCTGGCGCGCGCTGGCTCCGAGTTGGTCCGTGTGACCGTCAACAATGACGATGCAGCCGCAGCTGTGGCCCCTATTGTCGAGCAGCTCGACAAGCAAGGCGTTCGCGTTCCGATCATTGGCGATTTCCATTACAACGGGCATCTTTTGCTCAAGAAGTATCCGGCATGCGCTCGTGCCCTTGCCAAGTACAGAATCAATCCCGGTAATGTCGGCATAGGACGCAAGGACGACGCCAACTTCCGCACCATGATCGAAGTAGCCGCGGAAAACCAAAAGCCGGTACGCATCGGCGTCAATTGGGGATCGCTCGATCAAGCACTGCTGACTCGCATGATGGATGAGAATTCGCGCCTGCCCGAGCCGCAGGGCGCCCGCGAAGTCACCATGGAGGCGATGGTCGTCAGCGCGCTGAATTCGGCCGCGCTGGCAGAAAAATATGGATTGCGCCCCGATCAAATTATCCTGAGTGCAAAAGTGAGCGGCGTGCAGGACTTGATCGACGTCTATCGGTCGCTAGCATCGCGCTGCAACTATCCTTTGCATCTCGGATTGACCGAGGCTGGCATGGGAGCGAAAGGCATCGTCGCTTCAAGTGCCGCGCTGGGCGTTCTACTCCAAGAAGGAATCGGGGACACCATTCGCGTCTCGTTGACGCCCGCTCCCGGCGGTGACCGCAGTGAAGAAGTCCGCGTCGCCCAGCAGATTTTGCAGTCGCTGGGAATTCGCAGCTTTACTCCGCAGGTAACCGCGTGTCCCGGGTGCGGGCGCACCACCAGCACATTCTTTCAGGAGATGGCCGAGCAAATTCAGTCGTACCTTGTTGCACAGATGCTGGTGTGGAAAGAAAATTACACCGGCGTCGAAGAGATGAAAGTCGCAGTGATGGGCTGCGTTGTCAACGGCCCCGGTGAATCCAAGCACGCGAGTCTGGGGATTTCGCTGCCTGGTACTTTCGAGGAGCCCAAAGCTCCCGTTTACGTCGATGGACGACTCTTCACAACTCTAAAAGGTGACAGGATTGTCGCCGAATTCATCCAAATTCTGGATGACTACGTAGAATCTCACTACGCCGCCAGGGAAGCAGTCGCCACTCGCTGATCCTTTTGTGGTTTTCTGCGAAACGCCTTTAAGCCGCCAATTTCAGCAAGCCCACAGTTGCTATCAGCCACAGGACGAAACCTGCCACGTTCAATCCAATTCGCCATTCCCATCTGTCGATAATGAAATTGTATTTTGCGTCCATACCACCCTCCTCTGCCTGCCCATTTGACGGTGCGGACTATCAAACGTTAGTTGAGATACGGCGCACTCAATGGCAAAGTTCCAGCTGAGTTTTCGACACAACAAAGACAGTCTGCAACAGATGTTGACCCGAAGATTGTGTCGAGAGATTATTTCTGCCGCGGCACTATTCGAATGTCTGGTAGGTTGCGATAACGCTCGGCATAGTCCATTCCGTAGCCGACCACGAACTCGTCCGGAATAGCGAAACCCACATAGTCGGCCTGCACAGGTTGAATTCTGCGGGACGGTTTGTCCAGCAATGTCACAACTCGAAGCGATTTAGGACGGCGTGCCTGCAGTACGCTTTTAAGGAAAGTCAGCGTAAGTCCCGTATCGAGGATATCCTCTACCAGGATCACGTTTCTTCCAATCAGCGATTGGTCGACGTCCTTGGTGAGCCTAACTTCTCCAGTGGAATCCCACCCGGAGGTGAGTTCCTGAGCCGGAGTTGGGCGGTTGCCATAGCTCGAGACACCTATGAAATCGAACGCGGCATCGAGCCGTACTTCTCGAATCAAATCGCTCAGAAAGATGGCTGCACCCTTCAACACGCCAACAAACACGATCGGCTCGCCGGAAAAATCACGGGTAATTTCCGCCGCAATCGCAGCTGCGCGCTCAGCGATCTGTTCGCGCGAGATCAGGACATTCAGTTCGGACACGGCCAACATGTTATAGCTACTGGGCATCGAAGCGGAAAACAAAAGCGATGCGATATTCAGTCGTTAGTCAACATTTGCGAATTGAACTCCGTTCTTAATAGACTCGTTGAATAGATATAAATACGGAAGAAATATCATGAAGCTTAATGGAATCAAGCTCACGTGGTTGGGACATGCGACGTTTCTAATCGACACTCCTGGAGGCCAAACGCTCCTCGTGGATCCGTGGGTCATGGGCAACCCCAAATGTCCTGAGGATAAAAAGGTTTTAAAGAAGGTCGATATCATGCTTTGCACTCACGGCCACGGCGACCACATCGGCGATGCCGTTGAGATTGCTAAGAAGCATAACCCTAAGGTCGTTGCCATTCCTGAGCTAGCCACTTGGTTGCAAAGCAAAGGCGCCAAGCAGACTCTCCCCATGAACAAGGGCGGTACGCAGGCGGTGGGAGACGTAAAAATCACCATGGTTCACGCCCGACACTCGTCCGGCATTCAGGACGGCGATCGCTTTATTTATGGCGGCGAAGCCTGCGGTTATGTCATCGAGTTCGAAAATGGTGTCAAGATTTATCATGCTGGGGATACTTGCGTTTTCGGAGACATGCAAATTATCCGCGAGATCTACGCGCCTGAGATCGCGCTGTTGCCCATCGGTGACCATTACACCATGGGGCCGCGCGAGGCCGCGTATGCGTGCAATTTACTAAAGCCAAAGACAGTCATCCCCATGCACTTTGGAACCTTCACGCAACTGACCGGAAGGCCCGCAGATTTGCAAAAGCTCGTACCCAATTTTGAGATCCTGGAGATGAAGCCAGGGCAAACACTTACATAATTCTTAATTTCTTTGAGGAGGCCTTTTGTCTGATCAGGTCGAGAACAAACCCCAATGGCGGCAACACGGCATCACCGCCGAGGGCGTGGAAGAATACCTCTATTCGCTCATTCCCGCGCGCGACGAAGTGCTGAAGCAAATGGAATCCGAAGCTATACAGCGCAATATTCCAATCGTTGGCCCACTCGTCGGCCGTCTTCTTCATCAGTTGGCGTTAATGATTCAAGCCAAAACTATCTTTGAAATGGGCTCTGCAATCGGATACTCGACCGTATGGTGGGCCAGAGGCGTGGGCGAGGGCGGCCAGGTTTTCTATACCGATGGCAATCGGAAAAATGCCGAAGAAGCTCGAGGTTACTTCGACAGAGCGGGTGTCTTGGATCGAATCGACATAAGGACGGGTGACGCGCTGGAAATCCTCTCAGAGCAGAATGGGGAGTTCGACATAATTTTTAATGACATCGATAAAGAAGACTATCCTCGCGCCTTCCGGCTTGCCATTCCCCGCTTGCGCAAAGGAGGGCTCTTCGTCACCGATAACGTCTTATGGAGCGGGAAAGTGGCGCAACAAAAACCCGGCGAGGCTTCAACCAAGGCTATTCTGGAATTCAACAAACTGTTGTACGGCTCGCCAGAATTGTTCACAACGATCCTCCCAATTCGCGATGGCATAGCTGTGGCGATCAAGAAGTGAAGCGTTCAGCAAAACTCAAGGCGACTGCTCCCGCTGTGAAAATGCAGGCTCGGATGGCGGCCGCCATCCGAAAGATTCCTCGCGGCAAAGTATCCAGTTACGGGGCAGTCGCGCGGGGCGCCGGCTACTCTGGCTACGCGAGACAAGTTGTGCAGATCCTCCACCGGATACCCGGACTTCCGTGGCATCGGGTGCTGGGAGCGGGAGGAGAGATTAAGTTGCGCGGGGACTCGGCAATCGAGCAGCGTCTGCGCCTGCAAGGCGAGGGAGTAACGTTCCGGGGAAGGCGGGTGAACTTTGCCGTGCACGAATTCAAATTCCCTAAGACAAAAGCCCGCGCCCGATGACGATCCCACTTCCTATCGCTGGCTGCTCTCCCGGCTGGCAACTTTCTTGTTGAACTGGGCCGACTGTCCGCGAGGCACGCTCAATGATTCCCACTTATCCGCCTGGAAGTGTTTCGCCAACATAACGATTTGCCCGCAATGGTAGGAGTAGTGCGCAACTTGACGATTAATCGCTTGCATCACCGAGTGCGCTTCGCCTCGAATTACCACCGTTTTGCCGAGATCACCCTCCGAGAGTGGAGAGAGCGCCGTGAAAAGAATCTCCCAGCCTTCCTCCCATATTTTGTTCATAGCCGCCCGCGAGACTGGAGCGTCTGAGAATTCGTTGTCACGATTGCGATCGGGCTTCTCTCCGTCAGTGGTGAGAAAGTCAGTCCAACGTGAACGCATATTTCCCGCCATGTGCTTGACGATGATTGCGATTGAATTCATCTCGCTATCCAGAACGGCGGTCAGTTGCTCGTCTTTCACCTGTTCCATCGCGCGTTCCGCGAGTTTCTTGTAGTAGTGAAGAATCGCAACTGAGTCTTCGAGATACGAAGTCGTAACTTTTAGGGGCATAATATTTTAATTCTTAAACTGGTCGTCAATTTCCACTTGATATCCCGCGCTCAGTCGGTTGGTCTCATTTGCCATTCCTATCACTGACATCAGCTCCTTGAACATTTCGTCCGTCATGCCCTTTTTCCTTGCCGACGCTGTGTGGGAGGCGATGCAATAGCCACATTGATTGCTCACACTGACCGCTACGTAAATCAGTTCTTTGGTCAGTGGATCGAGCGCTCCTGGTCCCATAATTTCCTTGATGTCGTTCCATGTTCTCTTCAGCGTTGCCGGATCGTTGGCGAGCGCTTTCCAGAAGTTATTGATCCAGTCAATTTTACGAGTCGCCATTATGTCGTCATAGACTGCCCGCACTTCCGGGGACGCATCTTTATATTCGACCAATCCGAGGATTGCCATGTTTGGGCTCCTAAGTTCCAATGAATGTTGTGCTAGCTTAGTCGTCTATGAAAGCCGTCCGCATACACACTTTTGGTGGGCCAGAGGTTCTTCAGTATGAAGAGGTCGCCGACCCGAAACCGCGCAAGGATCAAGTTCTGGTTCGGATCCGAGCATGCGCCCTGAATCATCTCGATCTGTGGATCCGCAAGGGCATCGGCAAAGTAACTCTCCCCCACATCCTCGGCAGCGACCTCGCCGGCGAAATTGTGGAAACAGGCGAGTACGTGACCGGCTTTCACTCGGGTCAACGTGTCCTCCTTGCGCCTATGCTTTTCTGCAATCGTTGCCCATACTGCACGTCCGGTCGCCAAAACCAATGCATCGAGTTTACCGTTATTGGCAATCGCGTGGACGGCGGGAATTGCGAACTTATCGCGGTTCCTGCAGTAAACATCATTCCAATTCCGGACACCTTGGATTTCAATCAGGCGGCGAGCGTGCCTCTGGTGTTTACCACGGCTTGGCACATGCTGGTCGGGCGTGCGGGCATTCGCCAAAGTCAAACAGTGTTGGTTTTAGGTGCCGGCTCAGGGGTTGGCATTGCCGCGATTCAAGTTGCGAAGTTGTTCCACGCGCGCGTCATCGCAACAGCAGGGAATCAGAATAAGCTGGAAAAGGCAAGACAACTCGGCGCCGATCATCTGATCGATCACTACAAGCAAAAGATTTCGGACGAGGTCAGGAAAATCACAAACAAAGCTGGCGTGGATATTGTCATCGAACACGTCGGAGTCGCCACTTGGGACGAAAGCGTGAAAAGCCTCAAGCCGGGTGGCACCTTGGTTACATGCGGTGCGACGACGGGCTATAACGCAGCTCTGGACCTGCGTTTCCTATTTTCGCGGCAACTCTCCATTCTCGGTTCTTTCATGGGAACCATGGGCGAGCTGAATGAAGTTCTCAGTCACATTTTTGCCGGTCGTCTGAAACCGCTGATCGATCGAGCTTTCTCACTCAAAGACATCCGTGCCGCTCATGAATATATGGAGGCGAGTCAGATGTTCGGGAAGATAGTGCTGGAAATCTAAGGAGTTCACCTACGTGTTCAGTAACTTCCTTAGCAGCGCTACCACGCCGTTTGTCGTAATTTGCACTCCGATGCACAGAAGTACGAACGCAGTGAGGCGGAGGATTCCATCTGCTGTCGCCGGCGAAATTCGTTGCGTGATAAGTGGAGCGTACCGGTAGCAGAGAAAGACAGTTAGGCTCAAAACCACTACAGCCAAGAAAATTCCCAAGTGAGCGGTAGCATTCTCGACTATATTCGCCTTCACCGAAGCGTGCGCCGAGAGGGTCAGCATGACGACGATGCACCCCGGTCCAATCGTTATCGGGAATGTGAGGGGATAGAAGACTTTCTTCTCCAAGGATTTGAAGCTACCCTCGACGGCTTTTGTCGGATCCTCCTTGGTCTCTGCTTTCTGTTGGTTGAGCAGTTTCCATCCCATGCTGGCGAGCACCAGTCCACCAGCAATTTGCACTACGGGAAGAGAGATCCCGAAAAAGTTCAGTAGCCCTGCTCCCACCAATTCCACCACTGCCATGAACAGCGTCATAGTGACGGCAATTTTTTGGGCAAGCTCGCGAAAAACAGATGGGGGAGCACTTCCAACTACACCCAGGAATACTAATGCCGACCCTAGCGGATTCACCACCGGCAGCAGTGCACTGAAAGCCAGCGCAAAGAACTTGAAGAAAACGGAGAGGTTCTGCATTCGACGCAACAGCATAGCATCCGGACGCCGAGGGGGGTCGTTGGTTACCCGCCTAACCGCGGCTATCGCTCGCCGGAGGAACCTGAGTCCTGCGGCAAGTCAATGGGCAGCGTCGCTGTCTGCTTTTTCGTAGTGACTCGTTTGGATTTCGGCGCGTGCGCCGTTCCCGCGCTGTAGTGTCCCTTTTCTTCCACGTCGTAGGCCCGCAGCAATGATGGGGCCTCTTCGTAGTCGTCCTTAGTCTCTAATTGACCCGGCTTCTGCAACACAATCTCGGCCTTGCCATTGTTGTTCTTTAGGAGGCCGTGGATCTCGATGGTTCTTCCTTGCAGTTGCTGAAGGTCGCCAACCTTCTTTAGGTCCTCCTCTGACACGACCACGACAAATTGACAGCTCTGGGGGGCCTCACAAAAATTCAGGCGAGTCAGCCCCTGCTGGTCTCGTTCGACCCCTAGAAGCTTCCCGCTGATGCACCGCGCCTCGCCTATGTGCTTACCGGCTTCGGCAAATGGAATACAACCCGCATACGATGCCGAAGGAAAGAGAAGAAAAGCAAATGTCAGCGCACTCTCAAGTCGCATTTCTAAACCCCAATCGCCGAGTCCTTAAGAACTCGGAATCGATTGTAGAGCGGCAGTCGAAATGAAAGAGCGATGCGTAAGAAAGAAATTAGGAAACTTCCCGAAATAGAAAATCGATGCAATGGGGCCGGAACGCACCGCCCGGCCCCAGCTCGCAATGAGGAAGAATAAAAGTGAGGGTTAGTTGAATGCCTTGACGGCGACAGCCTCGTCGTCTTTCACGTCGAAGACGGTGTAGAGCTTGGTGATCTGCAGCAAGTCGTGGACTTTCTTGGTCAGATTGAGCAGCTTCAACTCGCCACCCTGATTACGTACTGTGGTAAACGCACTCACTAGCTCACCGATTCCTGAGCTATCAATGTAGTTGACATCGCCGAGGTTGAGCAGAATTTTCTTGTGGCCCTTCGACAAGAGTTCGCGAACAACATCCCGCAAAGTTACGCTGCCTTCGCCGAGCGTGATCCGTCCGCTGCAATCCACAATAGTCACGCCATCCACCTGACGAACACTGGTCTTAAAATTCACTGTGAAGCCTCCTTACCGCCCGCGGCTGATCCACGAACGTGTTTAACAAGTTTGATTTCTGTGCCCGTCTTAGACGGGCGGATTTCGACTTCGTCCATGAAGGAACGAATTAAAAAAATACCACGCCCGGACGTTTTTAAAAGATTATCTGGAGACAACGGATCGGGAATCTTGGCCGGGTCCAGCCCGTTTCCCTGATCTCGGATCGTGATTACGAGGTCATTGTTGGTGGTCTCGAAATCAAGGTTCACTTTCTTTCCGGGATCATAAGCATTGCCGTGCAGAACCGCATTTACCACAACTTCACGAACAGCCATGGATATCTGCATGATTTCGTCTTCTCCAAAGCCGCTCTCCGCCGCGATTCGGCTGGCTGTTTGCTCCGCGCTATCGACGGTCTCCAGCGTCGAATCGAGCGTATAAGAGACTCGCTGTTCGGTCATGAACTAGGTTTGATGCCGGCTTGAATCCCGGCCTTACGTTTCCAGCCCAGCCAGCATCGCTTGCCCTCAGCAAGACGGCCGACATGGCGGATTCGGTAGTTTGCCTTGTCGATGTGAAAATGTCAACGTTCTCTGTTCGTTAGCCATGCACAATATGGATATTTGGCCCCCAGTTCCTGAACCTGCTGTGACCTCCGCTGCCCAGGACTCGGTGTTTGATATACAAACCCTTAGTAGCCCGGATTGTTGCAGGCTCGACGGCCGAGTTGCCTCCTCCATTACAATCGCATTCTGGTTCGCGTTCGTTACACATCCCTATGAAACTTTCAGAAATTGCTTCCACTCTTGGGGCTCGCCTTGAAAATGGCTCGCCTGATGCCGAAATCACAGGCGTTGCCGGAATTGAGATGGCGGGCCCGGGACAACTCACATTTGTTTCCAATCCGAAGTACGTCTCCGCCGCACGGACCACCAAAGCCACAGCGGTGATCGTCGCCGAAGACTTCCCTGCCATTTCCGTCGCGATGCTGCGCTGTAACAACCCGTATCTGGCGTTCGCGCACGCCCTTGAGCTGTTCCATCAGGTACCCAAATATGTTCCGGGGATTCATCCCACGGCCGTCATCGATTCTTCAGCAAAAATCGGAGCAAACGCACATGTGGGCCCCTACGTCGTAGTTGACCAGGAGGTCGAGATCGGAGACAACGCAGTACTGCTTGCCCATGTTGTGATCTATCGAGGAGCCAGAATTGGCGACAACTTCTTCGCTCACGCCCACAGCATAGTGCGCGAAAACTGTCGCCTCGGGAACAATGTCGTTTTGCAGAACGGAGTCATTCTCGGCTCCGATGGTTTTGGGTTTGCCAAAGATGACGCTGGAAAGTGGCACAAGATTCTGCAACCCATGCCGGTAATTGTTGGCGACGACGTCGAAATACAGGCAAACTCCTGCATCGACCGCGCCAGCGTTGGTGAAACCCGGATTGGCAGTGGCACAAAGATCGACAACCTGGTTCAAGTCGGCCACGGCACGCGCATCGGCGAAAACTCGCTCCTGGCATCGCAGGTCGGTCTCGCGGGTTCCACCGAGGTCGGCAACAATGTCATCCTCACCGGGCAGGTGGGGGTGGTCGGTCATTGCAACATCGGAGACGGTGCGATCGTTACCCCTCAAAGCGGTGTCGCCAATGACGTTGCCGCAGGCGCAATTATGAGCGGCGCTCCTGCCGTGGATCACAAGTTGTGGCTCAAGTACTCTGCGATACTTCCAAAGCTGCCTGAGATTGCGAGAAAGGTAAGGCTAATAAAGTCGGACGCCGAGAATGACGCGTGACATCATCGCTCCAAAATCTTGCATTAAGTCATCGCCTCGCGGGCTTCCCGAGCGTCTATTTTTCTTTCCGGTTCGCGGATATCTTTCGCCGTTACTTGATTTTCCTGGAGTTCCGGCGGCAATCCGCTGTCAATAGCTTTTCGCACTTTCATCATTAAACATTCGCGTCCACCGAAGTCGCGGGGCTCAATTGCATCGTGGAAAATCACAGTCGCTGTTCCCGACCGAATCGCGAAGCGTCGCTTCGGCATGATCGTGTGCGTCCCCACGATCGTGACTGGTACTACCGGAACGCCGCACTCTTGAGCCAAATAAAATGGACCTTTCTTGAATGGCAGTAACCTGCCGTCGAAGGACCGTTTACCCTCGACGAAGATGGTCATGTTGACTCCGCTGCGAATTACTTGAGAGGCGGCCCTCACTGCTCCTATGCCGGACTCACGATTTGCGCGGTCGACGGGCACCAATGAACCCAAACGCATCATTCTGCCGAGCAGCGGGTACCCGAATAATTCTTTTTTGGCCATTACAGAAGTACGGCGCGGGATTAGAGGAAGCAGTAAAGGCGGATCGATGTTAGACACGTGATTAGACATGAAGACGTAGGTGCGGGCGGGGTCAAGCTTATCGAGTCCGATCGTCTTCACCTTGATTCCGGCAATGCGAATGCCCGTCCAAGAGCCCCACATCCCCATCCGGTACAAGAAGCTGACATTCCCGGTGATAAGAGTCCACGGAAAACCCAGAAGGGCAGCAAAGGGTAGCAGGCCGGTCCAGAAGCCCAGCATTAGAATGGTCCGAATCACGGGCGTGCTTCTTTCGCGGCTTCGGACTCGCCTTTCAGCCAGGCCGCGCGGCGGGCTCTCTGTTCAGGGGTGATGGCCGGCAGATCCTGGAGCCGAAACTGGGATTCTTCCCGGCCGTCGAGTTTCCAGCTCATTTCACGTTCCCCATCCCGATTTTGAACGCGAATCTTAAGTTTGTCCCCAGAATGTAGCGCAGTTATGCTCTGATCGAGGTTTTGACGAGCAACCTCTCCGTTGACTTTGAGAATGATGTCGCCTTCCTTCAATCCTGCCTTTTTAGCCCGACTGTTTTCCTGAACCGAAGCAACGGTCAGAGAAGAGTCGAAGTTTCGGGCCGCCACAAATCCCGCCTCAGCGACTTCGACTTTCTGAGTCACTAATTGTAGGCCGACTGTGTCGAAATACTCATTCCATGGAATCTCACCGGTTCCACTGACATATTTGTCAAAAAACATTTTTAGGTCTGCATTGCTGATTGTCTCCGCCGCCCGGCGCACTCCTTCCGAATCTTCGAAACAATGCCCTTTCTGAGAATAGTTCGCGTTCATCCATTGAAAAAGATCGCGTAGCGACTTGGCCCCGCCTGTCGCATCCCTCAAGTTCAGATCAAGCATCACTCCTAGAAGCTCGCCCTTGTTGTAGTAAGAAATGCTGCGTTCGGGGCTGTTGTAATTAGGATATTTCTCCAGCCAGGTATCGATGCTGGACTCTTCAGCGGATTGAGTCAGATGCGCGGGGCGATGTTCCAACTCCGTAATCGCCTTGCCTAATCGCTCGAAATAACTTTGCTCATCCAGCAATCCTGCCCGCAATAAAGCATAATTCTCCACCGTGCTGGTAACCCCCTCACTGAACCACAGCGCATCGCTATAGTTTTCCCTGGCGTAATCGACGGGCTCCAGCGATTGCGGGCGTATCCGTTTCACATTCCAGAGATGGAAGAATTCATGGGCGGTAATTTCAGCCAAGGCTTGCGGATTCCGGGCAAGCACTTGAGAATTGATGCCGATCGCGGTGCCGTTCGCGTGCTCCATGCCACCTGCGCCCCGTGTATCCCGCGGAAAGTGATAGAAGAACACATATGTACTGAAAGGACGATCATTCATCCAACTCGTTTCAGCCTCGACAATTCCTCGGAGCGTTGAAACAATGTCGCTCATTTCATAATCACCGGGAACAGCGTCAACGATTGCGCGATAATGCCCGCCACCTTCGTCGAAATCGTTCTCTTGAAACTTACCAATTTCGACGGGCGAGTCCACTAACTCATCATAGTTCCTTGCGGCGTAACCATTTGCTAGAGGCGATAACGCCGTGGCAATCAGCCAACCGGAAGGTACATTTGCAAAGTGGATTTCCAGCGGACCGTGTGCGTCGGTCGGGTACATCAGAACCTCCGCAAGATTGAAAAATGCGTGGTGCGAATTAAGTTCAGCTCCGAATGGACCTGGGTCATTGGCGAATACTTCATACTCAACTTGCGCTCCGTCTCCGGCTCCGCCAATTCGCCATCGGCTACTGTTCAGTTTGTGAATAGAAAGAGGGGAACCATTCGTTGCGTGGACCTCCCTCACATATTGGGAAAAGTCGCGAACTTGATAGAGCGCGTACCATACTGGCAATTGCAAATCTGTCTGGTCAGGTCCAGCAGGCAATTCAATTTTGACCGTCAGAAGATGTTCCGCCGGATTGGTCAACGAAACTGTATATCGCGCTCCGAACCCAGCCGAGGTGTCTGGCCGATCTTGAGCTGGTGTGCAGTGAACAGCGAACGCGACGAAGACCGCCAGCGAAACGAATCGGATCACGCTTTGGCCGTCGCCCCAACAGGCAACGGGGCAGAGCCTTGGGTCGCTCCTTTGGCGAGCATCTCGAGCTTCTGCGGCAGCTTCTCATAAATTCCGCCAAAGCCGCCATTGGAGAGGATCGCCACGACATCGCCGGGGCACAACTCAGGAGCTACCAGCTGAACGATCGCGTCCACTTCAGGAACAATCCGCGAGCGCCTGCCATGTTTTTGCAATTCCTTTACGACAATTCTCAAATCCAGTCTTTCGGCTTCGGGAATCGCATCCGACTTGAAGACACTGGCCATCACGATCTCGTCCGCGATTGCCAGACTCTGCGCCAAATCGTGCTGGAAAACGTTGCGGCGAAGAGTATTCGACCGCGGTTCCAGAATTGCCCACAAGCGCGCGTTCGGATAACGAGAGCGAAGCGCCTTGAGCGTCCCTGCGATCGCCGTAGGGTGATGGGCAAAGTCGTCAATAATGGTTATGCCGTTGATCTCCGCCTTAACTTCCAATCGCCTTTTTACACTTTTAAATGTCGCTAGCGCCGTTGCGATTTTATCAACGGAGACGCCGTATCCGGCCGCCATGGCTGCAGCCGCGGTTGCATTCCAAACGTTGTATTCGCCAGCCAGCTCAAATTCGAACTCGCGCCATACCTTGCCGCCGCGCAGAACGGCCCAGGTAGTGCGTTTAGAATCCGTTTTAACATTGGTCACTCGCCAATCCGCGTCAACGCTTGATCCATAACGTTCCACCGGACAAAATGCCCGATCCAGACAGCGGCGAATGCTTTCTCCTGTATCAAATCCGATAATTCGGCCCCGTCGTGGAACCAAATTTACCAATCGCGCAAACGCGGTCTCAACCGCATCCAAATCCTTGTAAATATCGGCGTGATCGAATTCGACTGAAGTCAGGATCGCCGCATCGGGAAAGTAATGCATGAACTTCGGACCTTTATCGAAGAAGGCGGAGTCATATTCATCGCCTTCGATAATGAAATGTTTGCCTGCTCCAAGCTTGAAACTGCTGCCAAAGTTCTCCGCAATTCCACCGATCAGAAATGACGGTTGCAATCCTGCTGATTCGAAAATCCACGCCAGCATCGAAGTGGTCGTAGTCTTCCCGTGAGTTCCAGCCACAACAATTACTTCTTTCGCTCGCAGGAACTCTTCATGCAAAACCTGCGGCAGAGAACAAAATGGAATTCGCTCGTCGAGCAGGTGTTCAAGTTCCGCATTACCCCGCGAAATCGCATTGCCCACAATCACCAAGTCAGGGCGGGGCTGCAAATTGTTAATTCCGAACGGCTGGGCTACTGGGATGCCAAGAGATGTCAGAAAATCCGACATCGGCGGGTACGAGGCGGCATCGGAGCCAGTCACGCGAAATCCGCGCTGCTGCAGCATTCCGGCGAGTGAAGCCATCGCAGTGCCGCAAATCCCAATTAGATGAATGTGTCTCTGCTTGGTCATGATTTCGAAATTGAATTGACCCTGAAATTCCAGCAATGCATCATTTTACGAGATGCGGTTAGTTAAGGTGCCTGTTTCAACAATCTTGAGTTCCACTTTCGTGCCACCAACATTCAAAGCCGCTTGCACACCGATAGGAAGAGTTATATTGCCCCGAGTAACGTGACCAGACCGCAATCCGTATGCGACTGGAATTCCCAACTCTCCAACCACACGCAGAACAACCTCTTCCAAAGTGTACCCCTGGTCCTTTCCCGAACTCTGAACGCAATCCAGCATCTCGCCAAATATTATTCCTCTGACTCTATCGAATTTTCCGGCCAACTTAAGTTGCATCAGCATGCGATCGATTTGGAAAGGCTTTGCCGCCACGTCTTCTAAAAAAAGAATTGTTCCGGCGGTTTGAATTTCGGACGGAGTGCCGAGAGACGCCACGAGGATCGAGAGACATCCGCCGTAAATAATTCCCTCCGCTGATCCATCGACGAGTGCCTTTATCTCGGGATTCACGTCCACCGTCCACTCCGAACTTCCGCTCAATGCATTTTCCCAGGAGTTCAGCTCAACGCCATCGATTCGGCCGAAATCCTTCGCGACCATGGGACCATGGAACGTAACCATTCCCGTCGCGTCTGCGAAATATGTAAGAAGGCAAGTCAGATCGCTGTACCCCACAAAAATCTTGGGATGTTTCTTGATCGTCTCCATGTCCAACTCCGGCAGTAGATAATTCGAACCGTAGCCGCCACGCGCACAAATAATTGCCCGTACATCGTCTCGGACAAACATCTCCTCCAGTTCACGCGCTCGTCTCTCAACCGAACCGGCAAAATAAACATCTTTTTCGAAGATTGAATCGAGGTAAACCGGCGTATACCCCAAACGTCGCAATGCCTGACCACCGGCCTCTAGCGCGTCCCGATGAATGTTGCTCGCAGGAGCCACAATACCAACAGTGTCTCCGGGCCGGAGCGCGGGCGGGCTAATACGCGAAAATGAAAGCGGGGGAGGCATCTGAGTTCAGCGCAAGGAAACTCTAAACAAAAAACCATCCGCGAAAAAGTAGGACCGCCGTACCCGCGAGAAACACTTCGCCCTCCCAGCGTACGGTTTGAGCCCCGCCAGCGGCGTTGACTCGCACGGGCGATTCCGCCCTTTTAGCCGCGATCGCCGCTACCGCAGCGGCGCACGAACCCGTACCTGAAGACTGGGTCTCTCCAACTCCGCGCTCGAAAAATCGAGCATCGATATTAGCCCTGTTTTTAACAACCACAAATTCGACATTAATCCCATGCTTGAAGCCCGCATAACGTCCGAGTTCCGCCGCTTCGACCAGCCAGTCGTCGGGAAACTCCTCAACGATCGAGACAAAATGAGGATTGCCCAGGGAAACTTGAATGCCGTTCACCGGTCTTCCTGCCAGCGGAATCGTCAGTTGTTCCCCGATCAGAGGTTCTCCCATCGCGATTTCAAACTCATATTGTCTTCCGTCCCGAGAAGTGAGACTACAAGTTTTCAATCCTGCGCCGGTCCGGACGACTATCTTCTCCCGATAGTCTTTAGAACATAAGTAGGCTGCGACGCAGCGAGTTCCATTGCCCGAAATCTCCGCTTCTGATCCGTCTGCATTAAAAAGACGCGCATGGACGTCGGCCTGTGGGTCCGGGAAGAGCCATTCCACTCCATCAGCTCCGATGCCCCGATGCCGTTCACACATGTTCCGGCTTAGGCCGGACAGGTTCGCGTTAGGATCAATCCCCTCGACGATCAGAAAATCGTTACCGCAGGCGTTTGCTTTCACGAAAGGAATAACAGGTCCGGACTGCGTCATTCTGTCTGCACCAGCCCCAGCGCAACTACACCCTCGAGTATTGAAGATTGACGAAGCCCTTGCAGAACTTGCTCATGCTCCCGCCGCGTACCTTCCACTTCAAAATACAATCGCACGTGTTGTTTGGTTGGAGCAATCTGTACGTCCTGCGCCATTGAATGGGTAGTCTCGAGAACACGATTTATCTCGAGTGTCATTTCCTCGGCACTTTGTCCGGCAACTTCGTAGCTGTGAATTTGTAACTTAATGCTGAATTGCCTCTCAGCGTTGCCTAACAGGAACAACGAGAAAAGAATCAGACAAGTCGCAAATATAGCGGTCAAATACAGTCCACCTCCGACCGCCATCCCGACTGAAGCAACTACGAATATAGTCGCCGCCGAAGTGAT
>Ga0210403_10001058_pt1 | contig 26859 bp, 22 predicted proteins | sample IncBWC19MmetaG_FD_150863 | JGI IMG/M metagenome (GOLD analysis project Ga0210403, IMG submission 150863) | Forest soil microbial communities from Barre Woods Harvard Forest LTER site, Petersham, Massachusetts, United States - Inc-BW-C-19-M | ecosystem: Environmental > Terrestrial > Soil >... | reverse complement strand
CGCGGGCATGCCGGAGGCCGAGAGCGAAACCGCTGAATTAAAGCCGCCACTGGGGGTCACGGCAATGGCGCTGCTGGTGGATGTTCCCTGATTCATGGTCAGCGCGGCCGGCGACGGCATGATGACGAAATCGGGAATTACCTGCTTCCACACATCCGAGATCGCCGTAGCATTGGCGGCGCTGCCTACATGCGCGAGACCGTAAAGATCTTCAAGAGTGCGTAGCACGTTGAAGTGGTTGATGGTCTCGGTGAACTGGCCTTGTTTCACCATCGGACCGACGAAGATCGTGGCGACCTGGTTGCTGCTGGAGTTGTCATCTTCGTCCCAGGTCACGATCAAGAGGCTGTTATGGGCCTGCGCGAATTGCATATATCCGGTGATGCGCTGCTGCAGAAAGGTGTCACCCTGTGCAATGGTCCCGTCGTGCATGTCGTTATTCTGATTGGGAATGACAAACGAAATGGTCGGCAGGGTGGTGAAATCAGTCGGGAAAGAGGTCAACGGCTGATTGGCGTTGGTGGAAATGTTGCTGAAGTTGATCCAGGGCGCGTGCTTGCGAGCATACGCGCCTGATGTGCAAACCGTGGATCCGGCGGAGGGCAAATCTTCAGAGAAGCCAGTGAACGTCAGGCCCTTGGCGGTCAACTCGCTGGCCAGGTTTTCGGTTGAGAACGTGTGCGGGCAGGAATCGTCGGTGATGCCCTGGTTCGTTCCTGAGAACAAGTCCAGGTAGTTGGGCTGGCTCGGATGCTCAACCGCGAACGATTGAGTAAAGAGCGCGCCCTGCTGCGCCAGGCTGTTGATGAATGGCGCCTGGGACGAACCAATGATGCTCGAGAAAGAGTGGTTTTCCTCCATCACGATGACGACGTGGTCCGGAGGATTGATACCCAGGATGTTATTCGCGTTGATCGTGACCGGTACGGTTGCAGTTTGAGTCACGCCTCCGCCGCTGGCTGTCACCGTCACATTCGTGGTCCCTGTGGCCGCCGTGGTTGCGGCGGTGAAGGTCACTGTGGCGTTGCCGACGCCTGGGGCCGCAAGGGAGGCAGGATTGAAGCTGGCGGTCACTCCGGCGGGCAACCCTGAGGCCGAGAGTGATATTGCGGAATTAAATCCGCCACTGACCGCGGTGGTAATCGTACTCATGCCCGAACTGCCTTTCGCAAATGACAGGCTGGTTGGCGAAAGGCTGAGAGTAAAGTTCGGCGAGGCAGCGGCGTTGATCGTGAGCGGCACGGTGATTGTATGCGTTACGCCGCCTCCGGTGCCGGTGATGGTCACGTTCGTCGTGCCGGTGGCTGCCGTGCTGCTGGTTGCGAAGGTAACGGTAGAGTTGCCGCTGCCCGGTGCTGCAATGGTGCTGGGGCTGAAGCTGGCAGTGACGCCCGAAGGCAGTCCAGATGCCGACAATGCAATGGCGGAATTGAATCCTGCCGTGACCGTCGAAGTGATGGCCGTGCTTCCCGAGGCGCCTTGAGACAGTGTTAGGCTCGCCGGCGAGGGGTTCATCGAGAAGTCAGGCGCTGCGCTGCTGGGATTGAAGACGATATCCAGCACCGGGTGCAACTCAATCTGATTGGGGGCGGCGCCGGACTGTCCATGAGGAAAGTCAAACATGCCTACGCCCGTGATCTGCACCGGGATATTCGCCGTTTGAAAACTCGTGGTGGCCGTAAACATCGCGTCGAACTTGGCGCGCACGTTGGTGATGGCGGACAAGAATGGGCTGGTCGATCCCACGCACGAAGGAGCTGGGATTTCCGTAATCATCGTGTTACCGGCCGCATCCTGGATGACCAGGTGATAATCCGAGTCGCTTTCGAGTTTGAACAGGGTCAAAGTTGCATTGACCACCCAGACCGTCGTCTCTTCAGGCGCAATACGATTGTTCGCCGGAATCGTGCTCTGCGTTGGAAACGCCCGCAGGTTGACGATGGTAGTGTTGGTGGAAGAGCCAAGATTTACCTTGGAAGCATCGGGATCAGTCCCGGTTTTTACCGATTCGCGCTCTACTCCGCACTGGGCGAACAGAGGAGAAGAAGGAGAAGAAAGAACCAACCCTACGGCGACAGCAAGTAACAGCCAACGGTGGATACGCAGCATTCATGACCCCCATACCGTATTCAACTAATGAACCGTTGGTACTATAGAGACTAGTAGATAGAGGAGTCCACTGAACTCGGTTAAGATTCGGTTAAAATTTATGCGCGTCCGCTATCTAGATGAATTCTTATAGAACTCTAATAGGCGATCCCTGTTTTTGAGTGCCAAAATGGGAATAGGAGCTAGCAAAACGATCTGCATAGCCGCCTCGGCTGTGTTGAAGGAATCTAGGCTATGACCGGCACTGTTGGCAAAGATGCAGGCTCGTGGATCCGACCACCCGATCTCCAGATCACCCGATCAACGATGATTACCCAATCTTCGAATCGCGGTGCTATGCCTTCTTGAAGTGCTTACTCAACGCCAATCCTTGTCTCTGGTAAGAAGATCCGATATCCATGCCGTAGATTTTGTCGGGACGGGAGCGTAGAGGAATGTACTTCAGCCGGCCCATGATCTGGCCGTGTTCGATGAGAAATGGGACTTCATGCGCCCGCACCTCGAGGACGGCGCGCGTCCCTCGAACATCGCCGGCGCCGTAACCGAACCCCGGATCGAAGAAGCCCGCATAGTGGATTCGGAACTCGCCGATGTCCTGGTCCATCGGCACCATTTCGGCGGCCCAATCCGGCGGAACGCTCACCTTTTCCTTGGATGCCAGGATGTAGAAATCTCCGGCCTCCAGGATCAAGCCGCGCTTGCCGGAGTCGTGCCTTAGCTCCCAGAAGTCTTCGGGCGCATAGTGGTTCAGGTTCGCCAGATCGATGACGGGCGCATTTTTTCTGGCCTTATAGGCGACCACTTCCGTGGGCCCACCGGCGCGCAGGTTGACGGAAAGTTTCAGGCTCTGTTTGTCAATCTGCGCCTTCTCCGGATTTCCCTCTTCGCCGTATATCAGGGCCGAGTCTTCCGCCAGGGCGGTCTTTTCGAGCCTGGAGATGGCCGTGTCGGAAGACTTGGGATTGCCGCGAACGAAGCGCAATTGATTCAAGGCCATGCCTTCGCGCACGATGACGGTGAAGGTGCGGGAAGCGATTTCGGCATAGAGTTTGCCTTTATATCCGCGCTTCACCTTTTCAAACTCTGTTCCATAATCGGTAATCAGGCGGGTAAAGATGTCCAATCGCCCGGTGCTGCTCTTGGGGTTGGCGGAAGCGGAAATTTCGTCGGGAAGATGCAGCTCTTCGAGCAAAGGCACGATGTAGACGCAGCCCTTCTCGAAGACCGTGGTGCGAGTCAGATCGACGCGGCTCATGCTCAAACCGGCATCGGCAATTCCGCGTTCCACCGTGGAGTTCTGCGGTATGAAACTCGCCTGCACACGATAGCCGACGCCCCCGAGGCGCAGATCGAGGCTGGCAGGCTGCACCTGCTGGGGCTTGATTTCCGGGAAAGCACGGATGTGTCCGTTGGCGATGAGCTCCCGGATTTCCTGAGAAGGCAGCATCCCTTCTGACCGGCTGGTTGCGGCGGGTTCTTCGGACCAGTCAGAGAATAATGACAACTTGCCGCCCATCTCCGGAGTAGACATCCTCGAGACTCCTGTGAAAAGTATACTCTCTACTTCGTCGGTTCCATCTGCAATGCGTCGTTGACCCGGTTGAAGTAGTTGAACAGGCCGATGGCGGAGAGCAGCTCGATGATCTCGCCTTCGTCGAAATGTTGGCGCAGCGCGGCGAAGCCCGCGTCATCGATGGAGTGGGCGTCACGGGTCATACGTTCGGCGAGCCGCAGAGCGGCTTTTTCGCGGTCCGTAAAATCTGCGCGGCCTTCGAAGGCGTGGAGGTTGGCGATCTGGTCATCGCTCCAGCCAAGCCGTCTTGCCAAGACGGTATGCGAGGCCAGTCAATATTCACAGTTGTTGATCTGCGACGTGCGTGTGATCACCAGTTCCTTCAGCTTCGCGGGGACCGTGCCGGTTTCCATGACCGCGCGGTAATGGGCGATCATGGTCTTCATGATCTCCGGACGATGGGCCAGTGTGCGAAACATGTTAGGCACGTTGCCGCGCACTTTCATGAAGTGGTCATAGATGGCGCCGGTTTCGGAGTCCACTTGAGAGCGGTCGAGGCGTGAGATTCTGGGCATCGTTTATTTCCACCGTACTACTGTTAGTACCCTGATCGTGAGGAAACGGGTAACACCCTCTAGAGATGGGCGCCCCATCCTTCGCGCTTTTTGCGAAGGGTGGGGCGCAATGCGCTCCGATTTCGATGTGTAACAATCACACGGGTTACAGCACTAGTTCATTGCAGATGCATAGAGCAACGTTGAAAGAGCAAGGTCCCGCAGCCCTACTCGCGCGCTGAAGAAGGCGCGCGCTCCTGACGGGCTTCGGGATGACACCGTGTTTTTCAAGACACGCGCTCCTAACGGGCTTTGATTGCATGGCATCATGTTTATTTTTTCGCGAACGAGCCGACGGCTGCGGCCTCGTCGTCTTTGATATCGAAGACTGTGTACAGCTTGGTGATCTGGAGCAGGTCGTGGACTTTCTTGGTGAGGTTGAGCAGCTTGAGTTCACCGCCCTGATTACGGATGGTGGTGAAGGCGCTCACCAGCTCACCGATGCCGGAGCTGTCGATGTAGGTGACTTCGCCAAGGTTCAGCAGGATATTTTTGCGTCCTTTTCCGGCCAGGTCGCGGATCGTATCACGCAGCACAACGCTGCCTTCCCCAAGGGTGATGCGTCCGCTCAGGTCAACGATCGTAACGGCATCCAACTGGCGAGCGATGGCTTTCATGGTCACTGTACTTCCTCCTCGGCGTTCACGGCCTTCCGGCCAACATTTTTGATCAACGTGATTTCTGTACCAGGATTCAAGTTCCTGATCTTCACCTCGTCCATGAAGGCGCGGATGAGGAAGATGCCGCGGCCTGAGTTTTTCATCAGGTTTTCCGGCGACAGGGGATCGGGAATATCTTCCGGATCGAGCCCCCGGCCCTGGTCGGTAATGGTGATGACCAGCGCCTGGGGCGTAATCTCGTACGCCACAATAAACTTCTTGAGCGGATCGTAGGCGTTACCGTGCAACACCGCATTCACCGCCGCTTCCCGCACCGCCATGGCGATATTGTGCTGACAATCGTCGCCAAACCCGCTCTTGACGGCCATTTCCAAGGCCTTCTTCTCCGCCCGGTTGACGCTCTCCAGGGTCGAATCCAGTGTGTACGAAACCCGGTTTGTCGCGCTGCTGTTCACAGTTAGGGGCCAGAGCAGGGTCTTGCCAGAGATTATCCGCGAAACCCGCTCGAAAAGCGAATCGGTAGTTTGCCTAGCGGGACGGCAAAAGTCAAACGCCCGATTGTTTAGAAATGTTCAGAACAACTTGCCCAGATAAAAGAAGAACTTCTTGTGTCCGCTCTCGCCGGCGCTGGCGCCCAGAAAAATCGGGCCGAAAGCGGTGTCGAAGATCATGCCTGCGGCCCCATCCATGGGCAGGGTGGGTGCTCCGGCGGCGCCATAGGTCTTGCCCACTTCATAGGCCCCGGTCAGATAGAGCGTTCCGCCGAAAAGGGAAGGCACAGCGAATACCTGATGCAGATATCCCGCGCGGCCGTAGAAGTATTGGTTGGCCAGCAATTCATGGGCGCCATAGGCTGAAAGCCGCCAGGGACCGCCCAGAGAAAAGCTGGGGAAGCCGTTGTTGGCAAATCCCAAGGTCGAGCCACCCAGGGCTTCCAGATACAGGGAGCCGGAATGGCTGATCGATTTAAACAGCGCGGCCTGGCTCTCGCCGGTGGGGAAGTGGCTGGTTGATCCCAGCCATCCGTCATGCCATTGCCATGTGGAATTCATAGTAACGCCGTTGCGCGGCACCACCGGGGCATCCAGGCGATCGAAGGCAATACGGAAGGATGTTGTGCCGATGCGGGTCGCATCGCCGGTCAGCAGCGGTGCGCCGATGACGCGTGTGAGGTCCGCCTGGCCGCCTTCATAGCCCGCGCGAATCTGTACATTGCGTCCGGCATTGAAACCGAGGTCGACTGCGCCCGTAAAATTTACGAGCTGATACTGCGCCTGATGATCGTTGCGGACGTAAATATTGAAAGGTGAGGATTCCGCCCTGCCTTGCAGAGAAACAAAAAAACGGCTGTAAGCGCGCACCGGGCGGTAGTACTCAGAGACAAAGCCATACTGGGAACCAAACAGAAGATCGCTGCGCCACTCCGCGCCCAGGCCGCCAATATCGAAGGCCGTGACCCGCGTGCCCAGCGTGAAGATGGGGGTGCGGTAGTCGCCGCCATCAATCTCAATGACCGGCTTGATGATGGCCAGGTGATTGTCTTTGGCGGCGGCATCGATCGCCAGGCCAATTACTCCGTTCTCTTCGGTCAGGCCGTAGCCCAGGCGTCCGAAGCGTCCGGCGCCCACCAGACGGTCCAGGCCGGTTTGAAGCTCCGCGGTCTTTAACGGACGGCCAACAAATTTGGAGAGGTCATGCTGTATCTGGGCCTCCAGTTCTGGATCGCCGGCGGAAGCGGCGACAAACTGCGGAACGGCCGGCGGTGGCGGCTTGCGGGCCTCACGCTGCTGCGTATAGACCTTCCACTCTTCCGGCGAGAGGCTGAGGAGTTTCAACACGCCGGCTTTACTCTCGGCGGCCTTGCGTCCCTGGGCAATGAGTTCCTTGTACTTGTCGTAATCAGCCACCGCAAATTTAGTTACATCGGCGACCACCGCGATATCGGCCTTCTGCAGCCGTTCGAGACTGCGGGCTTCATTGGCTGAAATCACCACCTCAGCGGAGCGCTTTAGCACGTCGATGACCGAGAGGTCTTCCTGCGGGCCCAGCGTTTGCGATTGCAGATGGACGGCAATCACAAGCTCCGCGCCCATCTGCTGGGCCACATCCACCGGCAGGTTATTGAGCACGCCGCCATCCACATAGACCCTTTCCTCGTTACGCACCGGACTGAAGATGCCAGGCACGGACATGGTGGCCCGCAGCGCCACGCTCAGCAGGCCGTCCCGGTAGATGCGCTGCTGGCCGAAGGTCTGCTCTTTGCGCGTCACCAGATCGACGCCCACGCAGCGAAAGGGGATGGGCAGGTCGTCGAAGTTGCGCACCGTGGAGTATGGCAACGCCAGCCGGTCAAGCAGAAGTCCGACTTGATGACCGGAATTGAAACCCGCGGGCAGATGCAATCCGCTGAGGACGCCGAATTCCAGCGTGTTGGGATGGCTGCGCAGGTCTTCGCGGCGGCGGAAATCCAGATCGCGATAGCGCAGGCGGTCATAGAGAATCGCATCCCAATCGACGCCGGCTACGGTATCGTGGATCTCCGTGGGAGTGTATCCCATGGCATACATGCCGCCCACAAGGCCGCCCATGCTGGTTCCCGCGATGTAATCCACGGGGATGCGGTTTTCCTCCATCCACTCAATCACGCCGATGTGCGCCAGACCCAGGGCGCCACCGCCTTCGAGGACCAGCGCGATCTTTTTACGCGAGGAAGGGACCGGACGTCCTTCGTTCTGGGCGAAGGCGGCCACGCACAAGACGAAGATCAAGCCGATCAGGAGCGGCGCGCAGCGTGGAAGAACGCGCGTTCCACGGCGGGCTTCAGGATTGTTGGATGATGTTTCAAAAATGATTGCGGGTGTTTTCTTCTTGCTCAACATTTTTGCTCCAGTTGGGCGGAGCATACCACAGGCGTCTGCTAGAGCGCCGAGAATTGCTCGAGTTTTTTCTACAGAAGGCGATGCAAGAAATAGCGCTGATGCCGTTCTGATGATGAGACGAATTTTCTGATGGGTGTCCTGAGAGGTTGTGATTGTTTATTACGCCCCCTCAACACGGCGTCATCCTGAGCGGAGCGCAGCGTTTCTGCTGTTGATAACGTCGCTCAATGGCGCGGAGTCGAAGGACCCCGAGAAGGCTGAGTGCACCAGGCTACATCAGGGAGTTCTACCAGCAAGCGCGCGGGAAGAAACGAGAGAATCCTTGGAAAAACGCTACCACACCTACATCATGGCCAGCCGGACCGGCACGATCTATATCGGAGTCACCGGAGCAATCGAAGAACGAGTGCGCCAACACAAAGAAGGCAAGGTCGATGGCTTTTCAAAAAAGTATAAGTGCGACCGGCTGGTCTATTACGAAGTATACGGTGAAGCTAGCCGGGCGATTGGCCGTGAAAAACAATTGAAGGGTTGGAGGCGCTCGAAGAAAGTAGCTCTGATTGAGAGTCTGAATCCCCGGTGGAAAGACCTCGCGGAGAGATGGGGTGCTGAGATGCGCTTTCGGGGACAGTCGATTCGGTAGAATTGCCCAACCGCTGTCCCCGGAAAGCGGACATGCGGTTTCGGGGCGAACCCCTGGTTGAAATTCCCTGATGCAACTTGGTGCACTCCGGCCTTGCCGGGGTCCTTCGACTCCGCGCCATTGAGCGACGTTATCGACAAGCAGTAACGCTGCGCTCCGCTCAGGATGACGCCGCGTTAGGGGACCCAAAAGCCACAGCCTCTCAGGATGACACTGTGTTAGGGGACTAAAAAGTCACAACCTTTCAGGATGACACCGTGCTGGGGGACTGAGAAACCACACCCTCTCACGATGACGCCGTATTCGGCACTAAAAAGTCGACGACACCCGCAGCACAGGCACATCGCTCTTCTTGATCACTTCGTTCAGGGCCGGCACATCGGTTGCCAGAACCTGCTTCCAGGCTGCAAGCTGCTGGTCGAGTTTTCCGCGCAGCAGTTTGAAGACTTCATATTGTTGCTGCGTAGGCGCGCCGTCACCCGCTTCCACGCTGCCGCCGAAGCTGTCAAAGGCCTCGTTCAGCATGTTGGGGAAGGCCAGATTGGCTTCCGAGCCTTTCATGTTCACCTGGATGATCTGTTCTTCGATGGGCGTTATCTTGCGGTCGAGCGCATCGGCCTGATCGAGAACGCCTTTGAATTTCGCTTCCCCATCGAAGCGTTGATGCAGGGTCTTAATTTCCGTGTGCAGGTCTCGGATCTGGTTTACGGCGCGATGCAGTTCGGCGTTGGCATCGCGGATCTGTATCAGCAGGTCGAACTGCTTTTGCAGATCGTCCTGGGTCACGCTGCTCTTCATGCGCGGGTCGTTCAAAATCTCAAACGGCTGGCTTTGGCTTTGCGCACCGGAAGTGAGCTTGACCGTGTATTTTCCGGGCAGCGCCAGCGGGCCGCGTGGACCCGTCCCGGTGTAGAATGCGCCGGGAATTTTGATTGGAGATTCCCATCGCAGGTTCCAGCCGTAGCGGTTCATGCCAGCGGCTGCGGGAATGGTGGTGACTTCCTTGATCTGGTCGGGCCACTCGGGCGGTTGTTCGAACTCCTTCTTTTCGCGGCTCGAAAGCGCGCGCACCAGGCGGCCGCTGCTGTCAAAGATCTCGAGCTTGACTTCATCCTTGGGTGCGGTCTTGAAGTAATAGTCGAAGAGCACGCCCAAAGGACGCACATCGCCCACGGGGCCGCGGCGCTCGATGGCGTCGGGATAATGCAAGCGCAGTGCTGTCTCTGGCTGGTAGAGCAGCATTTCTGCGCTCATGCCCGTAGAAGCCGCGTTGATCTGCCGCAGCGGAGTGATGTTGTCGAGCGCCCAGAAGGCGCGGCCATGCGTTGCGGCCAGCAAGTCAGTATCGTGGATGGCCAGGTCGTGGACCGGGACGGTTGGCAGATTCAGCTTAAGGGACTGCCAGTTGTCGCCGTCGTCGAGCGAGAAGTAGACGCCGGTTTCCGTCCCGGCAAAAAGCAGGCCCTTGCGTACCGGGTCTTCGCGGACCGATCGCGCATACGCCCCTTCCGGAATTCCGTTCACAACGAGTTTCCATGTCTTGCCCGAGTCATGTGTCCGGTAAATATACGGCCGGAGATCGTCGAACTTGTGCCGGTCCACGGCGATGTAAGCCGTGCCCGCGTCATGATGCGAGGCTTCTACGATGCTGATCATGCCTTCCGGCATCTCTTTGGGCGTAACATTGGTCCAGGATTGGCCGCCGTTGACAGTCATGTGCAGCAAGCCGTCATCGGTGCCCGCCCACAGCGTGTCTTTCTTCACGGGAGATTCCGCCAGCGCGAACACCGTGTTGTAGTACTCGACGCTGGTGATGTCGAGCGTGATCGGTCCGCCCGAAGGTTTCTGCCGGGTCTTGTCGTTGCGGGTCAGGTCGCCGCTGATTGCCTGCCAGCTCTGGCCGCTGTTGGTGCTGCGGAAGACCATCTCGCCTGCGGTGTAAATGGTGTTGGGGTCGTGAGGAGAGAGCATCAGGGGTGAAGTCCAGTTAAAGCGATGGGCCAGCTCTTCCGCGCCCCGCCCCAATGGATCGAGCGGCCAGACCGAGATATCGACCAGTTGTTCGGTGCGCTTGTCGAAGCGGCTGGTGAGGCCCTCGGCTCCGGCATAGGTGATGTTGGGGTCGGGCGGATAGGGAGCGATGTATCCGCTCTCGCCGCCGCCGACTGGGAACCAATCCTGGCGTCCGATCACGCCATCGTCGTCATAGCTCTTGATGGCGATGGTGCTGTTGTCCTGTTGCGCGCCGTAGATGTAATAGGGCCAGCGGTTGTCGGTAATCACGTGATAAAACTGCGCTGTGGGCTGGTTGTACTGCGTTGACCAGCCCCTGCCTCCGTCGATGGAGATGGTGGCCCCGCCATCGTTGCCGTTGATCATGCGCTCCGGATGGTCCGGATCGATCCACAGCCCATGATGGTCGCCATGGGGCGCCGGCAGCAGGTTGAAGCTGCGCCCGCCGTCGGTGGAACGGAACATGCCGGTGTTGAGCACATACACGGTGTCCGCCGATTTCGGATCGGCGAAGATGTGTGTGAAGTACCAGGCGCGCTGGCGCAGGCGTCCATCTTCATTCATGCGTAGCCAGTTGTCGCCGCCATCGTCGGAGCGGTAGAGCCCGCCTTCCTTCGCCTCAACCAACGCATAAACGCGGCTTGAATCCGCCCCGGAAACGGAAATGCCGATGCGGCCAAGAATTCCGCCGGGCAGGCCGTGGCCTTCCAGGCGCTTCCATGTGCTGCCACCGTCAGTCGATTTATACAGCCCGCTGCCCTCGCCGCCGCTGCTCAGGCTCCAGGGTGTGCGGTAGACCTCCCACAGGGAAGCGAACAGGGTGTTGGAATTGTTGGGATCGAAGACCACGTCGATGGCGCCGGTCTTGCTGTTCTTGTAAAGGACTTTCTGCCAGGTTGCACCGCCATCGGTGGTCCGGAACAGGCCGCGCTCTTGGTTCTCTCCGTAGGCATGGCCCAGCGCCGCGACAAACACGATATTCGGATTCTTCGGATCGACGATGACTGCGCCAATGTGGCGTGTGTCTTTCAGTCCGAGGTTCTTCCATGTGCGGCCGCCATCGAGCGATTTATAAACGCCGTCGCCATAAGTAATGTTGCCGCGAATGCAAGCCTCTCCAGAGCCCACATAGAGGATGTTGTGGTCGGAAGCCGAGACGGCGATGCTGCCGATGGAAGCAATCGGCTGGCTGTCAAACAACGGCTGCCAGCTTACGCCGGTATCCGTGGATTTCCATACCCCACCCGCAGCCGCGCCAAAGTAGAAGACGTTGGGCTCGCCCGGTACGCCGGTGACGGCTAGGGCGCGTCCGCCACGGAAAGGCCCAATCTGCCGCCAGCGCAGGGCGCTGAACAGGTTCTCATCCACATGTTGCGTGGCAGGCATCGCCGTCGGCTGGGACGCCATCTTCGGGGCTTCCATTTTCTTTTTTGGCTGGCTGAAAGTAAGAGAGGCGATCAGTATCAATGACAGAATTAGAAAAGTGCGGCGGATCATCGTGGAGTGGCTCCTCGGATGGATGTTATGGACATGATAGCGGAAATCGGGGGATCTGGTGATCTGGTAATCGAGTGATCTGGTGATCGGGACATCGGGACATCTGGAAATCTGGACATCGGGGTATAGGCACATTTGGCGATGGGGCACTCGGGACATCAACACGATCAAAAGAGCTGTCATCCCGACCGGCGTCAGGAGCGCGCGTTTTCATCAGCGCGCGAGTAGCCGGGAGGGACCTGCTCCGCTGCTCTTCAGGTTTCACCACGGCGCCAGCTTAGCTGCTCTCAGGCAAGTCTCAAATGGACTTCAGCCACTGACGAGATTTTGCAGGTGGCTTAGCTTGACTCGGTTCACGAAGCTGCCTAAAGTTAGGTCATGGAGCCGACCTTCCATATTCCAGACGATCTCGCTCGGCTTCTGAGCGTCGAAGGCGGCGATCTCTCGCGTCGCGTGGTGGAGGCGTTGGCCATCGAGGAGTACAGGAGCGGACGCCTGAGCAAGGCCGATTTGCGACGGTTGCTCGGCTTTGAGACCAGAGAAGCGTTGGACGGTTTTCTGAACGCCCATCAAGTTCCGGTAGAGTACACGCTTGATGACCTGGAGCAGGAGCGCCAGGGTCTGCGACGCCTGGGATTCTGACCAACGTGCGAATCGTCGTCGCTGACACCGGCCCCATTCATTTACCCGCAGGAAATTGCGGACACACTTTTAGCCCAGCATGAAAAGAAGGTAGGTGAGTAGTGTGGGCGGGGTTTTACTAACTGCCAACGGCTTTGCACGGAAACGGCTGATTGCACATAAACTCTCCGGTCTGCACAAAAACCCTGGCATGAAAATAAATTTCTACTGGTCAGCCGTTTGCCAGAAAACCGGGTCGATTCCTAACTCATGCATCTCGTGAATCAACACCACGATATTGTGGCACAGAATTTTGCGGAGTGCTTCGTTGATCATGGCGGTCTTGTTTTTGCTCCGCAGGTAGTCCCCGAATTTCCGCTTGATCATGCTGAAGGTCGATTCGACGTTAGACCGCTTGTGATAGTGGGTCAGGAACTCATCCCGCTTGAACTGGAAGTAATGGAACATCTCCCGGTATGCTCCCCCTACTCCGCCTGTAGCGGTGTCTCTCAGGGCAATGTAGGGCTTTCCCTTTGCCTTTACAACGGACTCCACGCATTTAACGCTGTCATAGCCCTTGTCGCCTGAGGCTTCGGCAATTTGAAAGTTCTGTGCCGTGGTCGCGATCATGGGCGGGAAGAACGGGGCATCCCCTGAGAATTGCTCCCCGACTTCAACAGCGGTCACGATGTTTGTCTTAACCCCGCACATCAAATGCATCTTGACCCATTCATGCTCTGCGCGAGGCTTGCCGTATTTCACGTCAAACCAGCGGATGAATTTCGACGTGGTGAAGCCGGATGAATCAACGGCAAAATCCACTTCCACGGACTTGAGGGGCAAGCTGCTTTGAGTAATCAGAGAGCGCAAAATCGGAGTCAGGTTTTCATTTTCCAGCGTGTTTGAAATGCAGTTGAAATGTGGCACCCTGGAGATTAGGCCGCGCTCATGGGACTCCCTCAGATCGCTCATAAATCGCCGCTGAGAGATTGTGGAGTAAACCTCGAAGGTTGCGCTAAAGATCGCGTCAGAGAGGGGCAGGGGCGGTCTGCCGTTCTTCGCTTGCGGTGTAGGAACTCCGCTGCACAGGTCACGCAAGAGAGCCTGGAATTTATCCCCTTCATTCGTCTGCGCTACGTTATAGGCTTTCCAATTCTGCGGATATGTTTTCCGCTTGGCAGCAGTGACCACCACGGTTTCTGTGACCGTAGTGCTTCCGTCCGGGTTCTGCTCGCTGACCACCGTATATGCCACCGCAAAAATGTGTTTGCAAGGCTTGCTGCGTAACTCGAAATCCGGGCATTCACAAACCGGATTCTCTCCCGCCAGATCGACCCTGTAATATCCATTCCGGCCTTGCGCCGGAACCTGCCAGATCAAATCTTTCGCGGTCTTCCTGACAACCCCCGAGGCTGCAATTTCTTTTCCGCGCTGCTCTCTAACATCCATAACATCCCCCTTGAGGTAGCCGTGTTATGGGGTAATTATATTCTTGAGCGGTCAAGCAGTCAAGGCAAAAATAAAGCCCAGACTTCTCATCTGGGCTTCGTGTGAGCCTTATTGGGAGCAGTTATTATTTATGACTTGTTTTCGCCGTCTTTTCATTTTGCAAAGCTGTCGGCAGGGACTCATCCAAGCGCCGTGGAGGCTTTATTCTTGAGTGGTCATCGCTAAAGACCTCAATCTGCTGCCGGAGCAAGCGTCCGGCTCTGCGATCTTGGAACAGTTTCGCCCGTGTTAGCTTCTTCGTTGTCTCCATGTCGGTCCTCTTCTTCCTCCCGCTGATCAGATAAAAAACTGCGAATCTCAGCATTACCAGATAGCGGGTCATATGCCGTTTCTTCCAGGGCATCGATTAGGGTTTCGTATGCCTTTCCAGGCTTTTTTACGCGCTTAAAAAGGTTTTCGGCTTCAGCTCTGTCGATTACAAAACCGTGCGTTGGATATTTGCTGATAAGAAAATCCAGCGAGTCTTCCAATAAGTTTTCGCTGTGCATGTCCAAGCGAACGCCATAATGAAGCGCGATTGACGTCGCCCGAAAAGACTCCCCGACCATCATCGGGTCGATATGCTGAAACACTGGACCGAACAATCCAGCAGTTAATTTCGCAGCAATATCAGTTGCAGTTTTAAACGTCACTCTCTTTTTGCTGCGCTGCATGGTGGTTAAGAAAAAATGCTCAAACGCCGCGAAGGAGTGCTCATGCAAAGCCCTGATTGCAGATGTCAGAGTTAGCCCTGATTGCCATTCTTCAAGCTCATCTCGTTTTGACATTTGCACGTCAATAGGGCCGAGCTCTGCTGCGTCCGACATCATCAGTTCGTGCGCTCCGATTGCAATGATTGTTCCAGCACTTTTACAGTACCCTGGAATGACGCAGGTAAACCTGTCGTAATGTTCCTGAAAACATCTTGCGATCCGATATGCCGCATCAGGGTCGCCGCCTTCTGACGCCAAAATGAGCGCCACGTTTTTGCGCCTTATGCGTTTCCCACAAAGATCAAACAACTCGCGATCATAAGGCCTTTTAATCTCAGCATTGTACATAAATACATCGGTGTCGTCTTCCGCAGCGATAATATTTGCCGCCTCCTTTATTGGATTCGGTGCACTTGCTGGGGTTGCCATTGGCTATTCCTCCGCATCTCCCCATCGGGCCGCTGCTGCGCGGCGTGCGATGGCCGTTCGTTGTTCAGGTGTAAGTTTTTCTGCTCTGGCCCTACCGCCTTTAAGTCCGCCCCTTCGCCCGAGCGCTACTGCTGCCGGATTTTTCCCCTTCAGCTCAATGCCCGACGTTTCCTCTACAATTCGAGCAGCTATTCGATGAACCGTTTTGCTTGACCGCTTTTGCATACAACCACATAGTGCCACAGAAACGATAAACGTTTCATATATTAGAAAAATTAATTTTCCCTTGACACCATAACAGGAATACCTAGCAATTTAGATGCCAAAGCGGTCAAGCACGACTCAGGTTTTATAATCGGCAGGTTACCGATGGTCTTTAGTCGTTTCCTGCCTTTTAGGGCTATTTTATCGTCTTTCTCGCCCCTCCCGCAGGGCGTCCAAACCGCGCCCAATCTCTCTGCTCGATCTGCTGAAGAGTCTCAGCAAGTGGTGATTCGCGCTGGCTTGTGCCTCTTTCGTTTCGTTGTAAATCCGGGGCATCATCTGACCATCAAAGATTCCGAATTTCTCAAGCTCGTACAGGTTGCGGGATGCGCGGGCAAATGATGCATTCAAGCGGGCCAGAAGTTCGTAGACGTGAGATTTCTTCTCACTGTTAAAATGGGGTGCAGCCATGATGCGCCTCTCATACAGGTGGATTGTGGTCAGAGGTGCAGCGGTGTTAGTAGCATCGCTGCACTTCGTCTCTCACTCTGGCCGAATCAAAAGAAAAACGCAAGAGGCGGAAACCGGGCCGGAAGCGGGGTTTATGTGCAGAAATTCAGGTTGCACAAAAACTCTGGTTATAACCGTCGTTTCCGTGCAAAGCCGCTGCCAACTGCCAAAAGTGTGTTCCAATCCGCGACCCGCGCATGTGGTTGAAAATTCAGGAAAAACCCGTTGCTCATGCCGTTGCCGATGAGATTTTCGTTGCGCAACGGAACGCTTATGCCACTTTTCTAAATCCAAACTGGGGAGCCCACGCCGGCTTCGGGCGCCACGAGAATGCCCCGACGGGACAGTTCAGCGGACGCGGCGCCCGCAACTCAGCGCGGACGTAGCTTCTATAAGGTTGTCAAAGAACCGGTGGTACAAAGATCCTTCGCCCAAAGTACGGGCTCAGGATTTCGCCTGCGGGCTCCCGGCCGCTGAACAGCGCGGCCTCACGCCCGCAAAACGGCTCAACCTCACGCTCGCAAAACGGCTCAAGCTGGATGTCCCTGGGGACACAGCAACCGCTTACAAGTGTTGCGCCATGGCGGTAAGAATTCAAGGGGTTGCTGTCAGGTTGCTGTCAGGAAGGCGGTCATTAGCTGCTCTCAATTGGCGAAAGCGACCGATCACAATTCTGGCAACACTGGCAATCATGGCAGTATTGGCAATGACCCGGTGGAAGCCCCGGACTTCGGTCCGGGGGAGTGGGCTTTCAAGCCCACGGTAGGATGCGGCTGAAAGAAAAGCGCGCTTCAGCGCTGGTGGCGCCGCAGGGGAGGTGTCCCCAGGAAAGATCAAAGTGCAAGCGCCAATGATCAATGACCAGCGGCTCTCTGGATCAACCGGGGTGCATCGAGAATCAAAACCCCAAATCAAGCTGTCATCCCGACCGGTGTCAGGAGCGCGCGCTTTCTTCAGCGCGCGAGTAGCGGGGAGTGGATGGCCCACGCTTTCGACAGTTGCACCTGACAATTCGCTGACAAACCGGCGCGGCGAAGGGTCTCTCACTCTCTTACCGTTCGGTGACTCGGTCAACATAATGCGGGCGCTTGCCCCGGACAATTCTGAATGTCTTCCCGCATGGGCACGGCGGGATCTTGTACAGACCTTCGTGAGGGCCAAGGAGAACTTCGCCGCATTTGCAATTCCACGCGGCATTATTTCCAATGCCTCGTCCCTGTGTAGCGGTTCTGTCCTTCCATTGGACGGGAACGTCATAGAACTTTGCCATAGTCGTCTCCGAGGTCATGTTCTAAGAAAGCACGTCAAAACAGATGAGCCTGAGATCTTCCCGCCGTAGCTTTTTTGGGGGGCACCATTCTTCTCGCATTCACTGGTGCTGGCCCCGTAAGCGCTACGCATTGCTTCGACACCAGCAATCAAGTCAGCGATGCTTTGGGTTTGCTGGAACCCTTTGTAAAGCTTTTTGAGCTCTCGCACCTGCACTCCTAACATTGGCTTGTTTAGGAATGCAATTGCTGTTATAGCTCTCTTGCGCTCGACCTAGGGGTGATTCAAGAACTGCTGAATGGCCGTGGCTACCAACTGTTGCACGGGGTCGATCATCTGCGGCAGGGTATTGTAGTGACTGAAGAAGGCCCCGCCGACGATGAAGTTGCGTGGGCTGTGGAGCTTGAAGAGCATCGGTTCTCCGGGGCTGAGGCTGTGAAAGCTCTGGGTGCCGGATGGCCGCCAGAAGTTGATTTCATCCGGCTGTTTGGCGGCCAGATAGGCGAACCAGTTGTCGTCGGTGATGGCTACGAAGAAGCGCATTCAGCAATCAGCCCTGCAACAGTGTGGGAATTGTACCTGAGGTATGTCTGGGGAAGATTTTCCTGCGGCACCACCAGCGCTGAAGCGCTCGTTGTATTGATCCATACCCGTGGGCTTGAAAGCCCACTGCCGCGGACCGAAGTCCGGGGCTTCCACCGGGAGCGGTTGGCATTTGGCAGCCACCGAAATACAGCAATGACCAGAGGATGCCGGGGGCAGTCGTCCCTGAACGGGACTTTGGCTGTATTTGGACTTTTACCCAGCACAGGGTTCGGCGCGAAATCGTCCCTGAAGCAATCAGACATCTCACCGCGCCGAACCCGGTGCTGGGCTACTGTCACTCGTCCCTGCGGGACTTCCCCAGACCCGATGAGCCTTTCTGAAAATATAGAAACTCCAGTAGACGTAACAGGATACGTCTCGTGGAATGTTTCGTGACGTTGAATGTTTTGTGCCGTGGAATGTTTCGTGGTACTCAGCGACTCTCAATGGGGCGGCCGTTGAGATCTTGAATGTCCCTTGCATTGGGCGAGGGATAACGCTTTGCAAATTCATTGATCTGCTTCGCCGAAAACCGAACGGGAGTCTTCAGCATGAAGAATGTGATGTTTTCCGTGCAGGGCGGGGTGGTGAGTGATCCCGGATAGCGGTAATAACCTGCGTTCTCGTAGCCTGTAGGCAGAAGGCCGTCCAGCCGGGAGGAGACGCCATTTTCCAACGCAGGCGGAGGAAAATGCTGAAACAGTGTGGTCAACAATGCAGATGTAGCGCGGGTGGGTATCCCTTCTTCCACCAGAACGGCAATGACTACGACGCAATCCGGCTGGCCGTAGAGGCAGGCGTCCCTTGAATGCACTAGGTGAATCACCATCGGATAGCGGCTGTTGTTGATGGCTTCTTCACTAGGCCGGTGAAAGTGAAATTCATCCAGCCTATAAGTCCCCAAGTCTTTGATTTTGATTATTTTGTTCTTCTGGGAAGTATAGACTTTCAGGTTGTGGGGGTTGGTCGTTTTGATCGTCAACGGCGTAGGCAAGTCATATCCAAGAAACTCGATCTTATCCAGGCCGGGATGCGGCGCACTCGGGGGAATAATATTGATGGGAGCCTGATAGTGCCGAAGCTCTTTGTCGTTGCACACGCCCGGCCATGTGCTTTGCCCGAACGGCCCGTTGTCATAGGCAAAAAGAAGAGGGGCTGCATCGTGGGCCTCTGGTTGGGCGTCTTTTGCGGGCGGCTTTGATTGGGCCGGTATAGCCGGCGCCAGGGAGAAGAAAAAAAGCAGCACTGAGGCTAGGCGGAATATCTGTTTAGAGCTCAAGGGATGACCCTCCGGGGTTATTGTAATCTCGTACGCGTCCCACCCTTCGCAAAAAAAAACGCGAAGGGTGGGGCAATCCATCCCTGGTACCGTGACCTGTCGAAAAAGCAATTTCTAGTCGATCGGGGCATCGGGTAATCGAGACATCGGAATGGAAGGGCGCTCAGCGTCTTTCCTTTTCTTCTTTTTCTTCCTTGTCTTCTACCTTGTCGGCGCCTGAGTGTTTGGCGATCCACTTTTCGAGGTTGCGGTCGATGGCCTTTTTCCGCGCTTCTGGAAGCAAGGGCTTTATCTTTTCGGCTTCACTGCCGCTCTCTTGTGATCCGTATCGAGCGCCCCTCTGGAACCAGGCATAGGCGCTTCCGTTATTGTGCTGGCCACAGTCTCCCGATTGATAGAGCTTGCCCAGTTCATACATGGCTTGCGCTGAGCCGTTTTCCGAGGCGCGCTTATACCATGCCCGAGCGGCATGGCAATGGCGCTGGGGGCGTTTGATGTACATCCGGGCCAGGCGGAGTTGGGCTTCCGGCAAGTGCTGCCGGCCTGCTTTTCGATACCACTGGATGGCTTCCGTGGGGTCCCGTAATTCTAGGGCCTTGGCCAGTTGTAACTGCGCTTCGCGGTTGCCCTGTGCGGCGGCCTTGCGGTTCCAGATGGCTGCGGTCTCCGGGTTTGGTTCAACTCCGAGCCCCTGCTCATACATAAAAGCGAGATCGCGCTGGGCCTCGGGTTCGCCGTGCGCGGACGCTTTTTGCTCCCAGAACAATGCCTTTGAATAGCCGGCGGGGACACCTTTGCCATAGAGATAGATTCGCCCCAATTGCGATTCCGCCGGAGCATAGCCTTGGGTGGCTGCCAGGGTTAGCCAGTGGATATTTTCTTTGCGGCTGGGCATAACGTTGCGTCCGAGGTCATAACAGGAGGCCAAAATCGTTTGGGCTACAGCGTTGTTGGCTTGTGCTTTCTTCTGGACCTTCAGGAACCTGGCATGGCCGTTGGGGCAACGGAGCTTTTCAAGTTGTCTTTCGCTTGCTGGAGCGGAGATGGCGACCAGCATGGCCGTGGAGCAGCAGAGGAATCTCAGGGGAGCGATTGGCATGTGAATCCAGAATTTATCGTAACGCAGCCGCAAGCAAAACATACCACTGATGAACACTGATAGAAGCACGGATCAACACTGATGGAAAGAAAACATCCCTACCGCGGATCTGCGCGGATGAACGCGGATTGGGCTGCGAAGTCTTCGGCAATTTCCATGACCTTTGCCTGCACCCAGGTGTTGGCGGGAAGACGGCCTTCCAGTTTGACCTTCAGGAAGTTATCGCTCAGGGCCTCGGTGTAGCCGTCGCTGCCGGTCTGCAGTGTGAGGACTGGCAGGGTTCGCCCTAGAAAGCGTTGGCGGAAGGCCGTGCCCTTGGCGGCCGCCAGATCGCGCAGCACCTGGTTGCGTTCACGGGCCACATGCACCGGGACATGGTTGGGCATGGCGGCCGATGGCGTGCCGGGGCGGGATGAATAGGTGAACACATGCAGATAGGTGAAGGGCAGATGCTCGATGAAGCTGCGGCTTTCTTCGAACAGCGCATCGGTTTCGCCGGGGAAGCCGACCATGACGTCCGCTCCGATGGCGGCTTCGGGCATGGCTTCGTGGATCTTCCTGACTTTTTCAGAGTAATGCCAGGGACGATACTTGCGGTGCATGAGCCGTAGAATGCGGTCGCTGCCGGATTGCAACGGCAAGTGCGCGTGCTTGGCGATGCGCGGGGAAGCGGCAACCATGCGGATGAGTTCGTCGCTCCAGTCCATGGGCTCGACGGAGCTGATGCGCAGCTTTTCAATGCCGGTGTTGTGCAGCAGGGAATTCACAAGCTGCTCAAAGCGCAGTTGGGGAGTGAAGTCGCGTCCCCAGCGGCCGAGGTTGATGCCGCTCAGGACGATTTCGCGGTAGCCGGCGGCGGTCAGCGCGCGGGCCTCATCGAGGACGCGCTCAAGTTTCATGGACCGGCTATGGCCGCGCACGCTGGGGATAATGCAAAAAGAGCAGCGGTTGTCGCAGCCATCCTGCACTTTGAGATTGGGGCGGGTCTTTGCGGACGGGCCGTCGCCTTCCATGACGGGAGCGGCCAGCAGATCTGTATGCGTGAAGGATGTATGAGCAAAGACATCGCCGATCACGGTGAAGGCCGGGGAAGAAAGAGCGAGACTTTCAAGTGAAACAAAATCGAGCGGAATAAAATCCGCGGGCGCGGCGGAAGTGGCAATTTCCGCTACCTGCTGCTTGTGGGAGTTGCCCACCACCCAAGTTACGCCGGGCAGGGCAGCGACCTCTTGCGGGGCGCGTTGGGCGTAGCATCCGGTGACCAGGATTTTTGCCGAGGGGTTTTCGCGGCGCACGTGGCGGATGGCGGCGCGCGCATCCTGGTCGGCGGCCGCGGTCACGGTGCAGGTGTTCAGAATGACCAGATCGGCTTGCGCGGGCGAGCTGCTGCGCGTGAGGCCCTTCCCGGCAAGCTGCCGCTCGATCAAAGCGCCGTCAGCCTGGGTAGCGCGGCAGCCAAAATTCTGTACGAAGAACGCGGACACAGGTCGATTATAACAACCGGGGATTGAGTCACGAATTGCAACGAAAACCTTTGAAACACAGCGCAAACGAGTTGCCACGAAAACCTTTGAAACACAGAGGAACAGAGGAAGCAGAGGATTTTGGGGTTTGTGAGGCGGAGCCAGAAATCGTCGTGTGCCCAGAGGCAGATGGTCCATCAGGCCGCGGCGACCTTCAAAGTCTTTCAAGGCTGCGACGATTTTTCCGCCGCCTCACAACCCTAAAAACCTCTGTTGCCTCTGTTCCTCTGTGTTGCAAAGGTTTTCGTGGCAACTCGCTGCGCTGTGTTTCAAAGGTTTTCGTTGTTCCGGCAGGACCTCACTGGAGAGACACGGATGGGCCAAGCCGAGGAAAGGAAACTTCCCGAGGGCCGGAAGTCTCTGCGATGGAGGGGCCGCTAGGCCGAAACCGCCGCGTCCGGAGGCCTTTTCTGCTGGAAGCACTCACGGCAAAATACCGGGCGCCCCTGCGTGGGCTTGAAGGGAACAGTTGTCTCCCGCTGGCAGGCCGAACACACGGCCTTGGTTTCAACTCTTTGGAAGTTGCCCCCATTCTGCGGAAGGCCGAGCACCTGGGCGCGCTTGGTCTTGCAGCCTTTGCAGCGTTTGGGCTCGTTCTTGAATTGTTTGTCGTGGAAGAAAAGTTGTTCGCCAGCAGTGAAAACAAAATCAGCGCCACAGTCGACACACTTGAGGAGCTTGTCCTGGAAATCCATTGAGAGATGTCCCCCTTTCCTGCTCACCCTGGAATCCGGGTACAACATGAGAAAAGCGGCCAGCCGGATCTCAGAGTGGTTTTCTATTGCGGGTTCGGCCCGGGGCCACAATCTTTCGTCGCCCATGTTTCTTGAATGATGCCGGACAACTTGTATGAATCAACAGGTATGAACGAACAAGGCCGTTCCACAGAACGGCCCGCACTTGCTTTATGAATCGTGCTCTTTGCGAGCGTTCATGTGATTGCGTTGGGGTTGCGCGCCAGAGATTCTTCTGCGAAAAATATCCCTAACGGAACCTTTCCGGCAAGGTTGAGTCTTGCAGTCCGGCGGGTGCAAGTCAAGGATTAAGTTACGAAAAGACACTGACCTGGTAACAATAAGTTTCTTCTAATTTCTAATGGAGAGATCGTGTGACAGCGGGGAAGCGGGTGCCGCAGCATCGGTGAGGAGCGGGGTTGAGTTGGGTTGGCACCTCAATACGGTTCATTCCGCGCCGCTGGCGTTGGTGTATCGACGAGCCTTGCAGTCTCTATTTTACTTAAGTGAGCTGTACTGGGTTTAGGCTGGGAACTCCAACGGGAACGAAGGCGGCCCTCGATTTTCAGGCTCAAATCCTTGCGGCTTCCTGCAGGGGTGTCTTCAGCGGGGGCTGGTGCTACGATGTTCCGATCTGAACCAAGGCGGGCCCCCAGATTGTAAACTCAGATGAGTATTGACTCTGGAATCACCCAGTTGGTATATTCATAAGGTTCCGCGAGTTTAAGTTAGCTTGCCTGTACGTGTTCGTGAGCTGTAGACGGATCGATTGCCCAGCCGGTAAATGGTGGGCATGCCTCGCTGAAACGGCCTGCGCGACCCTTCCCCACAGGAAGGATATGCGGGTCAGGGAAAACGAAACGGAGCGCCTCCGGAGATAAGGCTAGGCGCCACCGTCGTTGGCCCATCACCGATAGGTAATTAAAAGATCTTCCGCGTATGCGCGGAACCGATGGCTGTGCGCAATAGCAGCCAGTCCTGCAAGGCTGGGATTTGAGAGCAGACCTCAAGCGTGTGCGCGCACCGCCGAGGTTTGTCTGTGCGCAAGAGGTCAGTAAAGGAATTATGCCGACATTCAATCAATTGGTTCGCAAAGGCCGCAAGGCGCCGAAATATAAGACCGCGAGTCCCGCGCTGCAATCGTGTCCGCAGCGCCGCGGGGTCTGCACGCGTGTGTACACACAGACGCCCAAGAAGCCGAACTCGGCGTTGCGCAAGGTGGCGCGTGTGCGCCTGACCAACGGGATTGAAGTCACTACGTATATCCCAGGCGTGGGGCACAACCTGCAGGAGCACTCGATCGTGCTCATTCGCGGGGGGCGCGTGAAAGATCTGCCGGGCGTTCGCTACCACGTGGTGCGCGGCACCCTGGATGCAACCGGCGTGGCCAACCGCAAGCAGGGACGGTCGAAGTATGGGGCCAAGCGGCCCAAGTAGGGCCGAGGTGATTGCCAAAATTGCCAAAATTGGTAATTGCCAAAATTGAAGGCGGTAGAGAACGCCGGCGGAATTAGCAATTTTGGCAATCAGGTAACTGGTCATCAAGTAACGAAGGAATTCACAAGAGAAGAGCTTATGCCAAGAAAAGGACATATCGGCAAGAGAGAGGTCACTGCCGACCCGATCTACAACTCCACGCTGGTGACCAAATTCATCAATTCGATGATGTGGGGCGGAAAGCGGTCGACGGCCCAGGGTATTTTCTACGAGAGCATGGAAAACCTGCAATCCAAGGGCGGCGACGAAGCGCTCAAGCTGTTCAAGAAGGCCGTGGAAAACACCAAGCCGCTGCTGGAAGTGAAGACCCGGCGCGTGGGCGGCGCCAACTACCAGGTGCCGGTGGAAGTCAATCCCGACCGGCGCACCTCGCTAGCCATCCGCTGGATCGTCAGTTACGCGCGCGGGCGGGGCGAAAAGGGCATGGTGGACAAGCTGACCAATGAGTTGCTGGATGCCGCCAACGGACGCGGCGCTGCCATCAAGAAGAAAGAAGACGTCCACCGTATGGCCGAAGCCAATAAGGCGTTTGCGCACTACCGGTGGTGAGGAACCGCTTCTGGCCGCTGGCTTCTAGCGAGTAGCCAGCAGCTAACAGGCGCGAACAACATTTTCAGTGGACGCGCAGTATCCGTCCCAACAGCGAATATCGCAGAGAAGACCAGGGAAATGCCGAGACAAGTACCTTTAGAGCGTTGCCGGAATATCGGGATCATGGCACACATCGATGCCGGCAAGACCACTACGACGGAGCGCGTTCTGTTCTATACGGGCATCACCCATCGTATTGGCGAAGTGCATGAAGGCACGGCCACCATGGACTGGATGGAGCAGGAGCAGGAGCGCGGCATTACCATCACCTCCGCCGCCACCACCTGTTCCTGGCGCGATATCCGCATCAATATCATCGATACGCCGGGCCACGTGGATTTCACCGCCGAAGTGGAGCGCTCGTTGCGCGTTCTCGATGGAGCGGTGGCGGTGTTCGACGCCGTACACGGCGTTGAGCCGCAGTCGGAGACCGTATGGCGCCAGGCCGACAAGTACGGCGTTCCGCGCATCTGTTTCATCAATAAGATGGACAAGATGGGCGCCGATTTCGAGCATGCCGTCGATACCATCCGCAAACGCCTCAACGCCCGCCCAGTCGCCATTCAGATTCCCATCGGCCAGGAAGCCGCATTCAAAGGTGTTATCGATCTGATCAGCATGAAGGCCATCGTGTGGCATGACGAGACACTCGGGGCAAGCTACGAGGTGGAAGAGATTCCCGCAGCGTTGCTCAAGAAAGCCGAGGCCTTCCGCGCCCAGTTAGTCGAGAGCGTGGCCGAGAACGACGATGAAATGCTGCACAAGTTCCTGGAAGGCGAGAACATCAGCGCCGATGAGCTGCGGGCCTCGTTGCGCCGGAGCGTCATTGGCCTGAAGCTGTTCCCGGTAATGTGCGGAACGGCCTTCAAGAATAAAGGCGTGCAGACACTGCTGGATGCAGTCGTCGACTATCTGCCTTCTCCGCTCGATATTCCCCCAACTCAAGGCATTGATCCCGACCATCCTGAAAAGCAACTCAGCCGCAGGCCGGCCGACGATGAGCCCTTTGCGGGTCTGGCTTTTAAGATCATGGCCGATCAATTTGTGGGGCAGTTGACGTTCGTCCGGGTCTATTCCGGCCATTTGAAGACCGGCGACAGCGTACTGAACACCACCAAAACCAAGAGTGAGCGTATTGGCCGCCTGCTGAAGATGCATGCCAACAAGCGGGAAGAGATCAGCGAGATTTTTGCCGGCGATATCTGCGCCTGTGTAGGCCTGAAGAACGTGACTACCGGCGACACCATCTGCAGCGAAAAGGCCCCGATCACCCTGGAATCGATTGAGTTTGCGGCCCCGGTGATTTCGGTGGCCGTCGAACCCAAGACCAAGAGCGACCAGGAAAAGATGGGCGTGGCCCTCAATCGGCTGGCCCAGGAAGATCCCACCTTTAAAGTCCACACGGACCCCGACTCCGGACAGACCATCATCAGCGGCATGGGCGAACTCCACCTGGAAATCATCGTGGACCGCATGATGCGTGAATATAAAGTCGAGGCCAACGTGGGCAAGCCGCAGGTGGCCTATCGCGAGACCATTCGCAAGCACTCGGAGGCCGAGGGCAAGTACATCCGCCAGACCGGCGGTTCGGGCCACTACGGGCACGTCAAGCTGCGCATTGATCCGAACGAGATGGGCAAAGGTTTCGAGTTTATCAACGAGATCAAGAGCGGTTCGGTGCCCAGGGAGTTTTTCAAGCCTATCGAGCAGGGCATCAAGCAGGCGATGGAAGGCGGAGTCCTGGCCGGTTATGAACTGGTGGACATCAAAGTCACGCTCTACGACGGCAGTTACCACGAAGTAGATTCCGATGAAATGGCATTCAAGATCGCGGCATCCATGGGCTTTAAGGAAGCGGCGAGGAAGGCTTCGCCCGTCCTGCTGGAGCCGATCATGTCGGTGGAAGTGGTGGTGCCGGAAGACTACATGGGCGTAATTATCGGCGACCTGAACTCCCGCCGCGGACGCATCGAAGGCATTGAGCACCGGGCCGGCTCGCAGGTCATCAAGTCTCTGGTGCCGCTGGCTGAAATGTTCGGGTACGCGACCCATATGCGCTCCAGCACGCAGGGGCGCGCAACGTACTCGATGCACTTCGCCCACTACGATGAAGCGCCACGCGCGATCACCGAAGAAATCGTGGCCAAGGTGCAAGGTAAGGGCGCAGCCCGGTAGTTGTGGCATTGAGCCGGGTACGAGCGGCTGGATAGAGAATTTGAAGGTTTCACCGAACAGAAGGCGCGCTGATGCGCCTACTGGATTGGCATAAAAAGCTAAGAGCCAGGTGCTCGAAGCCAGGGGCTAAAACATGGCAAAAGAAAAATTTGACCGCAGTAAGCCGCACGTCAACGTGGGCACGATCGGGCACATCGATCACGGCAAGACCACGCTGACCGCGGCCATCACCAAGGTGTTGTCGAAGCACAACC
>Ga0210403_10001055_pt1 | contig 26897 bp, 27 predicted proteins | sample IncBWC19MmetaG_FD_150863 | JGI IMG/M metagenome (GOLD analysis project Ga0210403, IMG submission 150863) | Forest soil microbial communities from Barre Woods Harvard Forest LTER site, Petersham, Massachusetts, United States - Inc-BW-C-19-M | ecosystem: Environmental > Terrestrial > Soil >... | reverse complement strand
CTTGTCCGATATTGTTGTGGTCTGCGTTCCCAAGGCTTGCGTCTGCGGCCGGACGATCTCGATGCCGGGTGCAACCGCGCGGGCCTGCGAAGTTTGAGGTGCGGTCGGCTTGCCTCGGAACGACGTGACGAAGAAATACTGCCAGGTTATCAGGATGACGGCGGAAAGCGCGATAGCATAGAAGACATTGTTCTGATCGTGCATCGCAGAACTCCATTTCGGTCCAGCAAGTGGGCCTTCGACGAAACGATTGGCGACCGTCAGCCGGGCTAGTCAATTTTGTTGATATATAAACGGCTTTTCCGATATCCAGCTCCGCTAAGGGGCAGCCTCGGACGTAGCAAGCTCGCAATAGCGAGGGGGCCTCTGATCGCGGGCGCGCCGAAATAGCGCCGCTCGATCGTCATCATCTGTTCATACTAAACGGGCTGATACGGCAACCGGGGATTGTTCGGTTGTGCGGGTCGCGATATTTCGATGGGCGGCCGACGCTGCCCAATCATTCGCTGGAAGATCGTCATGCCCGTTGCTTTGGTTATTTTGCTGCTCGATATCACGCTGATCTATCATGCTTCGCGCACCGGGCGCCTGCAGCCCTGGGCGTTCATCATCCTGATGGTGCCGTTCGTCGGCGCACTCGCCTACATCTGCGTGGAGCTGGTGCCGGAATGGTTTTCCAGCCCCGGTGCTCGGCAGGCGCGCCAGCGCGTGGCCAACCGGCTCGATCCGGACAAGCGCTACCGCGAACTCTCCGACCGGCTCGCCGACACCGACACCATCGCCAACCGCGCCGCGCTCGCCGCCGAGTGCCAGAAGGTCGCGCGCTTCGATGAAGCCGAGCGCCATTACGACCACATTCTGACTTTGCCTATGGGCGACGACCCGCAATATGCGCTCGGCAAGGCGCAGGCCCAGTTCGCCGCCAAGCGCGCGGCTGATGCGCTGGCGACGCTCGACGATCTGCAAAAGCGCTGGCCGGATTTCCAGTCGGCCGACGGCCATCTGCTCTATGCCCGTTCGCTCGCTGAAGTCGGGCGCGTCGACGAGGCGCTCGAAGAGTACCATGCCGTGTCCGCCTATTTTCCCGGTGCCGAGGCACGGGTCCGCTACGGCCTGTTGCTGCGCATGGTGGGACGAACGCCGGAAGCGCGGGTGGTGTTCAACGAACTGCTGCTGCAGATGAAGCGCGCGCCGAAATATCTGCGCGACGCGCAGGCGGAATGGCTCGCGATCGCCGAGAAGCAGCTGTCGGCCTGAGCCGGCTTCGCAAGAGCGCTACGACGGACGCAACACAACAGCGCGTGAGCGACGCCCTGCCGCAGCTTCGCTGGCCCGGAATTTGCTCGTCTCTGCCTATCACCGATCGTGTCTGCCGGATGGGAGAGATCATGCTTATTCGCAAGGCTGTTTGCACGCTCGCACTCACTGCCGCTTTATTGAGCGGCCAATCCGCAATCGCCGAGACCACGCTGCGCATCGCGATGACGGCCGCCGACATCCCTACCGCAACGGGATTGCCCAACAACGGCTTTGAGGGCATGCGCTTCCTCGGCTACCCGATCTTCGAAGGGTTGGTGCTGTGGGATCTGACCCGAACCGACAGGCTGGCGACGTTGCGTCCCGGGCTTGCCGAGAAATGGGAGCAGGATGGCGAGGACACCAAGACCTGGATCTTCCATCTGCGCCACGGCGTGAAATTCCACGACGGCACCGATTTCAACGCCGACGCCGTGATCTGGAATCTCGACCGTTACTTCAACAAGGACAGCCCGCAATTCGAGCCGCCGAGCTCGGCGATGTCGCGCGCCCGCGTGCCCGTGATGGGCAGCTACAAGAAGATCGACGACTTCACGGTTGCGATCACGACGACGCGGCCGGCGTCGTACTTCCCGTACATGTCCGTCTATCTCCTGTTCACGTCGCCCGCGTCGTTCGAGAAGGCCGGCCATGACTGGGCCAAGGTCGCGACGTTGCCGGCGGCCGGCACGGGTCCGTTCCGCATCACCAGGATCGTGCCGCGGCAGGAGGCCGATCTTGCGCGCTGGGAGCAATATTGGGATGCCGCCAGGATAGCGAAGGTCGATAACGTCGTGCTGATGCCGATCCCGGAAGCGAACACGCGGCTGGCCGCGCTGCGCTCGGGGCAGGTCGACTGGATCGAAGTGCCGCCGGCCGACGGCATCGAGTCATTGAAGGCGGCCGGCTACGCCATCACCACCGGCTCCTATCCGCATGTCTGGCCCTGGTTCTACAACATCGGCGCGACCAATAGTCCCTTCAAGGACGTGCGCGTGCGCCAGGCGCTGAACTATTGCATCGACCGCGACGGACTGGTCGGCCTGCTCAACGGCACCGCGGAGCCGTCGGTGGGCTGGCTCAAGAGCAGCGATCCTGATTTCGGCAGTCCAGCCAACCACTACAAATTCGATCCGGCGAAAGGAAAAGCGTTGCTGGCAGAGGCCGGATACACACCCGCCAAACCGCTGTCGTTCAAGGTGATGATCTCCAATTCCGGCTCGGGACAGATGTTGCCTCTGCCGATGAACGAGTTCCTGCAGCAGAACCTGAAAGAGGCCTGCGGCGTCGCGGTGGCGTTCGACGTCATCGAATGGCAGGTGCTGCTGACTGCGGCGCGCGCGACGCCCGACAGCCCCAGCCTGCAGGGAAACATGGCGCTCAACATCTCCTCGCCATCGTCCGACCCCAGCGTCATGGCGCGCTATTTCTCCTCGGCCAATTTCTCGCCGAACGGATTCAATTTCGAGCAATGGAAGGACGAGGAGTTCGACAGTGCGTTGAAGACGATCGAGACCTCGACCGATCCGAAAGCGGTGGACGAGGCCTATCGCAAGGCGCATGAGCGCCTCGTCGACAATCCGCCATGGCTCTACATCGTCCACGACCTCAACCCGCGCGCCATGAGCCCGAAGGTGAAGGGTTTCGTCTCGCCGCAATCGTGGTTTGTGGATTTGACCCTGGTGAGCATGCGATAGCGCATGATCCGGAAAAGTGGGCACCGGTTTTCCGAACAGATCATGCGCAAAAGAAGAGGGCGCGTTATCGCGCCCGCCGCAGCCATCGCTTGATCCGCTCGCTTGGGATGGTCATCGCGGCAACTCCGGCCATGACCAGCACGAGGCCCGCCGCGAGATGGGGCGGCACGGCTTCGCCGAGCAGCAGGACGGACAGGCCGACGCCGATCGGAATGCGCAGATAGGCTTGCGAATTGGTCGTGAGCGTGCCGAGCCGAATGAGGCACATGTAGAACATCATCAGTCCGAGCGCGCTCGAGAATATCGCCATGGTGACGGCGGCCACGACCGATGGCATGGTCGGATGCAAGGTCCAGGGATGCTCGAAGATCAGCGCTGCCGGCAGGAGCAGCAAGCCGCCGAACAGCAGCGAGCCTGCCGCTACCACCGTCGGATTGTAGCCGGACATCCGCAGGCCGAAGATCGTGGCGCAGGCAAAGGAGAGGGTGGCGAGCAGGATCGCGATCTCGGCAAAAATCTCGTGGCCGAAGCTCGTCAGCGCATCGAGGCCGATGATAACGGCGGTGCCGGCCAGGCCAAGGATCGCGCCGGCGAGTTTCAACAGCGTCGCCGGCTCGTGCCGCGTGATGCCCCAGGTGATCAGGAACGCAAAGATCGGCGTGGTCGCGGCCAGCACCACGGTATTGGCCGCCGGCACATATTGCTGCGCCCAGGTGATGATCAGGAACGGAAAGGTCGAGTTGATGATCTGCTGGAAGGCAAACAGCTTCCAGGCCATCAACTCCGTCGGCAAGGAGAGGCCGCGCAGCCGCAGCACGGCGAGCAGGAAGACCGCCGCGATCAGCGAACGCGATACGATGAAGGTGATCGGCGGGATCGACTCCAGGCCGATCTTGGTCAGCGGGTAGGTCGAGCTCCACGCGCAGGCCAGCGCCAGCAGCAGGAGATAATCGCGCAGGCCGGGGTGAGGCCGGGCCGCGGATGCCGGCAGGGCGGCCTGCGCATCGATTGTTGTCGTGCTCTTCTGCAAACGCACGTTCCCTGGATTTTGAGCCTAGGGGCTGACGGGGGGAGGCGGGACCTTGCGTGCGACGCGCTTGATCGAGCCGGAGAACGAGAACACCGGCCGCTCGGCGGAGGTGAGCATGCCGCGCAGGAAGATGATGGAGTTGCCGGCGCGGGTGATCTCGCAGCGGCCTTCGATCAGTTCGCCTTCGCGCGCGGCGTCGAGAAATTCGCAGCCAAAGGACAAGGTCACGCCGGGGCCCTTCAGGATCGGTGCGGCGGTAGCAAACAGGCAGTAATCGGCGAACGACATGAAGCAGCCGCCATGGACGTTCTTGGCGCCATTGAGGTGCTTTTTCTCGACCCGGAACGCGCAACGGATGCGGCCGTCATCCTCCATCCGGTGCCAGAACGGCCCGTTATTGGTTTCAAAGGCGTCGCGGCTCCAGGTGCGCCATCCCGCAAATTCGCCTTCGGTGCCGATGTGCAGGTCAGGACGGTTGAGGAATGCAGATTTGGCAAGCTCGTTCACGGAAAATGGCCTTCAAGTAAGGGGTAAACCCCTTAAATCCGATCCACGGGCGATGTGCAAACGGCTAAAGCGCGATGATGAGTCATCATCGCGCTTTAGCTTCTTGTTTGCGCATGATCTTTTCGGAAAACCGGTTCCCACTTTTCCGGATCATGCGCTCCCGCATGCCCCATTGCAAAGCTCTGGACAGCGTGAAAATGGGCCATAAAAGGCCTTTTCCGGCCCCTCCGATCTTCCTATTAACGGCCCATGCAAACGAACGAACCGAAAATCACCCCCGAACTGGTCGCAAGCCACGGTCTCAAGCCGGACGAGTATGAGCGCATCCTCAAGCTGATCGGGCGGGTGCCGAGCTTCACCGAGCTCGGTATCTTTTCCGCGATGTGGAATGAGCACTGCTCGTACAAGTCCTCGCGCATCCATCTGCGGGGCTTGCCGACCAAGGCGCCCTGGGTGATCCAGGGGCCCGGCGAGAACGCCGGCGTGATCGACATCGGCGACGGCCAGGCCGTGGTCTTCAAGATGGAGAGCCACAACCACCCGAGCTATATCGAGCCCTATCAGGGTGCGACCACCGGCGTCGGCGGCATTTTGCGCGACGTCTTCACCATGGGCGCGCGCCCCATTGCCTGCCTCAATGCGCTCTCCTTTGGCGCGCCGGAACATCCGAAGACCCGGCATCTCGTCAGCGGCGTCGTCGCCGGCATCGGCGGCTATGGCAATTCCTTTGGCGTGCCGACGGTGGGCGGGCAGGTGCGTTTCCACACCCGCTATGACGGCAACATCCTCGTCAATGCGATGGCGGTGGGCCTGGCGGACGCCGACAAGATTTTCTATGCGGCGGCCTCCGGCGTGAACATGCCGATCGTCTATCTCGGATCGAAGACCGGGCGCGACGGCATTCACGGCGCCTCGATGGCGTCGGCCGAGTTCGACGATGCATCGGAGGAGAAGCGCCCGACCGTGCAGGTCGGCGATCCCTTTGCCGAAAAACTGCTGCTCGAAGCCTGTCTCGAGATCATGGCCGCCGATTGCGTGATCGCGATCCAGGACATGGGCGCGGCGGGGCTCACTTGCTCCGCGGTCGAGATGGGCGCCAAGGGCGATCTCGGCGTCGACCTCGATCTCGACGCGGTGCCGACGCGCGAACCCGCCATGAGCGCCTATGAGATGATGCTCTCGGAAAGCCAGGAGCGCATGCTCATGGTGCTCAAGCCAGAGAAGGAAAAAGAGGCCGAGGCGATCTTCAAGAAGTGGGGGCTCGATTTCGCCGTGGTCGGCTACACCACGCCGAGCAAGCGTTTTCGCGTCAAGCATGGCGGCGACGTCATGGCCGACCTGCCGATCAAGGAATTGGGCGACGAGGCGCCGCTCTATGATCGGCCGCATGTGGCCTCGCCCGCGCTGCCCGTGATCCATGCGCGCGAGGTGGAGTCGCCGATGTCGATTTCAGCGGCGCTGGAAAAGCTGATCGCGACGCCCGAGCTCTGCTCCAAGCGCTGGGTCTGGGAGCAGTATGACCACGTCATCCTCGGCAATACCGTGCAGCGGCCGGGCGGCGATGCGGCAGTGGTGCGCGTGCAGGACGGGCCGAAGGGGCTCGCGCTCACCGTCGACGTCACCCCGCGCTATTGCGATGCGGACCCATTCGAAGGCGGCAAGCAGGCGGTGGCCGAAGCCTGGCGCAACATCACGGCGGTCGGCGGCAGGCCGCTCGCGATCACCGACAATCTCAATTTCGGCAATCCTGAGCGCCCCGAAATCATGGGCCAGTTCGTAGGCTGCCTGAAGGGCATTTCGGAAGCCTGCCGCGCGCTCGATTTCCCGGTCGTGTCCGGCAACGTCTCGCTCTACAACGAGACCAACGGTCGCGGCATTTTGCCGACGCCTTCGATCGGCGGCGTCGGCGTGCTCGACGATTTCGCGAAGTCGGCGACGCTGGCGTTCAAGGCCGCGGGCGAGGCGATCCTGTTGATCGGCGACACCCAAGGTTGGCTCGGCCAATCCGTTTATCTGCGTGACATCTGCGGCAGAGAAGAGGGCGCGCCGCCGCCGGTCGATCTCGCCGCCGAGAAGCGCAATGGCGACGTGGTGCGCGGCATGATCCACGCGGGCACCGCGACCGCGGCCCACGACATTTCCGATGGAGGCCTGCTCGTCGCGCTGGCCGAGATGGCGATGGCGGGCGGCATCGGCGGGCAGTTCCTGCCGGCCCCGAGCGCGATCGTGCCGCATGCCTATTGGTTCGGCGAAGACCAGGCGCGCTACATTGTCACGGTGCCGGCTGCGGAAGCGGGTCTCGTGCTCGCCAAGTTGAAGGGCGCCGGCGTGCCGTGCACGCGCATCGGCACGACCGGCGGTGATTCGATCGCGGTTACCGGCGAGGCGCCCGTTTCCATTACGACGCTGAAAACGGCTTTTGAGAGCTGGTTCCCGGCCTACATGAATGGCGCGAATTAGCGCTCGTGAGGCGAAAATTTAGTCTGTCGGAAGATCTGTAACCGCAACCAGCATGGTGAGGCTGAGCGCGGTGGCAATCAAGATCGCTGATAATCCCATAAGGTGTCCTTTCAAGCTGGTCTCGGACGCCTCCCTTTTACGGGATTGAATGCAGGTTTGATGCCAGAAACGGCCGCGCGTCACAACACGCGAGTCGCACCCGGTATTTTGCGGAGCGCGACGGTTGCGGCCCAGCTCGAAGCCAGCGTCAGCACGAACACGATGATTGCCTTGATGATCGCGGTGAGCTGATCGACCGGTCCGAACGTCATGCCGAACAGCCAGTATTGCAGCCACAGCACCGGCACGTAATGCAGGAGATAGATGCCGTAGGCGCTGTCGCGCAAGGGATCGAAGATGCTCGAGCCTTCGTTGTCGAAGCGCAAAAACAGCGCGAGGATGTTGAAGGTCTGCGCCGCGCTGTAGGACACGAAGGCCAGCGCATAGGCGAGGTTCCACCAGAACGGCAGGTTGTTCGGATCTGGCAGCACCGAGTGCTTGATGTAGATCAGCGCGACGATGCAGCCATAGGTGAAGATGGTCGCTCCCAGCCAGACCGGCCAGCGCCGCGCCATCTCGCCATCGGGCGCGAGCAGGCCGCGATCGAAGCTTGCCGCACCAATGCCGCAGCCGAAAAAGAAATAGAGCAAATAAAGCAGGATCCGGCTGGCCTGGATCGCGACGGGGCCGAGCGCGAACCAGCGCGACGCGCCGAAATAAAGCACCGACGGCACATAGACGACGGTGGTTGCGATCAACAGCGCCCAGAAGAACAGACCCGGCCGGCCAAAACTTTCCAGCGATAATTTCCCGATCGTCTCGATCCAGCCGGACAGCGCGTAATAGACGAAGGCCGCGATCACGTCGAGCGCCAGCAGCACCCAGACGAACCAGGCCGGCCCGCTGTTCCACGGGCCCACGGTCACCGTCCTCCACCAGAACGCGGCGAAGGTCATGTTGGGATCGTGCAGCTCGAGCTCGACCGCCCAGTAGGCGAACGGCATCACCAGGAGCGCGCAGACGATGAAGGGAAGGCCAAGCCGCCACCAGCGGTCGCGCAGGAACCAGGCGATGCCCTTGCGCTGCAGGCTCGGCCAGACGAACAGGCCGGACAGGAAGAACATCGCCGACATGAAGAAGCTGTCGTTGAACAGCACGACGAGGTCGAAGCCGAGGAACGACTGTCTGTCGGTGTGGCCATAATAGGTATAGGCGATCACCGAATGGTGGACCAGCACCAGCATGGTGATGAAGGTGCGGGCGCGGTCGATCGCGGCATTGCGCGCCTTCGTTTTTGGCACCGCCCGGACCCCAGCGGGCGCCGACGTCTGGCTGATGGTTGTCATGTCGCGTCGCGCCCCGGCAAGCTGTTTGCCGGCGATGTTGCCGCCGGGAACCGAATTGGGCAAGGGGTGAATTGTCGCCTGCTGCGGACAAATCGCGGAAAGTTCTACCGGAACGGGCGGGGTGGAAGGCCAGGAACCTGTGCCGTCACCGGAAGTTAGATGCGTGGCTCTCGACGACGCGCCGGCGGTGCGCAGGCTGGAGGAATGGACCGTGACACTTCTGAAATGGGCACTGATCTTCTTTGTCGTTTCGATCATCGCCGGCATTTTGGGATTTACGGGCATCTCGTCGGCCTCCGCCGATATCGCCCGCTTCCTGTTTTACGTCTTTGTCGTGATCTTCCTGGTGCTGTTGATACTCGGGCTCACGATTTTCAGGGTGTAGTGAAGACGGTCGCCGAAACGTCACTGCGAGGAGCGCAAGCGACGAAGCAATCCAGCCTTTGCGGAGGTTCTGGATTGCTTCCGCCCTTCGCCAAGGCTTCGGCGGACAAGTCGCTTCGCTCGCAATGACGGTGTAAGCAATGACCGTCGCGGCTTTACGCCACTTCCTCGATCTTGACCTTGTCCGGATAGAACGCCAGGTGGCCGGAGATTTCGGTCATCGCCGGAAACGGCGTCTCGTAGGTCCAGATCGCGTTGTCGAGCGTCTTGCCGTGGGCGACGATCGAGAAATAGCTCGCATCGCCCTTGTAGGGGCAATGCGTCACCCGCTCGGTCTTCTTCAGAAGGTCCATCTTGGCGTCGGCCCGCGGCACATATTGCACGGCGGGATAGCTCGCTTCCTTCAGCGTGAGCGCGTGGGTGGTGTCGGCGATGACGACGCCGTCGGCCAGCACGCGAATCCGCTTCGGATTCGTAGTGATCGTAATGGGATGGTCGGGACCTGGGAGTTTCATGCGTCTACCCTCCACTTGAGCCTGTCGCAATCGCGGTGCAGCGATCCGGCTGATTTTTAATGAACGTGACCCCCAATATAGTGCCACAATGGGTGACCTTCAAAGCGTCCGGCGCTAGATTTGCACGTCACGGTCGGGTGAGCCGGCGGCGATTCGAGCGGCCGGGGACGTAAAGAAAAGACCGAACAGGAGAGCGACTGGGATGCCGATGGATGCCCACGATATCGAATCGATGATCAAGGCAGCGATCCCCGACGCCGAAGTGACGATCCGCGACCTTGCCGGCGACGGCGACCACTACGCTGCCACCGTGATCTCGGAATCCTTCCGCGGCAAGTCCCGCGTCCAGCAGCACCAGATCGTCTATCAGTCGCTGCGCGGCCAGATGGGCGGGGTGCTGCATGCGCTGGCGCTGCAGACGGGAGTGCCCGAGGGCTAGCGCATGATCCGGAAAGCAGTTTTCCCTCGCGACAAACGCGTAGCGTTTGCGCGGAGATCATGCGCAAAACAATGAGTTAACTCGCGATGGCGGACAATCCGCGCGGGGCGATGTTTCGCGTCATCGCGCCCGACCGACAGAGCCGCGTCACCAACGCCGAGCTGTTCTTCGATCTCGTCTTCGTCTTTGCGGTCACGCAGCTCTCGCACATGCTGCTCGGCCGCTTCACTGCGCTTGGCGCGGTGCAGGTGACGCTGCTGTTTCTCGCGGTCTGGTGGGTATGGGTCTACACCGCCTGGGTCACCAACTGGCTCGATCCCGAGCAGACGCCGGTTCGCCTCCTGCTGTTCCTGTTGATGCTGGGCGGCCTCGTGCTGTCGACCTCGATCCCGACTGCGTTCGAGGGCCGCGGCCTGTGGTTTGCGGCCGCCTATGCAACGATGCAGGTCGGCCGCACCCTGTTCTGGCTGATCGCGACGCCGGCGCATCGCACGCCGGTCCGCCACAACGCGATCCGTATCCTGGCGTGGCTGTGCGGCTCGGCCGTATTCTGGATTCTCGGCGGCTTTGCCGAGGGCGAGACGCGCCTGTGGCTTTGGATTGCAGCACTCTCGATCGAATATGTCGCGCCCGGTGTCCGGTTCTGGACGCCGGTGCTCGGCTTCTCCTCGGTCGAAGCCTGGGCCGTCGAGGGCGGCCACATGGCCGAGCGCTGCGCCGGCTTCATCATCATCGCGCTTGGCGAGGCCGTCGTCGTCAATGGCGCGACCTTTGCCGACCTGACCTGGACACCGGAGAACGTTACAGCGTTCCTCGCAGCGCTAACTGGCAGCATCGCGATGTGGTGGATCTATTTCCACAAGGGCGCGGAAGCCGGCTCCGAGATGATTTCGAAATCGTCCGAGTCGGGGCGGGTGGCGCGGCTCGCCTATACCTACCTGCACATGCCGATCGTCGCCGGAATCATACTCACCGCCGTAGCAGATGAGCTCGTGCTGAAACATCCCGGTGGTCATTCTGATTTCAGGACCGTGGTGAGCGCCGTCGGCGGACCGCTGCTGTTCCTGGTCGGCACGATCCTGTTCAAGCACGTCATACGCAATTTCCTGCAGCTCTCCCATGGCGTCGGCATCGTCGCGCTTGCGGCGCTGGCGTGGTTCGCGAGCGACCTGTCGCCGCTGATATTGTCGGTGCTGACGACGGTAATTCTCGTCATCGTCGCGGTGTGGGAATCGTTGTCGCTGCGCTCTAAACCTGAGACGCCGTAGGCGCTGCGGCGGCAATGGCCGGCTCCGGTGATTTTCCACGGCCTTCAAACGTCTCGTGGATCCTGCCGTCGACGATATGGACGCGCCGGTCGGCGCGGGCGGCGAGCGCGGGGTCGTGGGTGACCACCACGACAGTGCGCCCGCTGTCCGCTATCTCCCTCAGGATCGAAAACACCTGCTCGGTCGAAGTCGTATCGAGCGCACCGGTCGGTTCGTCGGCGACGATGATTTCCGGCCGATTGGACAAGGCGCGCGCGATCGCGACGCGCTGGCGCTGGCCACCGGAAAGCTGGTTCGGCCGCTTGTAGGCGTGGTCTTTCAGCCCGAGCGAGGCCAGCAGCTCCAGCCCGCGTTCCTGCATCTCCTTCTCGCCCATCTGGCCGGCGGCGCGCATCGGCAGCAGCACGTTCTCCAGCGAGGTGAATTCCGGCAACAGGAAGTGAAACTGGAACACGAAGCCGCATTTGGTGAGCCGCACATTGGCGCGGTCGTCCTCCGACAGTTTCGAGGTCGGCTGGCCGCAGATGATCACCTCGCCATCGCTCGGCGCATCCAGCAGGCCGAGCAGATAGAGCAGCGAGGATTTGCCGGAGCCGGACGGACCGGTGATGGCCAGGAATTCGCCCTTGCCCACGGAAAGATCGATGCCGTTGACCAGCGTGTGCGAAACCGCGCCCTCGATCCGCCGCACCAGTCCGACCGCCTGCAATGCCACGTCGCTCATGAGGCGCCCCGGATGATTTCGACGGGATGCACCCGCGTCGCCTTGCGCGCCGGGAAGAACGCGGCACCCGTGCAGCAGACCAGCGAGATGCCGCCGGCGACGATGTAGTGCACCGGCGAATAGTAGATGGAAATCGGGACCGTGGTTCCCGTCAGCGTGTTGTAGATCGTGATCTGCGACCAGCTGAAGCAAAGCAGATATCCGATGATCCAGCCGAAGAGGGTGCCGACCACGCCGATGATCGCGGCCTCGATGATGAAAATGCGCCGCACCGAGACCTCGCGCATGCCGAGCGATTTCATGATCGCGATGTCCTGGCGCTTCTCGTTGGTGATGGTCGAGATGATGTTGTAGGTGGCGAACGACGACGTCAGCAGCATCGCGCCCATCACGGTCAGCACGATGAAGTCGCGCACCGCGAAGCTCGACAGCAGGTCGGAATTGGCTTCCTGCCACGATACCGACTTGTAACCGGTCTGGCCCTCGACCCGTTTTGCGATCATATCGGCACTCACGGGATCATTCAGACGCAAGCGCAATTCGTTGACGACGCCGCTCTGTCCCATCATCAGCTGGGCGGTGCCGATCAGTGCATAGATCTGTCCCTCGTCCACGCGTTTCAGGCCGGAGCGGAATATGCCGACCACGGCGGAGCTCACCTGGGTGCCCTGGCCGCCGATCAGGTTCACGGTGTCGCCGGTCTTGACCGCGAGCTTCTCCGCCAGCGCCTGGCCGATGATGATGGCGTTCGGCGCGCGCTGCAGATCGCTGATCTGGCCCTCGCGCATTTGCGAGACGAGCTTGGAGACCTTGATCTCCTGACGGGGATCGATGCCGACCAGCGTGACGCCGATGCGGCCGCCATGATCGATGATCGCCGTGGTCTTGACCTGCGGCGCGACGTCGCCGGGAATCCACGAGCGCAGCGAGGCCATCACCGATTCCGGATATCTGATGCCGGGACGGCTGTTCACATTGGCCACGCTCGACATCTGCACCGCGCCATATTCCCGGTCCGCGGGCTGCTCGGGTGCGGTGCGGCGCTCGTCCTGCACGGTCACGTGCGGCATGGTGTCGACGAGCTGGCGCAGGAAGTCGATCTGCGAGCCCTCCATCAGGCCGGCCATCATGATGGTGAAGCCGACGCCCATGGCGACGCCGGCCATGCCGACCAGCGTCTGCCGGACGCGGGTCGTGACATGGGTCCAGGCGATGTTCAGGATGAGATTTGCGGCCATTTTGGTTGCGCCCGATCAACGATTGGGGCTGTTTTTAAAAACGTTGCGCCGCGCGTCGTTCACGACCGAGTCGATATGGGCGGAAATCGCCTGCGAGATCACGGCATTGTCGGGGTCGGCATTGGCGAGCATAGGGGCCGCGGGAGCGGAAGCAGGCGCAGAGTTGGCCTGCGGCTGATCCGCCGTCGCGTCGGGAGCGGCGTCCTGCGACGCGGCAGCGCTCTTGTTCGGCTCGGTACGAACCCGCGTGCCGTCGGCAAGATCCGGCCGGGCCGGGGAAAGCACCGCCATGCCGCGCGACACCTCGCCTGCGATCTCGACATTGCGGCTGCCACGGATGCCGACACGGACCGGCACGCGCTCGATCTTGCCATTGTTCACGGTCTGCACGTTATCGCCGGCGACCGCTTCGGCCGGGACGACGATCGCCGACGGCTTCTCGCGGAAGATGATGTTGGCTTCGACCGACATGCCGATGCGCAGCGGCGTGTCGTTCGGGAGCAGGAGATAGACGCGGAAGGTCTTGCGGGTCGGATCGCCCTTGGGCGTGATCTGGGAGACGTTGGCGCGCAACGCCGTGCCCGGGAAGGCCTCGCTGCGCAGGAAGGCCTTCTGGCCCACGGCGATGCGGTTGATTTCCTCTTCATTGACCTCGGCAACCACCTGCATCGGCAGGGGCGGGCCAACCCAGAACAGCACGTCGGTCGGTCCCACGACATCGCCGACCCCGCCGTCACGCCGCAGCACCATGCCGTCGAGCGGCGCGCGCAGCACGAGCTGGTCGATCCGCACCTGCTGGGCCGCGATCCGCGACTTGTATTCCTCGGCCTGGGTCCAGCGCTGCTCATATTCCTTCTGCGCGGCGTCGCTCTTGGTCCGGTCCTTTTCGGCCCGCTCCAGATCGCGCTGGGCCTGCTGGCTCGAAATCTGCAGCTCGTTCAGCGCGCTGCGCTCCTCGGCATCGTCCTGGCGGCCGAGGACCTGGCCGGCCTTCACCGTCTGCCCCTCGCAGGTGCAGAGATCGACCAGCCGGCGCCGCTGCAGCGGCACCACCTTGGCCCACCGCGCGGGCTCGACCGTGCCGGTGCCATAGATGGCTTCGGAGACGGGGGCGATGGTGGCGACGCTGGTCGTCACCGTCTGCACATGCAAATAGTTGGTGTAGGCGTAATATCCGCCGCCGGCGGCTATCGCGAGGATCGCAATTCCCAGAATCCGCAGCATGGTCGCGATCCTCTCTCCTGGCTAGAAGCCGAATTTCTTGCGCAGTCCCTGCGGCACCTGGTCGAGGATGCTGTCGACGTCGCCCTTCTTGACGTTCCTGTCGAAATCTTGCGCGCTCGACTTGCCGGCGGCAGCCGCCGGTGCGGGCACGGGTGCAGCGGTGGTGACCTGGGACGGCGCGGCCGGAACGGGGGGAACGGTGGCCTGGGCAGGCCTTGATGACACCACCGGGCGCCAGCGTCCGCCCTCGGCCTTGGCGTAATTGATCTCTTCCGGGCTCATCCGGCCTTCGAGCACGCCGATCAGCTGGTGGGAGCCGTTGCGGAATTCCTCGACCCTGGAGGCGCCGTTGACGATATACGCCCATTTATAGGCCTTGATGTTGTCCTTCTGGACGCCGCGGCCGACGGCATAGAGGCCGCTCAGGATCAGCATGGCATGGGCGTGGCCCTGATCGGCGGCGCGTGAAAACCACCGGAACGCTTCCTCATCGGAGCGCGGCACGCCGATACCTGCGGAATAAAGCGCGCCAATATAGAATTGCGCGTCGTCATCGCCGGATTGCGCCGCCCGCAGATAACGGCTCGCCATGTCCTGGTCGAACACCGCGTCCGCCATGGCGGGATGCGGATTTGCCAGGAGAAAGGCGCTGCAGACAAACGCCAGAAGGGCTCGCTTCATGGGAATGCTCAAAGGCTTCGACGCTTCAAATTTCGGCGTCAATCGCCGACTATCACGCGTCGGCTGCTCACAAATTAGGTCGACTATACCTGCGCCGAGGTTCAGCGTTCAAGGATTGGGGGCGCAACAAGCCGCGACAGCGTGATCTATCGCACGCCGCCATCTCTCATTGCCCGAGTTCCCGATGAATGCGGGTGATCGTTCACTGACGATTAAGACACGTCAGCAAAGCCTCGCGAATCTTGTTGCTATCAGCCTGCGACCAGCGCGTGGACCGAGAACATTCTCTTCGCGTCCGTCCAGGATTCCCGCACCTGCCAGCCGGAACCGCGCGCGAGCGCGGTGAACCGCTCGATGCTGTATTTGTAGCTGTTCTCGGTGTGAATGCTTTCGCCGGGACGGAACGAGAAGCTGGTGCCGAGCATGCGGACGGCCTGCTGCTTCTTGCTGATCAGATGCATCTCGATGCGATGGCGCTCGCGGTTATAGATCGCGCGGTGGGTGAAGGCGGAGAGCTCGAAATTCCCGCCGAGTTCGCGGTTCATGCGCACCAGCACGTTGAGATTGAAGCGCGCGGTGACGCCGGCCGCGTCGTTATAGGCGTCGTAGAGTACGCGCTCGTCCTTTTCGAGATCGGCGCCGATGATCATCTGCGCGCCGTCGCCCAGGATCTCGCGGGCGCTGCGCAGGAAGCGGCTTGCTTCATGCGGCTCGAAATTGCCTATCGTCGAGCCTGGGAAGAAGCCGACCTTCGGCAGGCCGGCAACCGCGGGGGGCAGCGCAAACGGCGCGGTGAAATCGGCGGCCACCGGATAGACCGCGAGATCGGGAAAGTCCCGGCGCAACGCATCGGCCTGTGCCTTGATGAAGTCGCCGGAAATGTCGACCGGCACGTAAGCGGCGAACGCGCATTTCTCCAGCAGCAGACGGACCTTGGTAGTTGCGCCGGCGCCGAATTCGATCAGCGCCGCGCCCTTGGGGATGATGGCGGCGATGTCGTTGCCACGGTCGCGCAAAATGCCGAGCTCGGTGCGGGTTGGATAATATTCCGGCAGCCGCGTGATCGCCTCGAACAGTTCCGACCCGGTCTGGTCGTAAAAATATTTCGGCGACAGGCGTTTGGGATGTTGCGAGAGGTCTCCGATCGCGTCGCGTGCGAAGGCGGAAGTCTGCTCGTCGGGAAGATGCGCGTCGGCCAAAGCGGGAGCGTGCACATTCATGATACTCTCCTGAACGCGCTTACCGGCGCGCTTTTTGATCCATTGTTGAGCACGAACCCGGTCTCCACCTGCCGGACCCGCACCCTTGGGAAAAGTCAGGCGTAGTCGGCTAGCCGTAGTCCCGTGAATTGCCAGCGGTGGTGTGGATAGAAGAAGTTGCGATAGGTGATACGGCTGTGGCCTTCGGGGGTTGCAAGCGAGGAGCCGCGCAACACCAGCTGGTTGACCATGAACTTGCCGTTATATTCGCCGAGCGCGCCTTCGATGGCGCGATAGCCGGGGTAGGGCGCATAGGCGCTGCGGGTCCACTGCCAGACGATGCCGAAGGCGTCGTGCAATTGTCCTGCGCGCGCGGAAACTTCCCATTCCATTTCGGTCGGCAGGTGCTTGCCGGCCCAGCGCGCGAACGCATCCGCCTCGTAATAGCTGACATGGCAGACCGGGCTTGACGGATCTATCGGCTGCAGCCCGCCGAGCGTCATGATGTGCCAGGCGCCATCGACTTCGCGCCAATGGCCAGGCGCCTGCCAGCCTTCGTTTGTGACAGTTGCAAAACCGTCCATCAGCCAGAGCGTGGCGGTCGAATAGCCGCCATCTTTCATAAAGGCGAGCCATTCGGCATTGGTGACGAGGTTGCGGTTCAGTCTGACCGGCCCGACGAGCGCACGATGCGCCGGCTTCTCGTTGTCGAAATGGAAGCTGTCATCCGCATGGCCTACAGAATGGATGCCTTCGTTGAGCGTGACCCATTCCTCAGCCCCGCGGGTCGAGGCGGGGAAGCGCCATGCGGCGTCATAGGCGGGCGGAATCGGATTCTGCGCGAAGGCATGCAGGATGTCGGTCAGCATCAATTCCTGATGCTGCTGCTCGTGGTTGAGGCCCACCTCGACCAGTGGCGCGAGCGTCTTGAGTTTGGCTTCATCGGCAGCCTGGAAGAATTTCACCACCGCCGCATCGACATGGCGACGATAGGCCGCGACGTCCTCGGCAGCCGGCCGGGTCAACAGCCCACGCGCGTGACGGGCATGCCGCGGACCGGCGCTGACATAATAGGAATTGAACAGGAAGGCGTAGTCGGGGTGGAAGGGCTTGTAGCCGTCGCAATGTTCGCCCAGCAGAAACTGCTCGAAGAACCAGGTGGTATGCGCGCGGTGCCACTTTGCGGGACTGGCATCCGGCATCGATTGCACGACCTGATCTTCCGCGCTGAGCGGCGCAGCCCGGCGCTCGGTCTCGCCGCGGACCGCGAGATAGGCCTCCACCAGATTCTGGGCCAGCGTGCCCGAATCGGAGAAGAGTGACGGATAGGGGGCTGAAAGCGTGGCGGCAGCGGATGCTGGTTTCGTCACAGGTATCTCCGGTCGAGGGAGAGAACGTCGATGTCTCGAGGAGGTTCCCCGGTACTAGCCCGTCCTAAATAGGGGCTCCTATTCGGGAAAAAAGCCTCCCCCCGCTATGATATTAGTGGCGTCAGGCTATGGATGGCCCCGGGGTCAGCCCGCCGGGTGCAGGTAGTGCATATCAAATCCGCGCCATTTTGCTTTGGATGAACAAAGGTTTGCGCTACATATAAGGACAGTGTCGGGTTACATGGGCCGGACGAGACCGGCTCAGGAAGGCAAGACCGCAGCGGGCCTTGCCGCAAAAGGAAGCAAAGATGAGCATCGAGCAATTCATCAACAACGAAGTGAAGTCCAACGACGTCGTGCTGTTCATGAAGGGCACGCCGCAATTTCCGCAGTGCGGTTTTTCGGGCCAGGTGGTGCAGATCCTCGACCACATCGGCGTCGGCTACAAGGGCCTGAACGTTCTGGAATCCGCCGAGCTGCGCAACGGCATCAAGGAATATTCGAACTGGCCGACTATTCCCCAGCTCTACGTCAAGGGCGAGTTCGTCGGCGGTTGCGACATCATCCGCGAGATGTTCCAGGCCGGTGAACTGCAGCAGCTCTTCGCCGACAAGGGCGTCGCGGTCGACGCCGCGGTCTGATCTTGGCCGCGCGCGAGGTCGGTTCTGCGCGGCTCGAAATCATTGTTGCTGACATCACCACGCTCGGCGTTGACGCCATCGTCAACGCGGCCAACACGTCGCTGCTGGGTGGCGGCGGCGTCGATGGCGCGATCCATCGTGCCGCCGGGCGCGAGCTTCTGGCCGAGTGCCGCACGCTGGGCGGCTGCGAAACCGGCGACGCCAAGATCACCCTCGGCTATAAGCTGCCGGCAAAGCATGTGATCCACACGGTCGGACCGGTCTGGAGTGGCGGCAGCCACGGCGAGGGCGAACTGCTCGCCTCCTGCTATCGCCGAAGCATCGAGCTTTGTCGCACCAGCAATCTTGCTTCGGTCGCGTTTCCTGCAATCTCGACGGGCGTCTATCGTTTTCCTCCCGACCGCGCCGCCGACATCGCCGTCAAAACGGTGGCTGAAACGCTGCCCTCCGCCGCAATAGTTACCCGCGTCATCTTCTGCTGCTTTTCGCCCGACAGCGCCCGGCTTCATGAACAGGCCCTGACACGGCTTTAGCAGGCCTTGTGCCCCCCAAAGTCGCCGCTAAACTCCCGCCCGGACAAATCCTGGGAGGGAAAATGACGCAATTTCAAGGGTTGCGATCGCTGGCTTGCGGCATGTTGCTGGCGTCGGCGATCGCATTACCGGCGCGTGCCGAGGGCACTTACGAAATTCCGGCGGGTGCGCACTTCAATCCGGACAAGCTCGCCCGGATTGGCGACTTCTTCAAGAACGAGGTGGCGACCGGCAAGATCCCCGGCGCGATCGTGCTGATCCAGCAGCACGGCAAGCCGGTCTATCACGAAACCTTCGGCGTGCAGGATGTGGTGAGCAAGGCGCCGATCACCGACAAGACGATCTTCCGCCTGTTCTCGATGACGAAGGCGATCACCGCCGTGGTCTCGATGACGATGCTGGAAGAGGGCAAGATCAAGCTCGACGACCCCGTCTCGAAGTACATTCCCTCATTCGCCAATGTGAAGGTCGGCGTCGAGAAGAAGGCCGAGGACGGCACGACCACACTCGATCTTGTGGCGCCCGACCATCCGCCCACGGTGCTCGACCTGATGCGTCACACCTCCGGCATCACCTATGGCTTCTATGGCGACACCATGGTGCGCAAGGCCTATCGCGCCGCCAATATCTATCAGGGCAATTTCGACCTGGCCGAGTTCGCCGAGCGCATCGCCAAATTGCCGCTGGAGAACCAGCCCGGCGCGCTGTGGGACTACGGCCATTCCACCGACGTGCTCGCGCGTGTGATGGAAGTCGCTGCCGGAAAATCCCTCTATGCGCTCGAGAAGGAGAAACTGCTCGATCCGCTGGGGATGACCGACACCGGCTTCTTCGTCACCGATCCGGAGAAGGTGAAGCTGATGGCGCAGCCGGTGCCGAACGACAGCGACTTCCGGGTCGGCCGCATGAACGACCCGACGGTGGTGAAGAAGTGGGAATCCGCCAGCGGCGGCATGGTCTCGACCATGGCGGATTATTCGCGCTTTGTGCAGATGCTGCTCAATGGCGGCACGTTCGAGGGCAAGACCTATCTGAAGCCCGAGACCTTCACGATGATGGCGACCGATCATGTCGGTCCAGGTGCAGGGGTCGGCAGGGACTTCTTCTATTTCCCGGGTGATGGTTTTGGCTTCGGCCTCGGGCTTGCGGTGCGTACCGATCCCGGCAACGCCAAACCGCCGCCGCCGGGCGATCTCGGCGAGTTGAAATGGGACGGCGCCAGCGGCTGCTATTTCGTGGTCGATCCGAAGCAGGACATGTTCTTTGTGCTGCTGGAACAGACGCCGAGCGAACGGCAGCGCATCCAGCGAACGCTGAAGCAGTTGATCTATGAGGCGATGGAGAACTGACGGCATGGTGCGCGGGGCAGCCATAGCGGCGCTTTGGCTGCTGGCCGTCATCACCTGCGCGCGCGCCGAATCACCTTCGATCTCGGAACGACAGTTTTCGTCCGAAGGGCTCGCCAAGGTTTCGGATTACATCAGGAACGAGGTCGTGACGGGCAATATCCCCGGCGCGATCCTCTTGATCCAACGGCATGGCAAGCCAGCCTATTCCGAGAATTTCGGCGTCCGCGACGTCGCTACCGAGCTCTCCATGAGCGCGGACACGATTTTTCGGCTCTATTCGATGTCAAAGCCGATCACGTCGGTGGCTGCGATGATGCTGGTCGAGGATGGCAAGCTAAGGCTTGATGATCCCGTGGCAAAGTTCATTCCGGCTTTTGCCGATGTGAAGGTGGGTGTCGAAAAGAAGGATGAAACCGGCAAGGTCTCGTTCGTTCTCGAGTCGCTGCAGCGACCGATCACGATCGAGGACCTGCTGCGTCATACCTCCGGTCTGACCTACGGCTTCTATGGGGACAACATCGTACACAGGCTCTATGCCGAGGCCGATCTCTTCAACGCCGATCTCAGCAATGCCGAATTCGTCGAGCGGATCACCAAACTGCCGCTGGCGGAGCAACCGGGCACGGTTTGGGACTACGGTCACTCTACCGATGTGCTCGGCCGCGTGATCGAAGTGATCTCGGGAAAATCCTTGTACCAGTTCGAGAAAGAGAGGCTGCTTGATCCGCTAGACATGAAGGACACCGCCTTCTACGTCGCAGATCCGCAAAAACGGCCGCTCGTTGCCGAGCCGATGCCTGGGGATCGCATCATCAGCCCGACGACTGAGCTCCGGGACATCATGCAGCCGCGAAAGGCTGAATCCGGCGGGGCGGGGATGGTCGGGACGATCGGCGACTACGCACGCTTCGCGCAAATGCTGCTCAACGGCGGGACCTGTGAGGGCCGGCGCTATCTCAAGCCCGAGACGATTGCGCTGATGGCCTCCGACCATATCGGTCCGGAGACCAAAATTGCGCGCGACGGGAACTACTATCCGGGCGCTGCCAGCGGCTTCGGCCTCGGCTTCGCGGTCCGCACCTCGGTGCCGCCGAACACGCAATGGCCGCTCGGCGAGTACCGCTGGGATGGCGTCGGCGGGACCTTCTTCTTCATCGATCCGACCGACGACATGTTTGCAATCTTCATGGCGCAGACCCCGTCGCAGCGCGGACGGATCGAGCTCGCATTGAAGACGCTGATTTATCAGGCGATGGGGCGGTAAGGCTTACGCCCCGCGCACGATCTCCCGGACGTGACCGACCATCTCCTCGATCATCGGCGCCGTCACGTCCAGATGGGTGCAGGCGCGGATGCGGCCGTCCATCATGGCGAGCATCACGCCGCGTCTGGCGAGTTCGGCCACCATCCTGTCGCCGGGCACGCCCGCGCCATCGGGCTTGAAGAACACGAGATTGGTCTCGGGCTCCTGCACCTCGATGCCCGCGATCTGCAACAGGCCGCGGGCCAGCGCGCGGGCATTGGCGTGATCGTCCGCAAGCCGATCGACGTGATGGTCGAGCGCGTAGACGCAGGCCGCCGCGCAAATGCCGGACTGGCGCATCGAGCCGCCGAGCCGCTGCTTCCAGCGCCAGATTTCGTCGATGAAGGCGCGCGAGCCAGCGATCGCGCCACCAATCGGTGCGCCAAGGCCTTTTGAGAAATCGATCCACGCGGAATCCCAGCCCGCCGCCATGTCGCGTGCCGGGATGCCGGTGGCAACCGTCGCGTTGAGCAGGCGTGCACCATCCATATGGGTCGCCATCCCGGCAGATTTCGCAATGGCAACGACTTCGTCGAGCGCCTTCTTCTTCCAGATCGTGCCGCCGCCGATATTGGCGGTCTGCTCGACGCTGACCAGCACCTGGGGCGGCTGGTAGCGGGTGCGCGGGTGCAGCGCCCCACGCAGCGTCTCCGGCGCAAACTGGCCGTCATCGCCCCGGAGCGGCGTGATCTGGAAGCCGCCAAGCGCGGCATGCGCGCCGCCCTCGCGCGCGACGATGTGCGCGGTCTCATGCGCCAGGATTTCGTCGCCCGGCCGGCAGTGCACCAGCGTCGCCGTCACGTTGCACATCGTGCCCGACGGCATGAACACTGCGGCTTCCTTGCCGAGCAGGTCGGCCACGCGCTCGCACAAGAGGTTCACGGTCGGATCGTCGCCGACCTGCTCGTCGCCGACTTCCGCCCGCGCCATCGCCTCCCGCATTGCCGGCGTCGGCTTGGTCTGGGTGTCCGAAAGCAGATTGATGCGCATCGGCGGCGCCTTGGGATCGCGCGGGGGAGGGGTGTAGTGCATGGCGGGGCTCACTTCAGAGATGGATGGGGCGACGGGCCGCGTGACGAAATCTCATGATGATAATTTCGGTGGAGGTCACGCGATAATCAATCAGATAGGGATAAGGATGCGCGAAGAGCCGACGGACATTCGGACGAGAGGTTGTACGCCCAGCATGAGGATGCTCCTGTAGCAGGGCTACGAGAGCCATGAGGCGATCACGGATCTGGGCTGATCCTTGAGGCGATCGTTCCTCGACGTAGGTAAGGGCCCGATCAATTTGTGTCAGGGCACGGCGCGTGTAGCGGACATTCACCGGCCATGCCTTGCCCACATGGCGCGGACTTCTTCTGGCGTGGCGAGTTCGCCGCGTGCAATTTCGGCTTCTGCCTCGGCGAGGTCGGCTTCTTCCTCCGGCGTCAATTGGATCGGCGGCTGATCGACGCCCGCAAGCTGCAGCATAACTCGCGCCAGCTCGTCCTGCCGAGCGTCTGGCAAGGCGGCCACCGTGCTGAAGGCTTCCTCAAGAAGACGGGTCATAACCGCAGTATACCAAACAAAAAGGCCCCGGCAAAACCGGGGCCTTCGGAAATCTCGGGGCGCAAAACCGATCAGCGCGAATAGAATTCGACGATCAGATGCGGCTCCATCTGCACCGCGAACGGCACGTCGGTCAAAGCCGGTACGCGGACGAACTTCGCGGTCATCTTGCCGTGGTCGACTTCGAGGAAATCCGGCACGTCGCGCTCGGGGAGCTGGACCGCTTCCAGCACATGCGTGAGTTGCTTGGAGGCTTCCTTGACCTCGACGACGTCGCCGACCTTGAGCTGGTAGCTGCCGATATTGACCTTGCGGCCGTTCACCTTGACATGGCCGTGGTTGATGAACTGGCGCGCGGCAAACATCGTCGCGACGAACTTGGCGCGGAACACCACGGTGTCGAGACGGCGCTCCAGGATGCCGATCAGGTTCTCGCCGGTGTCGCCCTTGATCCGGCTGGCCTCGACATAGATGCCGTGGAACTGGCGCTCAGAGATGTTGGCGTAGTAGCCCTTCAGCTTCTGCTTGGCGCGGAGCTGCACGCCGAAATCGGAGAGTTTTCCCTTGCGGCGCTGGCCGTGCTGGCCGGGGCCGTACTCGCGGCGGTTGACGGGGCTCTTCGGGCGGCCCCAGATGTTCTGGCCCATACGGCGATCGATCTTGTACTTCGCCTCACTGCGCTTGGTCATCGCGTCCTCTTTCAGGTCTAGAGTTTGAGGAAACGCGCCCTCCTGTGCGTCCGGCATGGCCGGCGCTGACAGGTCCAGCCCCCAAAGCTTGAAGGGAAGGACCACGGGTCGCGAAACGCTTCGCGGGCCGAAGACGGCCCGCGAGCAGGGTGGTTCTTAAGGGAAAAACCGCCGTCTTGTCAATGACAAAGGCGTTATTTTTCAGGTGCCGGCGAGGCCAGCGGCTTGGTCTTGTCGACGACGTAAATCCCGATGAATTTCAGCGGCTTGTCGCCGATAACCTTGGCGTCGTGCGGGACGCCCGGGGCGATCTGCCAGGAATCGCCGGCTTTCAGATGCTTGGTTTCCTGGTCCTGGACGATGAGATCAACCTCGCCATCGAGCACATAGCCGATTTCCGCGCCCGGATGGGTGTGACGTCCGGCGCTGGCGCCGGGCGCCAATTCGGCGCTCACGGTGACGGTGGAATAGCCGTCGGGAAAGTCGGCCTTTTGCAGCGGCGTGCGCTTGATGCCGGCCTGCTGGGCGAAGGCGCCGGCGCAGGCAACGGCGATGACGGATAGGGCGAGCAAAGTCTTCTTGATCATGTTTTTCCTCCCGATACGTCGAGACTAGCAGCGCAAGCGGTAGGCGCGCTAGCGTTTGATCCCTTCAAACGCCGCCGCGATGCCGCGCTGGAACAGCGACCAGTCGAAGCCGAGCGCGAGCGCCAGATAGCCGCGATCGATCATCGCATTCGCCTGTTCCGCCGTGCGCGCCACGCCACCGATCGGCACGCCGCTTTTCAGAATGCCTTCCTCGGCACGCTTCATCAGCGCCTGCACCTCGGGGTCGTCGATCTGGCCGCGCTTGTTGATGGAGGTGGCGAGATCGCCGGGGCCGATCACCGCGACGTCGATGCCGGGAGTGGCCATGATCTCATCGATGCGATCCACGGCGTCGGCGTGCTCAATGGTGATCATGCAGATCACATCTTCATCGGCGGCCGCCATGTATTCGGGCATCGACACGCCCCATCGAAAGGGCGCATGGAACGGGCCCCAGAAGCGGTCGCCCTTCGGCGGATAGCGCAGGCTGCGCACGGCTTTCTCTGCATCCGCGCGGCTGCAGATCATCGGGAAGTTGATGCCGAGCGCGCCGATATCCATCGGCGCCTTGGCGAGCCAGGGCTCGTTGGCGGCGATCCGTGCCAGGGGCACGCAGGGCGTGCCAGCGGTTGCCGTGATCATCGCATGCGCGGAGGTGAGATCGATCGGGCCATGCTCGAGATCGACAATGATCCAGTCAAGCCCGGAGCGGGCCATGATCTGCACAGTTGGAATGCTCGGAATGGTGGCGATCGCGCCAAAGGTCGGGCGGCCTTCGTGCCATTCCTTGCGCAAGCGGTTTAGCGGGGTGGGCGCGGCTGAATTCAATCCAGGCTCCATCGATGAGACGATGGGAACCTAGCAGCGCGAGATGACGCCGGGAAGGATCAGGCCGGTACGCGGCCGCCGAAGAACGGCCTCAGCGCGCGGGTCAGCGCATGCGGCTTGTTGGAGGTGAAGAACATCTCGGCACCGGCGTGATCGTCCCTGCCGCCGGGAGGGCCGAGCAAATCGGAGACCCGCCGGGCGATCGCCGGCGCCGGATCGATCCATTCGACCGGCCAGGGCGCCAGTTTCACGAAACGGTCAAGCAAAAGCGGATAATGCGTGCAGGCAAGCACGATCGTGTCGGTGCGCGGCGCCTCCTCTCCGCCGGTGCCGACAAAGCAGGGCGCCAGCTCGGCGAGGATGTCCCGGTCGCTCACGTCGTGGCCGTTCAGCGCGCGTTCGGCGAGCGAAGCCAGCTCGGGCGAGCCGATCAGCGTCACCTCGCAGCCTTGCGCGAAATCGCGGATCAGCCCCCTCGTATATTCGCGCTGCACCGTGCCCTTGGTGCCGAGCACCGACACCCGCCGCGTCTTCGATTGCGCACAGGCGGGCTTTATTGCGGGAACCGTGCCGACAAAGGGAATTTTATAGGCCTCGCGCAGATAGGACATCACGAGCGTGGAGGCGGTATTGCAGGCGATCACGATAAGGTCAGGCGCATGGCGGTCGATCAATTCGCCGATCAGCGGCACCACGCGCGCGATGATCTCGGCCTCGCTGTGATGGCCGTAGGGAAAGAAGGCATCGTCGGCGACATAGACGTAGTGGGCCTCGGGACGCGCTGCGACGATCTCGCGCAACACTGTCAGCCCGCCAAGGCCGGAGTCGAACACCAGAATCGTCAGAGGTCGGGGCACGGTGCGATCCTACCTGATCGGGGGTCATCAATCAGTTTGTTTTCGCTGGGTCACAAACCTGCGCAATGTGGCGATTTTTGAATGATTCAAATCGCCTCGTGTCGGCCGGCCCGCTATCAGAATGCTCAGAAAAACAAGGGACTTATCGGGGCATGTTGAGAAATACGGCGACGGGCTGGGGCGGCCTCTCCAGGTGGTTTCACTGGATCCTGGGCATCGCGATCATCGGCATGATCGCCTATGGCTGGTGGATGAACCACTTTCCGGCGCGCGCGGACCGCTTCTTCTATCGTTCGATCCACGCCGATATCGGCTATGTCGTGCTGCTGCTCACGGTGATCCGGCTGATCTGGCGCGGCGTCAATCCGACACCGGCGCTGCCGGATGACACGCCACCCTGGCAGCGCATTCTCGAGCGCGTCAGCCACGTGCTGCTCTATCTCCTCACCATCCTGGTCGCGATGCTGGGCTGGGCGATGTCGGGCGCGCGCCCGCCAGACAGCAATTATGCGAGCTTCTTCGGCTGGTTCAACGTGCCGCAATTCACGTCGCCCGATAAGGTCGCAGCCGGGTCTTACGAGGATAATCATATCCTGTTTGCCTATGTGCTCCTGGGGCTGATCGTGCTGCACGCGCTTGCCGCCGCCTGGCATCACTTCATCCGGCGCGATCGCGTGGCGATGCGGATGGTGAGAAGCAAAGCGGGCTGACTCCACGATTTGGATCTGGCGATTTAGAGCTTATCCAGCAAAACCGCGTCTTTTTGCCTCTTCTCGGCGGCATGACCGAGCGCTTATGGGTTCGCTCGTATCGTCAGCCATCACCAAAAGAGCAGCCCATGTCATTCCTGCGTTTCGTTTCAAATGCCTCTCTCGTCGCAATTGTCGCGTTCGCGCCGTTCGCCATGGTCGGCGCGCATGCGGAAAACTGCGTCGAAATCGCCCTGAGCTACAAGGACAAGAAGTTCGATCCGGCGGAGATCAGCGCACCGGCCAATACGCCAATCGTGATCAAGGTCCGCAATCTCGACAAGGACGCGATGGAGCTCGAAAGCGACTCGCTTCACATCGAGAAGGTGGTTGCCGCCGGCAAGGACGCAAGCATCAAGGTCAAGGCCCAGAAGCCCGGCCGCTACGAGTTCT
>Ga0210403_10001054_pt1 | contig 26897 bp, 20 predicted proteins | sample IncBWC19MmetaG_FD_150863 | JGI IMG/M metagenome (GOLD analysis project Ga0210403, IMG submission 150863) | Forest soil microbial communities from Barre Woods Harvard Forest LTER site, Petersham, Massachusetts, United States - Inc-BW-C-19-M | ecosystem: Environmental > Terrestrial > Soil >... | reverse complement strand
AATCGGTAGGACACCTCACTGTTAATGAGGACGGTGGAGGTTCGAATCCTCCCGCCCCAGCCAATTCCCCTCTAAAAATAATGGTATTGCGCGCTCGATCCATACACCCGCCGACGATCCTAGGACCTGAGGATCCCTCTGAACGCTAGAGGGCAGCTACTGGAGGTGCTGGCGCGCGGCGATTGAACGGGTATGACGAGCGGCGTGCTTCGCTCTCCTCAACCTGGCCCCACGACAAGACAAAACGGACACGGCCCCAGGTCTGGTGCAACGGGAAGAAACGCGCGCCCAAAAAAGGTGCAGTAGCGAACTCGGGGAATCGCCGGGGCAGTGATCATGCATTGCCGTTATCTGCTGCCTTCTCACTCATAACGCAGGGCGACCAGGGGATCGACATGCATCGCCCTCCGCGCCGGTGCCCACGACGCGGCAAGCACGACACTCGTCAGCAGCGCGGCCGCCGATATATAGGTGAGGCTGTCCGTTCGCGAAACGCCGTAGAGAAAAATTCCCGATCCGCTCCAGCCGATATCCGCAGTCGGGAAAAGGCGCGTCATTGCAAAGGCAGCGAACGTACCCACCGCCAAGCCGGCCAACGTGACCCCCAGTGATTCACGCAAGACTAGTCCGGCGATTTCGCGGCGAGCCGCCCCGAGCGCGACGCGAATGCCGATTTCTCGCGTGCGCTCGGCGACCGAGTACGACGTCACTCCGAAGACGCCGACGATGACTAGTATCAGCGCCAAGCCGCCGAAAGAAGCCAAAAGCGTAATAATAGGCCGGCGCAACGTCAGTGACTCAGAGTCGTGGATTTGCGCCTGCATGTTGCCCAGCCCCCAATTGAGCTGCGGGTCCACTGGCCGGAGCCAATCGCTGATGCGCGCGGCGACACTCGCAATGTCACTCGCCGCCCGAACCCGGATCGCGATACTCCATCGTGGCGGCACAGTTTGTGCGGCCGGGAAGTACGCAAGCGGCCTCAAGTCCTCTTCCGGATTGCGCTGCCGGAAATCGCCGACTACGCCCACTATCTCTCTCCAAGTCGTGGGGGCATCTGCAAACGCTAGATGGTAGCCGATAGGATTCGTACCCGGAAAATATTGCGTAGCGAATGTTTGATTGACGATCGCAACCGGGCTGCCCTCGTGACTGTCCGTTTCCCGGAAAGAACGCCCGGCAAGCATGGGTATCTTCAAAGTTGAAAAATAATCTGGGCCTACCGAGACGAACCATATTTCATCTTCAGCAAGTGTGGTTTTTGGAGCAGGTATTTCTATTCTGAGGCGGACAGCATCCGCGCCCTCCATCGGGAGGGAATCCGCAATGCCCGCCGACTCCACGCCTGGCATCAAGCGTATGCGCTCTACGGCGTCGCGCATCAGGCGAGCTCGATCCGACGGGGCCGTATAACGCGTAGCTGGCAACCGGATCGTGGCGGTCACAACGTTGCGAGGTTCATACCCCATGCGTGAGGATTCCACGTGCAAAAAACTACGCAGCAATAACCCGAAGCCTACTAGCAGTACCATGCCGAGCGCAACCTGACCTCCAACCAAAGCGTTTCGCAACCGCCGCGAGTGCGAGCCGCCAACCATGTTTGGAGCCGCGTCCTTCAAATTCTCATTTGGATTCACGCGTGTTACCTGCAACGCCGGAATCATCCCAAAAGCGAGCGCGCTGAGAAGAGAAACTCCCAAACTGACCGTGAACACACGCGCATCGACCTGTAAATATGCGCCCGGAACTATTCCTGACGCCGCTTTTGTGATGATCGCCTCACACCATCGTGTCACGATTATTGCGACAGCTCCGCCACAAGAGAACAGCAGCGTGCTCTCGGTTAGAAGTTGCCGAATCATTCGTCCGCGCGAGCAGCCCAGCGCCGCGCGCACTGCGACTTCCCTATGACGCTTGATGCCTCGGGCCAGAAGCAAACTCGCAACGTTTGCGCACGCGATCAAGAGCACAACCCCCGCCGCGACCGCTGTCATCCACAAGCCGCGACGGGCATTTTGCATCGTCGGCCCAGCGTGCCGGAGCATTTCGGCAAAGTCTTCAACCACCAGGCGGTCGCTCCGATCAGCTGGAGCATCCGGCTTTCTAAGCCGCCCTGCCATGACTTCCGCTTCCGAACGCGCTTGGCCCAGCGTCACTCCGTGCTTCAAGCGCGCCATTATTTGGACTCTCATTTTCCCCGCTCTTACGTTTCCTTGGCCTGCGTAAGATTCCATAACGAGCGGAGCAAAGATTTCGAGTTCTTGGTAATAAGGTCCCAACGACTGAGGCAATACGCCGATAACCGTAACCGGACGATGATTCAGAACAACCTGTTTTCCTGCGATGTGCGGGTCTGCGTGGAATCGCGTGTGCCAACAGTCGTAGGAAAGCATCACGACTCCGTCTTGTCCGACGATCTGTTCGTCCTCTCGGAAGTTGCGGCCCAGCAAAGGCCGAACACCGAGCGTGGGTAGCCAATTCGGAGTTACCAGAAACCCTGGCAAGTCTTGTGAGATGGAGCCATCGGCATCGTAAAAATATTCCGCCCATCCGGCCGCCGCGATTTGCTCAAACGACTTACTGTCTTGTCGGACTGCCTGATACTCCGCCGGAGTAGGCGTGTGGACGTCCCCGTCGGCCTCAATCGTCCAGATATGAACCAGGCGCTCAGGCTCGCTGAAAGGTAAGCCGCGCAAGAATACCGAGTCCACCAAACCGAAGATCGCGGCGTTCGCCCCTATGCCAAGCGCGAGTGTGAGAACCGCTACAACAGTAAAGCCCGGATTTCTGCCGAGCGTACGCAGGCCGAAGCGCAAATCCTGGATGAGGCTCTCGACGAGGTTAACGCCGCGGGCGTCGCGGCATTCCTCTTTCATTAGCGCGATTCCACCAAACTCGATGCGTGCTCGCCGCATCGCTTCCGAGTGGGGCACGCCGCTGCGGATCAAATCCTCGGCACACGCCCCGATGTGGAATCGCAGTTCTGCATCCATCTCGCTCTCCATCCGAGAGCGCCAGAGCATCGCCCCTATCCACGAACAAATGCGCCTCCACAGCCTCATACTTCCTCCGTGCTCTTTCCCAATAATCCCGCGACAAAAACACGCCGTCATCCGTACCTTAGCGCCACCACGGGATCTACGCGTAAGGCCCGCCGCGCCGGGATATAACATGCCAGCAGAGCAACTAAGACAAGAACCAGCAACCCGACCGCGTTAGCTACGATGCTTGTCGCAGGAACTCCATAGAGCAAGCCACTCAGAAACCGCATCTATCCGAGCGCAGCCGAGACGCCGATGGCGATTCCAATCAGCGCAACAAGCAATCCTTGTCCGACAACAAGCCGCAGAGCCTGACGCGGTTTCGCGCCCAACGCCATGCGCACTCCGATCTCATAAGCTCGCTGATTCACGAACGTGCTCAGCACGCCGAAGATGCCCACCGACCGAAGCCCGAGCGAGACGGCCTTGAGGATCAGCACGTCCAGCGTGCTCTGCAGAAGTTCGAGTTGCTGGTCCACCGAAGCGGTTTCTCCTAGAGACGCTAGGAATATAATCCCAGTCTCCTAGGCCGTCAAGGAGAGTCATTTTGAAATGACTGGCTGGCAAGAAACGAGGCGAGTCCTCCGGGCTTGCCTGCCAACATCAAGTAGGGAATAGTCATGAAGTAAGTCATGGGGGTGTTGCCCGCTGTTCTGGCCGAGTGCGTGTTGGTATGGGAGTCTTTCTATGAGCAACCACGTGGAGATATCGCGTCGGCGCTGGGCACCCCCATCTCCAGCCCGGGTGTCGAGATCTACGAGACGGCGATTCATCTCGACACCTTGGACCGCTATCGAAAAACGAACGTTCATTTCGTGGACTGCCTGATCGCCGCAACCGCTTCGGCTGAAAACAAGCCAGTGTCCACCTTCGATCAGGACTTCCGGAAATTCGTCGACGGGCGCGTAGAAACCCGAGAGTTTTCTTTTCGAGCAGCCGCTCTTGATCCTGGTGAGGCCAGCGGTCACCGAACAGGAGTTGTTTTTGTGAAAGGCGGGAAAGAGAACAAGACCACGATGGCCCGGCTTAATCAGCGGTTAGCGGAAGCAACATCAAAACCGCGATCAATACGTTGACGGGCGCCGAAGAACCAGATCAATGCTCAAGCGGACAAGCACATCACCACTTCCTCCAATGATCGCGGGCCTGGCGTGCCATCCCGCGACCGTGCCGTTGACCGCTATGCAGGGCCTGGTCGACCAGCCAATTTGCAGCAACTTTGCTCGTGGGTCGCTAGTCCCGGACAGTCGGCAACCCGCCTTCGGTCCAGGCTCTCCAGCCGCCGTCCATCGACTCCACGTTGGTGTAACCCATTTTTTGTAAATTGTCGGCAACCAGAGCGGAACGGAAACCACCCCCACAATAGAGAACAAGTTTGGCCCCAGTATCGGGGACTTGCTGCTCGATGTCGCGCTCGATGACGCCTTTGCCCAGGTGTAGTGCGCCGGGGAGGTGTCCTTTGGCCCATTCGTTGTCTTCGCGAACGTCCACGAGGATCAATTTCTCGCCCGCGTCGATGCGCCGTTTGACATCGGGAACATTCGTTTCCTGGACACGTTGTTTCGCGTCCTGGACAAGCTTCAAGAATTGCGGTGCATGCGCCATGAGTTCCTCCGAAATGCGTTCTGGCGAAAAAGCGTAACACACTCGAAGAGTGTCGTGGCAAGCTGCAGGAGTGAGAACGATACGCGGGATGGACTTTCGCTTTGCCGACAGCGTGGCGTCCCGAGTGAGTATTCCGCTTTTCAGGAAGCTGCTACTCGCCCGCGTCTTTCTTGGAGTAAGATCGCACCAGACTGACCATATTCCAGCGCACCGTTTCCGACACGCGATCGCCCTCTCCCATCATCTTTCCCTTGCCCTTGGTGATGATGTAGAACAGCTCGCCATCGGTCTTGCCCTCGAGCGAGGCAGGTTCGCGCCAATCGTGCATGGTCAGCTTCATCGAATCCACAATGTCCCCTTTACCATCTCCCTTGGGGCCGTGACACATGGCGCAATCATAGCCATAGATCTTGCGCGCTGCCGCCAGGCCTTCAGGCGTCGCTTTCACCGGGTTTTTCTTGTCGACATCTTCCGGGGATATCTTGTATTCGCCTGCAGCAGCTTGAGAATCCTTCGGTTTCTCCTGGGCGGCGCTCTGCTTCACCCGCGCCATCCCTAGGCTTGCGACCACTAGAGCGCCAAGAACGAACCAAACTTTGCGCATAAGTTCCTCCTGACTGGAAGGGCCGACCGACGAGAGGAATCGGCAAGGTTCTTTGGAGGAATTCTACGCCCGGAGAACAGACAATGATAGGACATTTACCGCGGAACACCGGGGAAGCAACTTATCGGCAAGAGATTTCCGTCGCGGGCCAGTTCCTGCAAAGTGCGGAAGAGATATCCGGGGAAAAAGGAGGCCGGTCCTAGTCGTTTGTCTTTTTGTATTGGACCATGGGGGCCGAGCCAGGCGCCGCGTTTTTCGGCGTCGGGACAGAACACCCGCGCTCCGGCCGCAGCCCATCCAAGCCGGCGTGGAAACGGCTGGATTCACGCACTCGCGTGCGCACGCCTGCGATCACCGGAGGAATCGAGTCGTGCGCCGCACCACGAATGAGGAAGATCATGAGCGCTGCTTCCCCAGGCGAATCCACGCTGGACGAAACGCCAAATCCCTGCACGCCAAGTCGCTTCATCCATGCGGCAACATTCGCGCTGTGCGCGGCCTTGGCGCGAACAATTTCCGCCGCCGGAAGGCTGGTCACCGCAAAGACAGGCTGTTCGGGCGCGAAAGACTGCGTATCCTCCGAGTTCAATATTCCTCGCGCGGATTCACTGGTGGTCTCCACAATCCGCGTACGTACTCCTTCGAGTTGTACTGGGAGAGTCGCGTGTGCCGTCCCGGGGGTAACAAAAATCACTACGGCGGCCTTTCCCCTATAGTCAAGACTCGGCCCCACACCCACTCCGCGAACGCCGGCAATCGCGAGCAGCTTGTCAGCATGGGTATCGCGGGCCGCCATTGCGCTTTGCGTTTCTGTATCACTTACAGACACAGACGATACTGTTTTCTGGGCACTACTCGGTCCTGGCAAGGTGCAGCCAATTACCTGATGGGCCGCTCCTCCGGTAATCGTCGGCACGTGATTGCTCTGATCCGCCATGGCCAGCAGAACGTCTTGAATCGGATTGCCTACCGTATCCGTGTCTGAACCGGCGAAGAGCAGCGCCACCGGATCTGCAGTATTTTGCGTGACAATCAACGCACCGGAATCCCCTTCTTGGCTGAAATCTCCTCCAGAAACGCCGACTTGGTTCGTATACATCACGGTAAAGCTGGTACTCCCGCCGCAGGTCTTTGCATAATTCACAGAGAACGTGGCGGGCGTGGTTTCAATGGTCGAACACGTGAGTCCAGAACTGCGGCCGCTCTTCGCCACCAGCGTCCCCACATTCGCAATGACGCCCGACCCGGCATGGGGCGCTCCCGACACCGGGACTCCGTTGGCATCCGCCGTAGCGCCCAAGAGCAAAATGCTTCCGCTCGTGTCCACCTGGCCTGAGACAATCTGTGCGATGGCCGCGTCAACGGGACTCGGCGGATTGCCTTCCAACGTGAAAAACTGCGAAAGATTCGCAACTGTCGTGGTCCCCGTGCTCTGGCAGGTCGGATTGATCGCTGGGTTGTCGATTAATCCTGGCTGAATAATGGCATCGCCGACCGCGCCGGAGTCGCTGTTCGCGAGGACATGGTTGTTGCTGAGGATATAATTTGCGCCGTTGCGGACGACCAGCGAACCAAGCGTACCTCCGCAACACGAAATGGTGTTGCCGCTGGTGCTGGAAGCGTGCAGGTTACTTCCGGAAGTGCCCAGCTCGATCGCCCCCGTCTGCGCCGCTTGGCCCTGGGTCAAAAGCGTGATGGTCGCCGTGCCGGAAGCCGCCGGGTTCGCTTCTGAAATCGCTGTGATCGTCACGGTCACTGGCTTGCTTGTGTCCGCGGGTAGGATCGATCCGGAAATGGAATGTGGCGCACTATAAGCCCCCGAACTGGAAATCGTGCCGGTCGCAACGCTTCCCGCGGTCACGCGGTTCACCTGCCAGGTGACCGCGGTATTGGTCGTCCCGGTTACCGTCTGTGTAAACGCCTGTTTTCCGAACGTAGTTAACGTGACGGTCGCGGGAGCTACACTGACCGTGACGTTTTGCTGGTTGACGTTGGTCTTTACTGGACCACCACATGTGGCCAGCATGGGAACAAGGGCGATCGACAGCAGAAACAGTTGCCAGCGGCGCATAGGAACCCCCCGTTATCAGTTGCATCTCTCAAGTTAGCACAGCGCAAATCAAGGCCGGGCGCGTGGCTTCCTGCTCGTAACCAAAACGCGTGTACAGCTCTTCAGGGAGGGCAGGCTCAATAGTCTTTCGTGATGGTTGGATGTGCCTTGCCGGCTCTGGGTTTTCTTGCGGATCTAGACAATCCAGAATCGAACTGATGGTGACACAAACAATCGTTGTTCACTCCAGGTCCCGCCAATTGGAACCAGAGCAGATCTCCACGACCAGCGGCACGGCCAGCTGGTATACGCCTTCCATCTCTTCGCGCACCAGTTTTTCGAGTTTGCTCTTCTCTTTTGGCGGAGCTTCAAAGAGCAGTTCATCGTGGACCTGCAGAATCATTTTGGCTTCGAACTTTTCCGCAGACAGTCGCCGGTCAATGCTGATCATGGCCAGCTTGATCAGGTCCGCCGCTGTCCCTTGCAGCGGCGAATTCAAAGCGGTGCGTTCGGCAAAGCTGCGAAGTTGCGCCTGAGGAGAACTGATTTCCGGAATCGGGCGAATTCTTCCGAAGAGCGTTTTTGCTACGCCCGTTTTGCGCGTTTCCGCGAGAGTCCTTTCCAAGAACTCCTTCACTCCCCGATACCGAGTGAAATACGCGTTGATGAATTGCGCGGCTTCCTTCTGGCCGATGCCCAGCTGCTGCGCCAGTCCGAACGGCGAAAGTCCGTAAATGATGCCGAAATTGATAGCCTTGGCCGCGCGCCGGTGTTCCGCATTTTGCGCCATCGGGCCTACCCCGAACACCTCCTGCGCGGTGCGTGCGTGAATGTCTTCTCCATTGCGGAAGGCATCCATCAGCACGGGATCGCCCGAAAAGTGCGCCATGACCCGCAACTCAATCTGCGAATAATCCGCCGAGAGAAGAATTTTGCCCTGCTCCGCGACAAACGCCGCACGAATTTCGCGCCCCAACTCCGTGCGAATCGGAATGTTTTGCAAATTCGGATCGCTCGAACTGAGCCGGCCGGTCGCCGCCGTGGTCTGCGAAAAGCTCGTGTGCAGGCGCCCGGTTTCCGGATGAATCAGTTTCGGCAGCGCGTCCACGTACGTTGATTTAAGTTTCGAAATCTCACGGTACTCGATGATTTTTGCAGGCAGCGGATGCTGCGCAGCCATCTCCTCCAGAATGTCCGCGGCGGTCGACCGCACCTTTCCTTTTCCGCGGCGCATGGGCGGCTGCAAGTTCAATTTGTCGAACAAGATCTCGGCAAGCTGCGCCGGCGAGTTGATGTTGAATTCATTGCCGGCAAGTTTCCAAATCTCTTTTTCGAGGCGCCGGACTTCTTTCTCCATGGACTTGGACATCTTCTCAAGTTCTTTGGGATCCACGCGGATGCCGATGCGTTCCATGTCCGCAAGCACGGGAGCGAGCGGCAAGTCAATTTTTTCATAAACTCCGGCAAGCCCTTGGTCGTCAATCTGAGTGCGCAAGACGGGCGCCATCCGTTGCAGGTAATCGGCACGTTCCCCCGGACCGCCGCCGAGCATGACGTTGAACTGGCGCATCACGACATCGGCGAAATTGTGATTCGCGATCGTTGGCCGCAGCAAATACGCGTAGAGTTGCGTCGCGTGATTCACATTCGCGGCGCGCCCCGCCAAAAGTTGAAAAAGTTTCGGATCGTGAACGATTTTCGCCCGCTTGGTATCCGCGAGAACCGCAGCCAGCGCTTTCAGCGCTTCTCCTCTTTCATCGAGCCAAACAGAACGCCCCTCGCCCGCTCTGGAGGAAACTTCAATCGACGCGATGCGCGTGCCAAAGCCCTCCGATTCCCGCTCGCCAAGTTCCAAGTTCAGCCAAACCGCCAGCGGCTGCTTCGCAGCTATTTTCCCTAGATAAGCGCGAAACTCGGCGACGTCTCCGAACGCACCGTAGTCTGCCTTCAAGCCGGGTTCCGCGTTCGCGGGCGCGGACGAGGCCAGCTCCTCGGCGCTCAATTCCTTCAACAGCGAATTAAAACCAAGCTCGCGATACAGCGTCCCAAGCGCCGCGACATCCGCATCGCGTCGCTCCAGCGCATGCAAATCCAGCTGCAGCGGCAGGTCCGTCCGAATCGTGGCCAACTGCTTCGACATCATCACCTGCTCGCGTTGTTGCTGCAGCGCCTCGCGGTAACGCTTGTTCGGTACTTCATCGGCGTGGTCCAGCGCCTTCTCGACGCTGCCATACTTCTTGATCAGCTCCGCCGCGCCTTTTTCGCCAATGCCCTTCGCGCCGGGAATGTTGTCGATGTTGTCGCCCAGCAGCGCCATGTAGTCCACCACTTGTTCCGGAGGCACGCCTAAAATCTCTTCCACTTTCTTGGCGTCGACAATAATGTCAGCCTTGGCACCGCCGGATCCCGTGCGCAGCGTTCGAACATTCTTCCCCACCAGCTGCATCATGTCTTTATCGTTCGAAATCACCAGCACATCCAAATTCTCTTTCGCGGCTTGCACCGCCATCGCGCCGATCACGTCGTCCGCTTCGTATCCCTGCACCTCCAAAATCGGCAGCCTCATGGCCTCGCACAATCGCCGCACAAACGGCAATTGCACGCGCATTTCCTCCGGCATGGGCTGCCGCTGCGCCTTATATTTTTCAAACAGCTTGTCGCGAAATGTCGCACCCGGAGGATCGAACACGATGCCGATGTAGTCCGGCTGGTAATCCTTGATCAGCCTTCGAACAATATTGCCGAACAGGAACGGCACGTTGGTTGGCATGCCTCCCGGGCCGACCAGCCGCTGCGGCATGGGCGCAAAGAAGGCGCGGTAGATGTGCGCCATGGCGTCCACCAGGAACAATTTTTTCGCTGCCGCAGGCATGCCGGCGAGTATAGCAAAGCGGCCCCCGGTAGGTTTTAGATCGCCCGGCCAGGTCGCCAATTTGGCCAGGCGGGCGAATTCTGCGATCGGGTACTACTCGGCAACCAGCAGCATTCTTATGCCGCTCAGAAGGTGAACGCTTTTTCCGGAGGACGTGACGAGGGAACCCTCTGTCGCGCTGCTGGCATCCGTCGACAAGTGCAATCCTTCGAGTCCCCAGACGCCGTAGCTACTCGATGTGAGCTGCCCGGCGGAGTCCAGTCCTCCTGCGGTGCCACTCCCGGTGTTCGTTGATTTCTCCGCACCGCTGGCGGTCCTGGACGCAGCTTCCACTGGAGAGGTATGGGACGGTTTCATCGGTGAACCCTCGGCTGCCGCGCCCCCGTTGTTGATCGATGCCGTGTCCGGGCCCGGGCCCGGATCGGCTGTAAATCTCGGAGCCGCAGCCATTGCCTGGATTACTACTCTTAACGGTACTTCCTGTCCTTTCTTGAGCACCGCTTTGTCAAACACTATGGCAAGCGCGGAGCCAGCATCGCCTTTCGCTCGCGCCGACGCCTGCGTGACGTGCCCCACGAGCTTGGTATTCTTGGGGATCACCGTTTGGCCATGGGCTTTGACAGCTTCCGTCACGTGCGCATTCACGGCGTCGCCGGTTTTAACTTTTTTCGAATCCACAGGCGTGTCCAGCTCCACATGAAGCGCGGTGCCACGAACGAGAGAAACACTCTCCTCGCTTCCTGGCGCTAAACTTCTTCCGGGGAATTCGGCTCTTGCTCCTCTCGGAGTGGACCCTCCTCCGGCAAGGAGTGTCCCCAGAAAGATCGCCAAGCTTAGGCGGTTCATTTCGCGTTTCTCCTAAAGATACCGGCTATTACACGATTCCCAAAGGCTGAGCCACTTCCGCCAAGATGTCCGCCGCTCTTAGCAACTGCTCCCGCTTGTGCGTCGCGCTCACCATAGCCCGCAGCCGCGCTTTGCCCTCGGCAACAACAGGGTAGCCGACCGCGGGCGCAAAAACGCCCGCGTCGAACAGCTTTTTCGAAAACTCGAAGGCCTTCGCCGCATCGCCCACGTGAATCGGAATAATCGGTGTCTCGCTTACCTTGAACTGGAAGCCGCGTTTTTTCAGCTCGCGCTTGAACATTTTCGTGTTGGCCCACAGCTTCTTCACCAGCCTCTCTCCTTCGGGTGAATCGAGAAGCGAAAACGCTGCCTGGCACGCCGCTACCGTCGCCGGCGGATGCGAAGTCGAAAAAAGAAACGGCCGCGCCCGCAAGTACAAGAAATCAATCAAGTCGCGCGATCCAGCCACGTACCCTCCCATCGCGCCGATGGCTTTGCTAAGCGTCCCCACCTGAATGTGCACGCGACCGTGGCAATTCAAATGATCCACGGTCCCGCGCCCGCCGCGTCCCAGCACGCCGCTCGAGTGCGCATCGTCCACCATCATGATGCAGTGGTATTTTTCCGCGAGGTCGCAGAGCTCCGGCAGCGGCGCAATATCCCCGTCCATCGAAAAAACGCCGTCCGTAATAATCAGTTTCTTTCCCGGAAACTCCGCGTGCTCCTGCAAGATACGTTCGCAGTCCGCGGCATCCTTGTGCTTGAACACCTTGATCGTCGCCTTGGAGAGCCGCGCTCCGTCGATGATCGAAGCGTGATTCAATTCATCGGAAATGATCAGGTCTTCCTTGCCAAGCACCGCGGAAACCGTTCCCGCATTCGCCGTAAACCCCGACTGGAACACCACGCACGCTTCCACATTCTTGAACCGCGCGATCTGTTCCTCCAGCTCTAAATGAATCTTCATCGTTCCGGCAATCGTTCGGACTGCTCCGGCCCCAGCTCCATATCGCTTCACCGCATCGAGTGCAGCCTTCCGCAACGCTTTGTGGGTCGTCAGTCCGAGATAGTTGTTTGAAGCCAGATTGATCACCTCTCGTCCGTCAAAAATCGCGACCGGTTTCTGCTCGCCCTCGAGCACGCGCAGCTTCGGCGCCACGCCTTTGGCCCGCAACTCGCTCAATTGATCGGAAATATACTGCGTCGGATTCTTCTTCGTCGTCTGTGTTCCAGTTTCGGACATTACATGGCTCCTGTGGCGCGAATGTACTGGGGAGAAACTATTCTCCTCCATGCCGAAGCTTGGAGCAAACCGCGCCGGCATGCGGGTCTCATGGCTACAGCAGTTCAGAATCGTATTTTTGAAACACAGCCCGCGGCACGGCCGGAGTGCGCTCTTTCGTGACGTGTATTTCCTGAATTAACGCAAGAATCCGGGGAGTCATCACCAGGAGATCACGGAGAAGTCCAGGCCCTGGATTGCAATAGGCAGGGGCGCGGCGCTATCGGGTGAATTCATTTCCATGCCGACCGATGACAGAGCAAGAGCGGGAATGTGCTAACCAGAAAGTCCATTCGGATATAAAAGAATTTTCCCTGCCAGCCCGCCTTGTAATTTCGCAAACGCATTCTCAAACTTTTCCAGCGACTCTCGTTCCCCGAACAAAGGCTCCAAATCCAACCGCCTGGCCTTCAGCAGCGCGGTCATCTGCACCCAAGTCCCATACATCCGCCGCCCGTAAATCCCCTGCACGGTGGCGCCCTTAAAAATCACATCGTTTACCAAATCGAGCGGCACATTCTCCGTCGGTATCCCCAGGAGCGAAGCCCGGCCTCCCGCTCTCAACGCTTTAAATCCTTGCTGGATCGCCGTGGGATTGCCGGACATCTCGAGCAGCGCATCGACGCCGGTTCCGTTGGTCTCCGCCAGAATCCGCGCGACGGCGTCTTCCGCCGCCGGATTCAAAACCACATCCGCGCCCATCTTCTGCGCCATCGCGCGCCGGTTCCCGTTGGTCTCCGTCGCGAACACCGTCGAGCTCCCGCAAGCCTTCGCCACGGCAATCGACATCAACCCAATCGGCCCGCACCCGGTCACCAGCACCGTTTGCCCCGCAATCGGCCCGGCTAGCACGGTATGCACAGCATTTCCCAGCGGGTCGAGAATCGCCCCGTAGTGTTCCGGAATCGCCGCATCAAGCTTCCAGATATTCGACGCCGGTATTTTCACAAACTCGGCAAACGCCCCATCCTGATCGATCCCGATAATCCGCAGATTTTGGCAAATGTGCGCTTCGCCCAGCCGGCATTGGTGGCAATGACCACAATTGACGTGCATCTCGGCACTCACGAAGTCCCCGGCCCTTACCGCGGTGACCTCTTCCCCCACGCGCTCCACGACGCCGCAAAACTCATGCCCCAGGGTCACCGGCGGCTTGATCCGTCCCTGCGACCACCGGTCCCATCCGTAGATATGCAAATCCGTTCCGCAGATCGAAGCCGTTTTCACGCGCACCAGCACGTCAGCCGCCCCAATCGCAGGCACCGGGGCGCTTTCCATGGACAACCCACGCCCCGCTCGCATTTTCCGCAACGCTTTCATCGTCGCTGCCATGGGCTACGGCCCTCGTTCAAAACACAATCTTCGATGCTAGCACAGCCCTACCCCCAGCACCCGTAGGGGCACGATCCGTCGTGCCCCTGTTTCTCCGAAAACCCGCTCCACTCCCGCCTTACTCACCGCGAAATCTCCTCCAAAACCAACCCATTCGTCCGCGGCCCCATCACTGCCACCACCCCTGCCACCAAAACCATCGCCACCGCCAATAACGCAAACACCGCCGGCACCCCATGTACCAGCACCGCTCCAATCAAAACCGAAGTAAAGGCCGCGCTCAGCCGGCTCCAGCTATAGGTGAATCCCACGCCGGTCGCGCGCAGCCGTGTCGGAAACAATTCCGATTGATAGGCGTGAAAGGCCGCCGAAAACCAATAATTCGCCAGCGTCAAAAGCGCCCCGAACCCCACAACTGCCACAGGCGCAAAGGAATTGCCGAATCCGATACCCAATCCCGCCACAAGCAAAGCCAGCACCACGATCGTCCACTTCCGTTCCATGCGGTCCGACGTAAACGCCGCCAGGAGCGGCCCCAGCGGCGATACCAACGCGATCAGTAAGGTGTACTCCAGCGAATGCAAGAGCGAAACCCCCCGCTTCAACAAAAACGTCGGCGCCCAATTCGCAAATCCATAAAACCCAATCGTCTGCAAAGCCTGAAAAATCAGAAGCATGACGGTCCGCGAAAGATAGGGCGGTCTCCACAATTCCCAAAACGACGCTCGTTCAGCCCGCACTCCCCTGTCCCTGCCCCCGTCTTCTTGCTGCCCACTCGTCACTTGTTTACCCTGACGAGAGCCGCAGGGCCCCACGGCACTTCTTAGAGGCTTTGAAAACGATTCATTCTCGAGCCCGGACATAATCGCGTCCGCCTCTCGGACCCGTCCGCGGCTCTCCAACCACCGTGGCGACTCCGGCAAGCGCCGCCGAAACCACCAGGTCAACAGCGCTCCCGAAGCCCCCATCACCATCACCCAGCGCCACCCGCTCATCAAAAAATGAGTCGGCACAAGCACACGCGACAGCACTGCCGCCACCGGCACGGCGCAAAATCCCGCCACCTGGGTAATCGCCACATACCGCCCCCGCGCGTAACCGGGCACTACCTCTGTCACGTACGTATCAATCACCACGATTTCTGCGCCAATCCCGACGCCGGCGAAAAACCGCAACGCAATCAGCCAATTTGCCGACGGCGCAAAGGCATCCGCGAACGTAAACACCGAATAGATCAGCAGCAGCAAAATGAACGCGCTGCGTCTCCCCATGCGGTCGCTGCCCATTCCAAAAACGACGGTCCCAACAAACATCCCCAAAAATCCCGACGCCACGAAAAATGTAAATTGTCTGAGGGAGAGAAAACCGGACTGCTGCAAAGCCGCACCGATGTACGCCACAATAAAAATGTCGTACAAATCGAAAAAATTCCCGAGCGACACGAGCGCAATAAACCGGCGGTGAAAGCCACCCAGCGGCAACCGCTCAATCCTCGCCGCGACCGACGATAGCAACTCTTGCGGTGAACCAGCCGCGTTCAATTTTACCTCGCGCCCGCGTGGACTGGCTCATGCTGCACCTGTAGGGGCGGGGCTTGTCCCGCCCTCTCAGCTCTCAGCGCCACAAATTCCAGTCCACTACCATTCACTTCACCACCGACACAACCCCGATTTTTTCCAACGCCCTCAAATACTCCACCACCATCTCCAGCGGCACCGGCCCATACTCCGCCGACACCGCATCGCGTATCTTCTGCGCATTCCGCTTCCCATCCGCAAAATTCAAAATCTCATACGCATACTCTTCCCCCGCTCCCCACAGTCCCTCGTAACTAAGCAATTTCGGCGTCGCCACTCCGGCCTTCGTATGATCGGCGAAATAGTCATACCCAAACACCGCCAGCGGTCCCTTCGGTACTTGGTTCCGTCGGAAAACCAGGAGCCCCGGGCCTGTTGATTCTCCGACAGTTCGAAGTTCTTTCATCCCGCAAAACTGCGTGATGGCCTCCGGTAGAGAGTCCTCCGCCTTTGCTGAAACACCCAGTAAAGGTCTTAGAGAATGGGCTAAACTGATCGTGTAGAGCACCTGCTCTCGGACGGAGGCTTCTCCCTCATCGTCCTTTCGTTCTTCGGCCATTCCTGCTGCCTTCGAGAATCGTTGATTCGCTGAAGCAAACATTCGTGCATAAAGCGACCCGGAAACTTCGTTGGGCGGATTCGCCAAAAAATACCCACTCGCCGCCCCGATAAACGCTGCCCTCTTCAATTTCGTCGTATCGATATTCGCCGCCGTATCAAAATTCGTATGAATGTAGCGGTCCGGCCAATCATTCATATAAATCGCCGGTATCCCGAACGACGAATCCTGATACACATCGTGGTCGCTCCCCATGGTGTACGCCGAATACTCCGCCCGCAGCGGCTCCTTGCCGCCCTCTGGCGCCACGAACGGATACTCCGCCTTCCCCGTCGCCGCAAATTTATACGACTCCTCGTTCACAAATTCCGCAAACGCCCACGCCACGTCATGCACAAACGACGGCAAACTCATCGGCCCCCGTGTCACGTGGAACACCGCCTTGGTCTCCGGCCCGCCGCCAACCATGTCCATGTGAACCGCCGCTCGAATCCGTTTCCTAAGTTCCGGCTTGCCGTTCAGCAGCGCCAAAGTCCCCTCAATCTCCGGCGGCCAAATAAACCGCATCGTCCGCGCTGGCCGCGCCAATTCTCCCTCCGCAATCAACTTCTCGAGCGTCCGCGCCACCTCCAGAATGGTCACACACCCGCTGGCGTTGTCATTCGCTCCCGGCCGCTGATGATCCAGATGGCAGGAAAACGCAATCTCCTCCTCCTTCAGTTTCGGGTCGCTCCCAGGAATCGTCGCCGTCACCACTTCATAATTCCCCGCATGCTGTCCCGCCTTGACCACCGCATGCAAGGTGATCTTCTCCCCACGCGCCAACCGCTCGCGCATCCCCCGTGCGGTCTTTAGCGACACCATGAACCCAAACGTCTTGTGCTCCGAGAACGTCTCCAAGTGTCCCCACCGAATCAAATTCTCGTCCTCACCCCACCAGGCCGTCTTCTGGTTCTGCGCATAACTCAGGATTCCTGCCGCACCAAGTTTCCCCACCGCCAAATCCTGCACCGCCCCCGGCTGCGCACCCACCAAAACAATCTTCCCCTTTACATCCCTTCCGGCGTAGTCCGATTCACTCGTCCCGCTGCCCACATCCACCAACTCCGCCGTCACATCCGAGGACTCGCTGTCCTCGGCCAACACCACCGGCTCCGTCTCATAACTCGCTAACTTTTCATCGACGAACTCCAAGCGATATTCGTCGCGTCCGGTAACTTCTGACTTCCGTCGGGTTGGCTGGGCCTTTACCTCCCACAACTCCCCCACCTCGGCATCCCAGGCCGGCCGCGACCTCTGCGTCCCATAAAGAATCTTCCCGTCCGCCGGAAACTCCAAGATCTCGACATCGCGCAACCCATAAGCCCGCGCTCGCTCCGCCACCAACTCCGCCACCGCGTGAAACCCCCGCGACCCGCGTTGCCGGTGAAACGTGGCCATCACTTCCAAATTCCTCTTCGCTGTCTCCCCACTCAACTCATTCGCCAGGGCCGCCACATCCTTCTCCGGCAAAAGCGGCGGCTTCTGCGCCCTCGCCGCGCCGGCCAACAATCCGCTTGCGACCATCGTCAACACCAGCCTGAATCTCATACCCACCTCCCGGTCTCGCCCCAAACCTCTTTCGAGTGGTCATGAGCGCGGCCCAGCATAGGTCGAAACGCCAGGAAGCCACAATGCTCGCGACATGTTCCTTCCCACGGCCTCATCCCTGGTAACCAGGAGTCACCAATCGTTCACCGAATTTTTACTGCAGTGTCTTATGCATTCCGGTCTAGTAAAGCAGTACGAGTGTCGGCACTTGGTAAGCCTTCCGGATATAACGAAGTGCATCTCCGGAACTAAACTCACTCTGCCCACGCCACGACAAAACCAGACCGCCCTGCGGTCAGACCCAAGGGAGTACCGATGATCCGAACGCCCAGAAGTATCCGAGCGCTCCTGTTTCTGCCTCTAGCGCTCCTGCTGTTCGCACCAAAACCCGCTCTCGCCGACGGCGATGTGCACAAAGTCAAGCACGTCATCGTGATCATGCAAGAGAACCACTCCTTCGACAATTACTTCGGCGCGCTCGCCTATGCCCCAGGCAGCCCCTACCACCACGAACTCGGCGGCTGTCCGAAAGACGACCACGACTGCGTCGACGGCCTAACCTGCAAAACGGACCAAGCCGGCAACATCACCTGCTTCAATTCCAACCTCGACGACGACGGCAGTACCGTCTTTTCCTTCCACGACAACCGCCGCTGCGCCGGCCCGGATCTTGATCATTCCTGGTTCCAGACCCACGAAGAGGTCAACTTCCTTCATCCCATGGACACTCTTCGCAACCCCAGAAGCGACGGCTTCGTCCGTGTAAATGACATAACCGAGCAACACGATAACGGCGTCGAGACCGCAACCGACGATCAAACCATGGGCTTCTACACGCAAGCCGACATTCCCTTCTATTACGATCTAGCCCAAAAGTTCGCCGTCGGCGATCGCTACTTCGCCGCAGTCCTCGGCCCCACCTTCCCGAATCGCTCCTATCTGCTGGCCGCCACCTCCTTCGGCCATTTGACCACCAGCGACACCTTCCCCCCTCCAGGAGGCTACAAGCCCATCACCGGAACCATCTTCGACCTGCTCGACAAGAACAACATCACCTGGGCAGACTACTTTCAAGATGCTCCACAAGGCGGCAGCTTCCGCCAATTCGGCGGACCCTTGAGCGATCCGCATTTCCTCCCCCTAACGGTATTCCTGGCAGAAGCCTCGGGGACCACGGGCGCGCCCGCGCTTCCCGAAGTCATTTTCATCGACCCGAATTTTGGCCTGGCCGGCCGCAAGTTTGAAAATGACGAGCATCCGCCCACTGACATTCAGCGCGGAGAAGCCTACGTTTCCCAAGTCCTCAATACCATTCGCAATGGCCCCTACTGGAAGGACTCCGTGATCTTCTTCACCTACGACGAACACGGCGGGTACTACGATCACGTGGCTTCGCCGCGCGTCGCCCAGGGCCACGAGAGAACCCCCGATGGCATTTCGCCAGGACAATGCGCCGACCTTTCGAGCGTCCCCGCCAGCCTTGCACCGGGCGCCGGCGCAGAGTGCGCGCAAAACCCCCTAAGCAAGACCGACACAACCGTCAAGGACGCCGAGGAACTCTGCCCCGAGCTCGTCGCCAATCCTAGCGGTCCGTACCCGGAAAGCTGCCCCTCGTTCGACCAGCTCGGCTTGCGCGTTCCCTTCCTAGCCATCTCGGCCTTTTCCAAGCCGCACTACGTTTCACACACCACCGCCAGCCACACCTCACTGCTAGCCTTTATCGAAAGCCGCTTCCTCGGTCTCGCAAATGACCCTGAGCAGGAGGGGGACAATGACGGCGATGATGACCGCGGCCAAGGCACCCCCCATCAACACTTGACCAGACGCGACCAACACGCCAACTCGCTTGAAGACCTGTTCGACTTCGACCGCTCGCCATCCCTCCACACCACCCTAAGCCAAGCCGTGCCGCCAACGGTGGACTGCACCCCCAACTAACCCCCTTCGGACCATCAAACAAAAAGCGCGGCTGGCACCTGGACGCCAGTCGCGCTTTCTTTTCTCCGCCACTCTAAAGTCTCTGCTAGGGGCATAGCACTTCCGGGCCCGTCCCCCGGGTCTCTGCCACCCGAACATTTCTCACAGGAACTCCAGCACCACAATCTCCGGATTCGATCCCAACCGCAGCGGCGGCCCCCAAGTCCCCGCTCCGCTCGAAGTGAACACCTGCATCTTCCCAATGCGGCTTAACCCGTAGACAAACTGCCTGTAAATCCGCCGCGCCATCCAGCTCCAGGGAATGAACTGCCCAACGTGGGTATGCCCGGATAGCTGCAAGGAAACCCCCGCGGCCTCCGCTACCTCCGGATGATCAGGGGCATGCGTCAGCAAGATACTCGCCCGTCCGCGATCCACCCCGATGCCCTGCAACACGGAAGCAAAGTGTTCGTCGTGCGTCGCATGCCGGTAAGGCACTCCAATAATCTGCAAACCGTCTGCTTCCACCTTCTCGTTGCTGAGCACGCGCACCCCGGCGGCCGCAACCGCGCGCAGATATTTGCTGTCGTCCCCAAACTGCTCGTGATTCCCCGCCACAAAATACACTCCATGCGGAGCTGTCAATTCGCGCAACGGTTTCGCCGCTCGCCCGGCATCGATCGCCGTCCCGTCATACAAATCGCCCGCAATAAAAATTGCATCCGGCTCTTCCTTCAAAATCTTTACCACCATGCGCCGCAGAAAACTCCCATTCCTCACGTGCCCCAGATGGAGGTCGCTGATGAGCGCCGCCTTTCTTCCCCGCCACGCCTCCGGCAGATTGGCCAGCTGCACGGTAATTCGCGTGATGCGCGTGCAACTCGCGTTGAAAACGCCGCACACCCCCACCAGCATCGCGGCGCCAAACAGGACCTCGACGATCCGATGGAAGTTCAAATCCAAACCGGCCAGCCGGCTAACTCCGATAACCACCCAGGAAGAGACGGCCGCAAGGAACAGAAAACTGAGCAAACCCAGCCAAACGGCAGCCGCGCGGTAGAACAAGCGCAGCAGCGCGCTGGTATAACGAAACGCCAGCAGCGAAGCCGCGAGAAAGCTGATCGACAAAATGCCGAGACTCCATTTGAGCCAAAGCGGGCCGCCGGCGGCGGTTTCCGCAGCTGACAGAGTCCACGTCTCATAAAGCAGAAAATGGGTCAAAAAAAGCACCGTCTGAATCACCACAATGAAACCAAGTAAACCCGCTCGAATTCGCATGCTCCATTAGATTCCCCAACCCGCCGTTCGTATGCATCCTATTGGGCCGTGTTCCGAGGATCGTTTGCACCTCGGAAGCCCTTGCAGCGCAGGGCGGAGTTCCGGAGCCCGGCGGCTTTTCGAAGGGAACATCCGACGTTCCGTAAACTTTTTCAAAACAACTCCGTCTAAGTCCCGGAACGTATAGAATGGGCGGGCCTTTACCGCAGTGCTCGGCGAAGGAACGCCCGCGAGGAGACCGATCATGAAAAAAGCTCTTCTCCTGCTTCTTTTATCGAGCGCGCATCCTTTGCTCGCCGAAACGGCCCCCGAAGGCATCTGGCAGGGCTATGACGGCGAGTGGCGCCACGTCACCCAGCAACTGATGGCTCTCGCCGAAGCTACTCCCGAGGAGAAATTCTCCTGGCGTCCCGCGCCGGGTGTGCGTTCCACCAGCGAAGTCTACATGCACATCGCCGAGGCCAATTTCTACTTGCTCAGCGTGACCGGCCCCAAGATGCCCAGGGACATGAAAGAAGGAATGGAAAAAACGGTCACGGCAAAGGCCGATGTCATTAGCTGGCTCAAGCGATCTCTGGACGCCGTGCAGCAAGCCCATCTCGCGGTAACGCCGAAAGATCTCCAACGCAAAGTGCACATCGCCGATCGCGACGCCACCGTCGACGGGATGTACTTGCGCATCATCGTTCACGCCAACGAGCACATGGGACAGCTCGTCGCCTACGCCCGCATGACCGGCGTCGTCCCGCCCTGGTCAAATAGCTAGTAGGACTAAATCAGCTAGTGCAGGGGGGAGCCGGCCGAACCCATTCGTTCGCTGGTCGCCCGTTTTTTTCTTCAGCGATTCTTGGACTCGGCGAGAGCGAGCACGGCGTAAGCCGTCGCCGCATCATTCATGAACCGCGCGGTGTCCGGACTGATGTGATGTTCCTCGTTGTTGTTTAAGGAGTAGGCCAGCCAGAAGCCGTCGGTTTTGTTCTGATGATTCGCCAGCCACTGGAGCCCCTGCTTCAACTGTGGATTTTCCCGCGGAATCCCCGCTTGTTCGAGGGCCAATGCCATCAACCCCGTCGCATACCCATCGCTCTCGGCTTCCTGCGGCGTTCCATCGTGTCGTTTCCAGTCCCCCGCCAGCGAAGCGAGACTCCAACCTCCGTCCGCCTGTTGCTTGCTGAGCGCCTCGGTGATGATGGCCTTTTGGCGCTCCGGATCGAGCAGTCCGGGCAGTTTCGCCGCCGCCCACAACAACACAATTCGATTGCTCAAAGTTTCGGCCGCGTACTCGCGGTTCAAGTATTCGCGCAACATCTTCAGATTGTTTTGGATTTCTGGTCTTCGGCGGTAGTCCTCTGGAGCTGTTCCGACGGCGATCGCCGCCAGTGCCGCGCCGTAGTAGTCCGAGTCGTCCGCCTCCCACGGCTCATTCTTGAATCTCAGCCACAGCCACGCCCCCTTTTTGTCGCCCGTGGTCTGCTGCTCGGCCCACATATTCTCGAACGCCGCGCGCGTGTCGTCACTCAGATGGCCACTCTCGGCACCTTTGCTTGTGTCGCCGCCTCGAACGCCGCTATCGCCTGTAGTCGCAGCATTGCTTCGATCATGGCTCGCCAGGATCAGCGCGTTCAAAACCGATTCCGTCCCTCGAGATTCGACGCTCTTGTACACCCCGCGATCCGCGTCCGTATAAAACGGCGCCACTTCGCTCCAAAGCCGCACGCGCTTCCTTACATTGTCCAGCAGTTTTCGTTCGTTTGCGGAAGGCCCCTGTTCCGCAAGCGCCGCCCGAAGCGCCGGCCGCGACATCGCGTAAGGCACCGCCGTGTGACACGAGACACAAAAAGTTTCGTGGTCCCGCGCGGCCCGCGGCCATCCCATCCACCACCCGGCCCTCTGATCCAGGTAAGCCGCAGCAGCCTTCTGATCCCACGAGTTTCGAGTCTTAATTTCCGGCTGATCGAGCGAAGCAGCCGCAAACCGCGGCTCCAGAGAGTTGGCAGCCCGAGTCTGCAGGCGCCAACACACCGCAACGGTTCCGGCCACCAGGCACGCCGCTAAAGCAATGATTCGCCCCATCGCCGCCTCCTGTCCCTCATACTCGACAAATACCCGCTCGCCGCCCTCGCTGCGAACGGGCGGAACTTGCCGGTCCTCCAGGCTTCTCGCTCGACCCTGGCGGAGGAGGCGCGAGAGGCCTTGCCCAAAGAGAGAGGTTACCACGGACTCCGCATGGCCCAGGCGGGCAATCCTTATTCGTTCGAAAAATCCAGGACCGCCGTCTTGTTGTCTCTGGTTAGCTGAACCGACAGGAAAAGCTCCGTTCGCTCGTAATTTGCACGGTACGTATAGGCGCGGTTCTCTCCTTGCTGTCCTCGCTTGATTAGCTCCAAGGATTTCAAGGTACCCAGCTCCTTCAAGTAGTCACCCGCTCCCTCGATGGCTTCCGGGAAGAGCTTCGCTCGCAGCTCGGGAGTGAATCGATCCGGATCAGCTTTCCCGTCGGCAATCTCCTGGAGCAAGTTTCGCATCAGTATGGCGGTCTGCGGCTCTTTGTCTTCTATGGCCTGCACCTCGACCGGCGTCAGCGCTGGAACATACATGCCCGCCACTTTGTGCGCCACCTTGTCCGGTTGCGCATGGCCCGCATCCAGATTGGTTAGAACCACGATGGTAAGTTTGTCGTCCACATATCTCGCGATATGAGTGGTAAATCCCTGCCAGGCGCCGCCATGTTCGATGACCTTGTGGCCGTTGACTTGCTTTATGCCCCAGGCAAAACCGTAGTTGGCTTTATTAGGCTGCCCGTTGTTGAGTTTCACGACCGTCCACATCTGTTCGGAGCTCGACCGTTTCAGCAGTTTTTCGGTGTACAGGGCCGCGTCCCATTTTTCCAAATCCAGGACCGTAAAGTAGAGCGCTCCATCCGCGGTGGAATTAAATGTCGGGGAAACCCATTCCTGGTTTTTCAACTGTCCTTTGACCAGTTCGTAGCCTGCTGCTCGGTGAGGAATGATGTCCCGGTCACTGATGATCCGCGTCGCGACCATTCCCAGCGGCTTGAAGATCCGCTCCGCGAGGAAGTCGCCGTAGAATTTTCCCGTCACTTTGCGAATCAATATCCCCAGCAAAACATAGTTTGTATTCCGGTAGCTCCAGTCTTCTCCCGGCTGAAAGTCCATGGGCATCGCCGTAATTCTTTTGTAGAGCTCGTCTTCATTCATATCCAGCCGGAGGTAGAATGGTCCGTCGGGCTTGGTGCGCGCTCGGTTCTCGTATTCGCCGAGTCCGGACGTATGGCTGAGCAGATTTCGAATCTTAATGTTTTTCCACGAATCGGGGGCGTCCGGAAGATATTTCTGAACGGGGTCGTCAAGCCCGACTTTTCCTTCCTCCACAAGCATCATCACCGCCGTCGCTGTAAACTGTTTCCCCACCGACCCGGATTGAAAAACCGTATCCGCTTTCACCGGTACGTCCCACTCCAGATTCGCCAAGCCGTAGCCTTCCGCCTTGACGATCTTCCCGTCTCGGTACACTCCCAGCGCCAGCCCAGGAATCCCCTCCCTCGCGATCTCTCCTCGCACATAAGCATCCACTTTCAGCCCCGGATCGGCCTCGGAGGATGACGTGCCCGCCGCCAGCAATGTCGCGCAAAGCAAAACCACACTACCCTTCATCAGGAGTTCTCTCATTTCGCCTCGTCTCTCCTGTCCTATTCGACAACAGCAGCCAACACGGAAAGAGAATCAAGAAGCAAGCCATCGAATGTGTGTGAGTCTAGGAGCCCTCCCCGGGGCTTGTACCGGAATTGCGGATCGCAGGGAAGGTCTCACTTTGCCGAATGCCGAGCAGCTTCGGACTACTCGGCAGTTGCGTAGTGCATGTACATGGACTGGATTCCCACACGACCTGGTCCTGTGAATCGGTTGACGATCAAATTGAATCCACCGAACAGCCCGCTGGTCAGCTTGTCGATCACCGTCTCCATGCGAACGGATGGATCCTTATAGAGCCATCCGCCTGGTTCGATATCCATGATCTCGCCCGGTCCCAATACCTTTTCAAACACGTTTCCATAGCCATGCAGCCACAGGATGCCGTCGCCAGCGTGACTGTGAAACTTGTCGATGAAAAAACCGGTTCCGCCGAAGAGCATGTTGGCCGCGCCGCGCACGCGTTCGAAGGTGTAGTCGATACTGTCGGTAGCCGCCAGGAACTGGTGCTCGCGCACATGCAGTTCCCGCCCCTGAGCGAGATGCATCGGAACGATGTGCCCGGCTCCATCGCGGCTGAAGGCGATCATTCCTGCCCCGCGCGCTTCGGTCACAAATACCTGCATTCCCGCCATCATCCGCTTGAGCGCCCCTTTCATGGGCTTCAGACTGATTTCGACGGTGGGGTGTTTCCACAGCAGAATGTGGTGCTCGAAGTACACGGGTCTCGCCGACACCTCGACCGTAAGCACCGGCACAAGCTCGCCGTCGATGTGGTAGGTCACGCCGCCAAACGTTTCCGCTGCGGCGCTGGTCGGCAGGAGTTGCGGCAATCCACTCATGTGTGTAAGCCCCCTGGGGATCTCTTCGCTCGTTCAGAACTGGCTCTTAACCACTCTAGGGTCTTTTTTCCAAGCACCTAGGCCGTGCCTCTCGGTTGGCTCCAGCTCTCGGGTCTCTGATTTCCGGCGCATGATACCACGCCGATAATTTCCCCCGGCGCCCTCCGTGCGGCTTGGTTCTTGCCTTTGCCGAGGTACTCACCCGTTACCAGTCCTGGCAAAGCCCCGTTTAGCTCTTTCGACAAACCAAAAAAGGGCGCAAACTACTCCTGAGGGCCATCACATGCTCGCAGTTGCCGGAGTCTGGAAGAAAAAACGCGACGACTTGAAAACCAAACGTAACTCGCTTTTCGAAAAATATGCAAAGCATCCCGAGGAATTTCACCTGGCCCTCGAGATCAAGAAGATCGACGACGAAATTGCCGATTGCACCCAACACGTGGAACACGAAAGGCGCTCCGAACGTTCCGCCTCATCCCCCAAAAAACTCCACACAGCTCCCAAGTAAGAAACGAGAATAGCCCGCTGCACCGTTTCTTCTCAAGCGATCCCTAAGTGGATCGGTCGAGCGCCAACTCCAGGAGACGGAACTTTGTCCGCGCCCGGCCCCTTGGGCAGCGCCGTGCTGGGCCCCTACAAGGCAAGACGTACGCGCCTGCCGTCCGTCACAAATCAGAGCGACTGCAGAAAAGTAAGCAGAGCTTTCTTTTCGGCGGGGGTTAATTTTTCAAATTCCTCGGTGACGTGGGATGCTTCGCCACGGTGGCGGGCGATGGCGTCGGTGAAGGTGACGGAAGCCCCATCGTGCATGAGCCGAGAGTGCAGCCGGACGCCCCAGAGCGGAGCGGTACGGATTTTGTCGGCGGTGCTCTGGAATTTGGGGAATGTTGAGTTTTTCAAGTCGGGATGCTCCGCAATTCTTCTGCCGTAGTGCTCGGGAATGGCCTGCACGATGCCGTCGCCGGTGCCAACGTTGTGGAGCAGGAAGTCCCCGTACGGATGGAACGTTTTATCCCCGAGCGCGGGAGGTATGGTGAAGTTGCCGCCGTTAATGACGGTTCCAGCGGAGGCCGTGGTGAGGGTTGCGACATGGCAGTGGGCACAGCCAATTTTGTCGAACAGCCCTTCGCCGTTTTTGGCTTCAGAGGTTTGTGAGAGCGTGACATCGCGCGCCGGCGCTTCCGAGGCGCGCATAAAGCGCGCGAAGTGATCGATGTCAGAGAGACCGTCAGTCCCGGGCGTGTCGTTGGGCTCGCTGGCGGCATTGCACAGATTGGTGACTTCGTCGGGTTGCAGGCGATTGGTGATGCCCATTTCGTTGAGATAGGCGTCGGCGGAGAAAGAGAGCAGGCTGGCATGCTGATCTTTCCAGCCGAAGCGCCCAACGCCGGTCTTCCCCGGGACTTCTACGATCGGAACGTAAAGGGCTTGGCCACAAATCTTGCCCTGGGTCTTCTTGCACTGATCTTTCGCAAGGTCGAGAAGAGTCTGGTCGGAAAGGGCTTCGACGAAGCCATCACCCAGAAGATTTAGAGAGACGCGGAAGGTGCGGATTTTCTCGGAGTCGGGCACGTGCTCCTGAATTTCCGTGTTGGGGAAAGCGCCGCTGGGGCAGATAGCCCGGTCGTTAACCAGCGAGCGGCCTTTGATAATTTCAGCCCCGTGGTTGATAGGAATCTCCGGATTCTGAAACGCTCCCTTGGCATCGTTGTGTCCGACGCGCAATTCGGCAACCTGGCTGGAGCCCCCAGAGGTGGGATTCTGATGACACTCGCGGCAGGATTGTGCGTTGTAC
>Ga0210403_10001053_pt1 | contig 26904 bp, 22 predicted proteins | sample IncBWC19MmetaG_FD_150863 | JGI IMG/M metagenome (GOLD analysis project Ga0210403, IMG submission 150863) | Forest soil microbial communities from Barre Woods Harvard Forest LTER site, Petersham, Massachusetts, United States - Inc-BW-C-19-M | ecosystem: Environmental > Terrestrial > Soil >... | reverse complement strand
GATGCCTATGCTGACGCGAATTCATTTCGGACTTTTGTTTCTCGTCGTATTGTTCCCGGTCGCGATCACTGCTACCCAAGAAGAGGACGGGCATGGTCCACCGACTTTAGCCGTCGGATCCGCAGCGCCCGATTTCTGCCTCAAGGGTGTGGACGGGCAACGGCACTGCCTGAAAGATAACGACTCCGCCAAGGTTCTGATGATCGCTTTCATCTGCAATCACTGTCCGACGTCGCAGCTCTATGAGACCCGCATCAAGCAGATTGCCGAAGACTACAAGGATCGCGGCGTCGCCGTGGTTGGCATTGAGCCTAACAATCCCAATGCAGTGCGACTCGATGAAATGGGTTATACCGACGTTGGCGATTCATTTAACGAGATGCAGATACGCGCTGAATATCGGCATTTCAGCTTCCCTTACCTCTATGATGGCGAGGATCAGAAGATCTCGAACCTCTACGGACCCACCGCGACTCCACACGTCTTTATCTTTGATCAGGATCGAAAACTCCGTTATGAAGGCCGCGTCGACAACAATCCGCGCGAGCCGCTTGTCACTCGGCGTGACGCTCGTCTGGCACTCGACGCCGTGCTGGCTGGCAAGCCAGTTGAAATCGCCAAGACACCTGCGGTCGGATGCTCCACCAAGTGGCTGTACAAAGAGGAAGGCCGCCGCGAAGAGCTAGCCGAGATTGAAAAGAAACCGGTGACAGTAAAGCCGGTTTCAATCGACGATCTGCGCACGCTGCGCAAGAATACGACCGGCAAGCTGCTGCTCGTCGACTTCTGGGCAACATGGTGTGGTCCGTGCCGTAAAGAACTGCCCGCATTCGAAACCATGTACCGCATGTACGGACACCGCGCTTTCGACCTCGTAACGGTCAGCATCAACTATCCGGACGAGAAGCCGGGAGTCGAGAAAGTGCTGCAGACTGAGCACGCCACGAGCACAAATCTCATCCTTGGATCGACTGACCTTTACGCGCAACTGGCGGCGTTCGATCCTGACTGGAACGCTGCGGTGCCCTACACGTTGCTGATCCGGCCGGATGGCACGATCGCCTACAAGGTACAAAGCACGAACGTCGATCCGCTGAAGCTGAAGCGCCTGATCATCGCGAACCTGGCAGATGATGACTACATCGGGCATCAGGCGTACTGGAAGACGCCGGTGGGCGCGAAGAAGTGAGCCCAACCTACTCTTTCACGGTGTAAAATCACTCCCTCGCTTGCGCCTGATTCGAATCGGCGGCGGCCCAGGAGATTCCATGGCACGAATCACGAACATGCCCCGCGGCGTCTTGCCGATGTGGATTCACGATGTAAGCCATCCCGTGAGCTGGAAGTGGTTTCAATATCGCGACGACGTTTTATTGGTGCAATACGCCTTGAACAAAGTGATGGCGAAGGACAAGATACTCGACTTCAAGGGCAAGTCCACTCGCGGACCGCTGGGCCCAGAGTATCCTCCAGTCGCACCGCTGAAGATAGATGGCATTTACGGTCCCAAGACTCATGGGGCCGTTCTCAACTATCAAATAGGAAGCTCAACGGTGCAGGCCGACGGTGATGTGGACCCGGTCTACAAATATATTGCGGGGCTTACGGGGGACCCGATTTCTCCGCGAAATCTGACGATCATTACCACATATTCTCGCTTCACCATGTTTAAACTCAACACCGACATTCTTAGGCTCTACGGCAGCTTAATGGGCGATAACGAACTGCCGCCAGAGGTACAGGCTGCCCTGCGCAAGCAGCCGTCGTGACAAATGTTTGTGCTTGAGCAGATCTGTTCCATTGATTCATAATCTTCCTAGGGATGGATATCTACGAACACATCGTCGAACTTCGCCGCCAAGGCCGCCGCGGGGCGGTCGCGACGATTGTCAACGTGCGCGGCTCAATCCCTTCTTTTCAAACCGCCAAGATGCTGGTGCGCGATGACGGCTCGATTGTCGGCACGATTGGTGGAGGATGCGTGGAGGCCGATGTCTGGCAGGCGGCCCGCGAAGTGATGGAATCGGAGAAGCCCAAAACCTTAAAGTTTGACTTGAACCAGGATCCGAAGTACGACACGGGCCTGGTTTGCGGCGGCACGCTCGAGATTTTCGTAGAACCGGTGCTTCCTCCAGCGCTACTTTACCTTTTCGGTGCAGGTCATGTGGCGATCAATCTTTGCAGGACAGCGGTCCCAGCCGGGTTCGACGTTATCGTCACCGACGACCGTTCGTCGTACGCTACCAAGGAGCGCTTCCCTGCCGCCAGCGAAGTACACGCGCTCGAGTTCGATGAGGCTATGCGGAAGCTCGAGCCCAACGAATCGTCCTATATTGTGATTGTCACTCGCGGCCACCGCGACGACATGCGCATCCTGCGCTGGGCCGTGCAGACGCGTGCGCGCTACATCGGCATGATCGGCTCCCAGCGCAAGGTCATCAGTATCTTTAAGACGCTGCAGGAAGAGGGCCTGCCCGCTCATCTGTTCAGCCGGGTTCACTCGCCGATCGGACTCGATATCGGGGCCGTGACCCCGGAGGAGATCGCCGTGGCGATCACTGCCGAACTGATCGCGTTTCGCCGCCATGCCACGTCAACCTTGCCGCACATGAGTTGGTTCAAGAAGAAAATGGACTCCACGGTGGAAGAATTGCTCGACGACCACAAACCGAAGTAGTCGACAATCAACAAAATCTTTAACCACGAAGGACACGAAGGTTCACGAAAGGGAAACCTGAGGTTCGTTGGTGAACCTTAGTGTCCTTCGTGGTTAAGGCTTTTGCATTCCCTGTCACTGACATTCTCCAGACTTTCTGCTATCTTCCGCACCATGTCCCGATCGGTTAGCTTCGCGGGCGTCATTCTGGCCGCCGGAGAATCTTCGCGCATGGGACGGGACAAAGCGCTGCTGCCGTGGCCGCCAACGTCTAACCCACAGACTCCGTCATCGGAAACCTTCCTTTCCGCAGCGATCCGTTCCCTTGCTCTCTCCACCGATTTTGTCGTTGCTGTCGCCGGACAGAACGATGCCGCTCTGACACCCATCATCTATGCCAACGGAGCGTCGATCGTCGTCAATCCCGATCCCAGCCGCGGCCAGTTCAGCTCCTTGCAGGTCGGCTTGCGCGAGGTGCTCAACCGCGGGCGCGACGCCGCCTTTATCACGCTGGTGGACCGGCCTCCTGCAGACGCCGCAACTGTTCAGACGCTGCGTGAGTCGTTTGAAGCCGCTCCGCAGAGCACATGGGCTCTGGTTCCGGAATTCTCGGGAAAACATGGGCACCCTTTTGTAGTCGGCCGCGAAATGATCGAGCGCTTCTTGCGTGAGCCAGTGACGGGCACTGCTCGCGAAGTGGAACACCGGCACCAGGAACACATCCAATATCTCGCTGTGACTGACGCCAACGTTGCCCTGAACATCAATACCCCGCAGGACTATAAGGCATTGCTGGCGGGCAGATAATGATGAACACGCAATGGAACGAAGAAACTAGAGATCCTGAAAGCTGCAAAGTTGCGCCTTCAATTGCGCATTCCCTCTCGCGCACGGTATCGTCAAAGTGCATGGATTACTCGAGAACAGAAGCTATCTATCCGACCGCCATCCAGTTCATTGAATCCGTCTTGCAGCTAGGGCCGCGCGTCGCAGCCTTCGACTGCGACGGCACACTCTGGTCGGGCGATGCCGGAGAGACGTTCTTCGATTGGGAACTCAAGCGCGGCGTCGTGTCGAAAGGCGTTAGCATCGCCATGCGGGCTCGCTATGCCGAATACAAGGCCGGCAACGTGACCGAGGACGACATGTGCGGCGAAATGGTCACCATGCACAAGGGACTTTCGGACTCGGCAATGATGGAAACCGCAACGGAGTTCATGACCTCGCATTTCCCCGGGCGCATGTTCCCTGAGATGAAACAATTGGTTCAGCAACTCCACGGGCAGGGGTGCGAGATTTGGGCGGTGTCGTCGTCGAATGAGTGGCTCATCCGCGCCGGTATGAAGGAATTTGATATTCCCGAAAACAGAATTCTGGCGGCGAAGGCGGAACTCGATCATGGGATCGTGTCCGATAAACTAGTACGCGTCCCGTCTGGGCCGGGTAAACCGAAGGCCTTGCGCGAGGTCGTGGGTAAGGAGATTGACGCGGCGTTCGGCAATTCGCGCTGGGATGTTGATATGCTCGCGATGGCAACGCATGCTTTCGCCGTGAATCCGAATCCTGATCTTGAGGCCACGGCGCACGAGCATGGATGGACGATCTATTTCCCCGACGGAACCAGCCGGCGGTAAGCGATGTATTCCTCGCAACTCCTCGATCACTTTCAGAACCCGCGCAATGCGGGAGATCTGTCCGACGCAGACGCCAGTGTAGAGATTGAGAATCCTGTGTGCGGAGACGTGATTCGCCTCAGCGTTAAATTCGATGCCGGCCGGATAGCCCAGATCAGATTTAAGGCAAAAGGATGTGTTCCGGCAATGGCCTGCGCGTCAGCGCTGACAGAAATGGTGCTGGCCAAGACTGCCGAGGAAGCCCGCAGATTCACAGGAGAAGATCTAGTCCGCGCTGTTGGAGGACTGCCCCAGGCATCGAGCCATGCCGCACAGTTGGCAGTCGACGCGCTCTCAGCTGCACTCTCAAAGATCGAACCTTAGCGGACTTCAGGGCAACTGGTTCAGATAGCACGGCCCACTGGTGCTTTGCACAGGCGGCGTGGGCGGCGTCATCCATGGTGGGGTGTTGAAGTTGAAAAACTGAGTCATGTTGATCTGTGCGGCGTCGCGCATGGTTAGGGCCGGCAGGTTGAACCGGGTTTCGATCAGCTTCAAGATAGCCGTAAAGTCAGCGATTTGGTGGTTCACGTAATGCTTCTTGGCATAGGGCGAAATCACAATCAGCGGTACCCGATATCCCGTGTAAGTGAAATCGCAGGTTGGTCCCGTGGTGCCCATGCAGATGTCGGTCGGCAATAAGTCCACCGGTTTGATGCCATCGGGACTCTGGGCCGGCTTCGCAGGCACGTGATCATAGAGGCCGCCGCCTTCATCGTAGGTAAGAATGAATGCCGAGTCCTTCCACGAAACGCTCGTCATGAGGGCGTCGACCAGGGATGCAACGTACTTCGCGCCCAATTGAATGTTGATCGGGTAGGGATCGGAATCGGATCCGTGTTCGTCCAGGCCCGCGGGCGATGCAGGTTCAATCATCGCCACCTGCGGCAGGGTCCCGTTCTTCACGTCAGTGAAGTACTGTGAGATCGGAACCAGCTTGTTGGGGTAATTCTGAGCAATCGTATGTCCCCACTGGAAATTCTGGATGTAGCTGTATCCCAGCAGGCATTGTGCCGTCGGATTCGAGGCGCAGGGGGTGTTCTCGGGATTCACGTAAATCTTCCAACTAATTCCCGCATTCTGTAGGACTTCGAAAATCGGCTTCGCCGTAAGCAGCTTTTGGTCTTTGCTGTCGGTTCCGATCGGATAGACATATCCTTGGGATGTCGCCGCCATCAGATAATCTCGGTTCGAGGAGGTGCGTGTCATCACCGGTGCAAACCAGCGGTCCGACGTCGAGAACTGCGATGCCATGTAGTAGTAGTAATTCAGGTCGCTGTCGTCGTAGTAACCCATCACGCGAATGCCATCGGTGTCATAAAACGGCGGGTTGTTGTTTCGCGCATCGTGCGCGCCCGTATAGACGTAGCCGTTCAGGGTTGGAGTGGCAGACAAAGGATTGGTGAGGTTCCAATCAACGTGCCCCTCGTTCCACGACGGACTGGGATTCTCGATACACTGCGTGTTCAGGTGATACGAAGCGATGCGTGGGCTCTTGTTGTCTTCGATACAGTCATTAGGCGGAGGATGTGCTGGATCGCATCCCGGATTGGTCCGCGGCGGATGGTACAGCGGCGCAGCGCCCGAAGTTGGATTGAACTCCGGCAGGCCATCGAACGATATGTCGGAAAAATTGTTATTGCGCCAATATTGCCGCAGCGCTCCGAAGTAATGATCGAGGCCGCGATTCTCTTGCGCCAAAAAGATGATATGGTTCAGGACTTTTACGGTCTGAGTCAGCGTTGTGGATTGCGCAGGGGGCCCAGCGGTTTGAGCCCAAACCGCAAACGAACTCAGCAGGACAAAGCAAAGCTTGAGCGTGACGATATGGTGAAATTTTGTATTCAAGGAATTCTCTCGACCTGCCGCATTAAGAATGTCCTTTAGATGTACTCATGCCATTGGCGGTTGGCGGCAAAGTTAACGCGTGTCATGTGCGCACATGCTGTCGTCACATTTAATATGGACGAATGCCGGTGGACCACACTCCGCGCCGAATTGCGTGCTTGCAGCCGAGCGCGACTGTGATTCTCGATGCGGTCCGCGAACTGGACCGCGTCATCGCGTGTACACGCTACTGTGCCGACGTCGTGCCCGCCGTCGCCAATGGGTCGCGCACAATTCTTCCCGACTCGTGGACTGCAGATTCGAAACAGATCACGGGTGTCCATCCCGACTTGGTAATTGCGGCAGTTCCCTTCCAGGAGAAGGCGCTCGCTGAAATCCTCAAGGCAGGTGCGCGATTCCTGGGACTGGCTCCGAGAACATTGACCGATATCTATACGGACATCGCTAGCATTGCCGGCACCGTGGGAGTTTCCAGTCGTGGAGAGGAAGTAGTTCGGTCCATGCAACGGCAGATCGAAGATGTCCGAACGCGAACCGCGACTGCCAAAAGACCAAGAGTCTTCTGCGAGGAGTGGGGGAAGCCGATCATCGCATCGCAACCATGGGTGGCAGAGTTGATCTATAGCGCAGGAGGAGATTTCGTGGGAACACCCGCTCGTCAGTACTCAAGTGATGAAATTACTGCCCTCAATCCCGACGTCATCATCGCCGCCTGGTGCGGGGCTGGGGATCGCGTTCCGCTGGAAAAAATCGTCGCCGATCGCGGATGGGAACGAACGTCAGCCGCTCTCTCAGGCCGCGTCTTCTCCATTCGTGACGAGTTTCTCAATACCCCTGCGCCCACGCTGCTGCAAGGCCTCGACGCCTTGGCTTGGGCGATTCATCCCGACGCGTTCCCACACACAAAAGGAATCCGGCAGATTACTGGCGTTCCCGGTCCGTACGCTGAAAATCCGACATGCTAGGCTAGGATGGATGAATCCTGTGAGCACTCGACTGGAAGAAGTACGCTCGGAAATCTCTGCGTTGGCAGAATCTTCGCCCACAGCCCACGATCTCATGCGGACCATGGTGAAGCTTCTGCATGACAAGATGCTCAAGTACAACTGGGTCGGCTTCTACATGCTGGAACCCGGCGCGAAGCCGCCCGTTCTGGTGCTGGGCGCCTTTGAAGGCGCGATGACCCCGCACACCCGCATCCCACTCAACCAAGGCATCTGCGGCGCAGCCGCTTCTAGTGGGCAGACTGTTGTCGTGGACGATGTTGCCAAAGATCCTCGCTATCTTGCCTGCTCGCTTGAAACCAAGTCTGAAATCGTAGTTCCAGTCTTTGCCCATGGCAAAGTCGTCGGAGAACTCGACATCGACAGTCACTTCCCCGCGGCGTTCACGACCGAACATCAGGAATTCGTGCAGCACTGCGCCACTCTCGTCGGAAAGAAACTGGAAGCAGCCAGGGCATGAGAGTCGAGAAGGGCCAGGTCCGTGCGCCCGAGATAGGCCGTGTGTGGCTGAATTCCACTCCGCTGAGCTTTCGCCAGCTGCGCGGGCGGGCTGTCCTGGTCGATTTCTGGGATTACACCTGTGTCAACTGCATCCGCACGCTGCCCTACGTGCAGGCATGGCACGAGCGCTATCGCGACAAGGGACTCACAGTCGTCGGCGTCCACACGCCGGAGTTTACCTTCGCCCAGTATGAATCGAACGTGGAGCGCGGGATTCGCGAGTTCGGCCTGACTTACCCGATCGTCATCGACAGCAACCGTGAAATCTGGAAGGCCTTTGCCAACCGCTATTGGCCGACCAAGTATCTACTCGACAAAAATGGATACCTGCGCTACGCACACTTCGGCGAGGGCGGTTACGGCGAATGTGAGCAGATCATTCAGGAACTATTGCGCGAGATTGATCCCGTCATCGAACTTCCGCCGATTATGGAGTCGGTGCGCGAGGAAGATCACGCGGGCGCTGTCTGCTATCGCGCCACCGGAGAGTTGTACCTAGGCCACCAGCGTGGGCGGATTGGCAACGAAGACGGTTTCAAGGAAGACCAAATCGCGGATTATTCGTTCAACGGGCCTCTCGACGAGAATCTCTTTTATGCGAATGGCCGCTGGGCTTCTACTGCGGAATACTTCGAGGCCGTCGAGGAAGGCCCTCACAGTTTGCGCTTGAAATACGAAGCCTCCGCCGTAAACTTGGTCATGGCTAGCCCGCACGCATCCCACGCCGAGGTTGTGATTCTACAAGACGGCGAGTCTCTTACTCACGAGCAGGCCACCCGCGACACGCGCTTCCGCGGCTCCAAGGAGCGGCAGGAAAGCTACCTGGTAGTAGATTCCCCTCGCATGTACTTCCTGGTCGACAATCACGAGTTCGGACCACATGAACTGGAACTCCGGTGCTCCGCCGGCATTGCGGCATTCGCCTTCACCTTTACAGGTTGCGTCGATCCTGTGGCGAGCGCGCTGCAGGGCGCAGGTCTGGCTGAGTCATGAAACGTGTGGTAGCAGCTCTTATAACGCGCGACGGCAAACTGCTAGTATGCCAGCGAACACGGCATCAGACCATGCCCTTGAAATGGGAGTTCCCCGGTGGAAAGATCGAAGAAGGGGAGCAGCCGCGCGATGCGCTGCGCCGCGAACTCGATGAAGAATTGGGAATTCACGCAACCATTGGAGACGAACTCGCGCGCATTCAGCACGAGTACCCAAACGGCGGTATGGTGGAACTTCGTTTCTACATCGTTCGCGAGTATAAGGGTGAACTCGAGAACCGCATCTTCAAAGACATACGTTGGGCCGTGCCGAAAGATCTGCCCAAGTTCGACTTCCTCGAAGCCGACCTCACGCTGGTCAAGGATTTAGCTTCAGGAAAACTGCTCTAACGAATTAGCCGCCTGCCCCTTTGACTGATGCAAACATCCATGCCAGCGAGAGCGCGACTACGATGATCGTCGTCGCCCAAGCAACAATATTGAACAACCGCGAATTTGTGTATTCGCCCATCAGCTCTTTCTTGTTAATCAAAATGAGCATGAAGATCAGCACGAATGGCAGTACAACACCGTTGAGCACCTGGGACCAGATCACGATCTTGACTAACTGATCCGACGGAATCACCAGTACCAAAGCTCCTCCGGCAACGATGAGCAGCGTATAGAGCCAATAAAATATCGGCGCTTCTCCGAACTTCAAGCCTACGCCGGATTCGAATCCTAAACCTTCACATACTGTGTAAGCAGTCGATAATGGCAGAATCGATGCTGCAAATAGGGATGCATTGAACAGACCCACAGCGAAGAGAATATAGGCGTACTGGCCAGCAAGAGGCTTCAGCGCTGCGGCGGCATCGGCGGCGTAGCGGATCTCGCGGAAGCCATGGACCCACAAAGTGGCCGCGCAGGCTACGATAATGAACCAGGCTACGACGTCCGTAAAAATGCAGCCGGTGACGACATCCAGCATCGACGCCTTGTACTGCCTGCGGGTGACTCCTTTTTCTACAATGGATGACTGCAGGTAGAACTGCATCCATGGGGCAATGGTAGTTCCGACTACTCCGATCACCATGAACAGGTATGCCTGGTCGCGAAAAGCGCGAATTTCGGGCGGCTTAGCCGTCGCAATGACCGCGTCCTTCCAAAAAGGATGAGCAAGAATTCCCGCGAAAATATAGGTCACATAAAAGAAGGAAGCTGCCAGGAAAACCTTTTCCACACTCTTGTATTGCCCCTTTACCACGATGAGCCAGACGATGACGGCGCAAACGGGAACGGTATAAATCCGGGGCAATCCGAACAATTCCAGGCTGGTAGCGATTCCAATAAATTCGCTGACCACATTTCCAAAGTTGATCACCAGGATGCCGAGCATCATCAGAAACGTGATGCGGAGCCCGAACTCTTCGCGAATCAAATCGCTGAGCCCCTTACCGGTGACCGCTCCCATACGCGCGCACATCTCCTGGACCACGATCAGGGCGATCGTGATCGGGATCATGGTCCACAGTAGAAGATGTCCGAATTGCGCCCCGGCGGACGAATAGGTAAGGATGCCGCCGGCATCATTGTCGACGTTTGCGGTAATGAATCCCGGCCCGACTACGGCAAAGAACAGCAGGATCCGAATCTTCCAACGCCTCAGGAACTTCATGCGCACTTTTTGAAGACATAAAGGTGGAGCAATTTAGATGCAAGCGACGGGACAGGATAAACGTATGACGCACATCCGGCCAAATGAAAAGTGCGTTCGGAAAGGATTTTTCACGCGGCGAAGCCAACCTGCCAATGGAGAGTCAGCGAGCGACGGACTGCACCCACGCCGCCAACGCGTGCCAAGCCGCCGTCTTGCCGATCGGCAAACGAATCTGTTGAACAAGAATCAAAAACGTTCCTGCCCAGAGCGTCGCCCGGTGGAGCTTGCGCGTAGACCACACATCATAGGCGGCCAACAGAAGCAGAAAGACATACGAAGCGATAGCGGCGTGCGCGGCATTGTGGAACAGCCACCGCAACGGAAAGCGGGCAATGGCAGCGATCAACACCCCCACGGTTGCGATGTAGATGATGCGCTTGTGAGCAGACGGATCGCGACGAGCCTGGAAGGCGAAGAAAATCAGGGTCCCGAAGATGACCATGTCGGTCATCGGGACGATGTAGAAGAAATAGGTGTCCAGCCCTGGAGGCGCCGTACCACGAGCCAGCCGGTCGGTGGCCGCCGTCCAGCCCACGACGACCATCAGGCAAGCCAACAGAAAACCGGCAAGCCCCAATTTCCTGTGGATATCCACCCGCCCTGCCCACGCCAGCGAATTCTGCACAATGAGCAACAAAATCCAACAGGAAAAAACGGCTCCGTGAACGTGGATGATGCGGCTTGGAAGTGGCGCATGGAACACCCCAACCAGGTAATACGTCGGCCCGAAGCCGAGGAACACACTCGCCAACATGAGCCAGGCGGTGCCCGAGAAGAAATAGTGATCGAATCGTCGCCCCGGCAGAGTTAACCCAAGCTTGGTGGATGGACGAGCATACGCGAGTGTTGTGCTCACAATTGCTCCTTAATTTTTCGTTTAGGTCCGCACCGGGGAAGTGCCATCATTATAGCCGGGACCGCCTCCTCGTGGTATCCGGCTTGAAGACTCCGGGCGAACGCTTACTGTCTTTAATTGCAGTTGAAGGGCTCTTGGCTAGTGAGATGTTCCTAACCTGGCGCCGAAGATCTAAGACCGTTTCTTTACAGCTTCCCCCGCAGCATGCTGATCACGTCGTCGGAGGTAATCGCGCCCGTGAGCTTGTTACGTTTATCGACGACCGGAAGTGTCTGCAGATTGTACTTGTCAAATAGCTCCGCCACGTCCATTTCCGTGGTGTCCTGATGAGCCAACACGAGAGGCTCTTGCGCCAGCGAAAGCATTGGGTCTGAGGACTGTGCCAGGACGATTCGCGCCAAGGGGACGGCGGCGACCAGAGTTCCCTTGGAATCGACCAGGTAGATGGTACTGATAACTTCGACGCCGCCTTCGAACTCACGCAGCGAATCGATCGCGTTCTGCACTGTTGCATTAATCGGGAGGGCTAGGAACTCCGTGGTCATGCGTCCAGCAGCAGTCTCTTCCTTGTGCTCCAGGAGTTCGACGACGTCCTGCTGCGCCTCCGGTTCCATCTGGATCAGAATCTGCTCGGTTTGATCCTCAGGCAGGTCGGCGAGCAGGTCGGCGGCCGCATCCGGGTCCATTTCTTCCACGATGTCGGCGGCTTTCCCCGAATCGAGCGATTCGACGATCGCCTTCTGCACCTTGGGCTCGACTTCTTCGAGCGCCTCGGCGGCGGTCTCTTTGTCCAAAGTTTGGAACACGGCTTGGCGCTCGTCGGGAGCCAGTTCCTCGACGATATCCGCGATGTCGGCGGGATGCAGTTTGGCCAAACCTTCGTGCGAAATCTTGAGCTTGACGCGGCGTGCGGGATCGGTCTCGATCAGATCAACAAAGTCCCACGGAATGCTGCGAGGCGGAATCTTCCCCAACAGCGCATGCAGAGCGATTCTGGGCGCAACTCCGCGTAACAGGCGACGGACCGCCCCACGTGCCCCCACGTCGACGGAATGAACTCGCAGGACGGGATGTTTAGGGTCCTTTTGCGAATCAAATTCAAGGTCAACGTCGTTGACGCGGACGACTTTCCTCCCGTTTACGTCGATGACCTGCTGGTCGAGCAGGTCGCGCTCGAGCAGGAAGAGTCCCTCAGTTCCGTTGGCCACGGACCATTCTCCGGCGGCCGTCGTGGCTCGCACTCCCCCCTCAATCGCGGAAACCGCCGTAAAGGGGAGCACCCGATTGCCGGTCTTAGTTTTGATGATGAGCGATGAAACCCGCGTCCGGTCTTCCTGAGGAGCAATCGCTACCTCGCGCACGCGTCCGGCCGCACCCGACGGGTCATACACTAGGGCACCCAACAATTCGGTCAAGGCCAGAGTCGTCATCGGGTAGAGAATAACCGACTGGCGCGGCGTTCGGAACGAAAATTTGCAGCCCATCTTCTGGCTTTCGGCTTCTGCTCGCGGCAGGCCAGTATTCTAAGGAATTTTCTCTGCTTGCCCGCGCCGCCTGACGATTGGAGTGCTGCCTCGCGACAACCCTCTATAATGTAGCGTGCGCGTTATCTTCGACATCTTCGGCCAGACCCTGCAGACTCTCTGGGCGCACAAACTGCGTTCTTTCCTTACCATGTTCGGGATTGCCTGGGGCGTGGGTTCCCTGCTGCTGCTGGTAGGACTGGGCGAAGGATTCCGCTCCGGCAACCGGAAGCAGTTTGACTCGATTGGCGAGAACGTGCTTTTCATCTGGTCAGGACGCGCTCCCGTGGTCCAAGGCAGCTTCACAGCATTGCGCCAATATTATTTGACCACCCGGGATTACGAGGATGTGCTTGCCGAATGTCCAAGCGTCGGAGGTGCGACTCCGGTCATTTCCCGCAGCGACATTCGCGCCGTCAGCGACTACTTTCAGGCGGGCGGCCAGATCAATGGAGTGCGTCCCGACTTCAGCCGCATCCGCTACGTCCCCATCAATGGCGGGCGTTGGCTCAACGAGATGGATGAAATACAGACCCGTCGTGTCATCGTCCTGGGAGACGAAACGCGGCGAACGCTGTTCTCTGGCCGGCCCTCGATTGGGAGCACCATTCTCCTGAATGGCATGCGTTTTGAAGTGATCGGCACCCTGGAGCGCATCGGGCATGGCGACAACAATACTCAGAATCTCAAGAACTACATCCCGTTCAGTACGATGCACGAATATTTCCCGCCCCTGAATGCTGGGATCGATATGAATGTCATCTCGCAGATTAACTACCAGCCCAGATCGCGGGCTTTGCACGAAACGGCGAAACAAGAAGTACACAAGATCATCGCCCGTAACCATGGCTTCGATCCCCGCAATCTCGATTCGTTCGACGAATGGGACACGGTAAAAACGGTCGACCAGATCGGAAAGATCTTCGACGCGATGAACATGTTCCTGGGCAGCGTGGGCCTGGTGACTCTCGCACTTGGGGCGATCGGGATCATCAACATTATGCTGGTCGCGGTGGCCGACCGCACGCGGGAGATCGGCCTGCGCAAGGCCGTCGGAGCCACGAATAGCAACATCATGTTCCAGTTTTTTGTGGAAGGCGCTTTTCTGACCATGCTTAGTGGCGGTTTTGGCATTGGCGGTGCGGCGGCGCTGATGGCGGCGCTCTCGAAAGTTAGCCTTGGAGATGGTTTTGATCCGCCCAAATTGGTCGCGTCGACTGCCGCATTGGCCGTGATCTCGCTCGGAGTGGCAGGCGTGGCGGCCGGACTCTACCCTGCCCGCCGCGCCGCGCTGCTCGAACCAGTAGAGGCGCTGCGCAAGGAATAACTATGCATCGCGATCTCCTCAAACAAGCCTATTCCGCTATGCGCCACGATCTGCGACGCACCCTCCTGACCATGGCCGGGATGGCTTGGGGGATCGCAACTGTTGTTTTGCTTCTCTCTTATGGCAACGGATTCGGCAAGGCAATCGAGGTCATCTTCCAGAGCTTCGGGGCCACCGCCGTCGGCGTGTTTCCTGGTCGCACTTCGCAACAGGCTGGTGGAAACAAAGCAGGCGTGCAGGTCCGCTTCACCAATGACGACATTGAGCTGCTGCGCAACAATCTCCCGCTCTGCCGGCACGTGGTCCGCATGTCGCAGAAGGATTCGACGGTCCAGAACAACAACCGCTCATTCACGTTTCCAGTGATGGGGCTTGATCCCACAATCCAGAAGATCTGGAATCTGGATATCGCCGAGGGCCGCTTCCTTGACGACGCCGACAGCATGCAGCATGGCCTGGTTGCAGTTATCGCTTCGGAAGCGCGCGACAAACTTTTTTCGGGCATGCCCGCTATCGGGGAGAGGATCCGCATCGATGGCGTGACCTTCGAAGTGATTGGCATCGGCGCTCCGCGCATGCAGGAAGGCGACAACGACAACAACCGCGTTGTTTACATCCCCTACAGTTCGATGGATGTGCTCAAGGACAATCATTACCTCGACGGAATCTGGTTGGACTCCATCGGACTGGATCATGACAAGATGGACCGTACCATCCGTGAGACGCTGGCCACCGCTCACGGCTTCAAGCCCGATGACCATCGCGCTGTGTTTGTCTTCGACGCTCAGAAACAGCTTTCGCAATTCGGTATCATCACGCTGGCCCTGAAAGTCTTGCTGGCATTCATCGGAAGCGTGACCCTGGGGATTGGCGGTGTCGGGTTGATGAACATCATGCTGGTCTCGGTGACGCAACGGACCCGCGAAATCGGCGTGGAAAAAGCGTTAGGCGCGCGGCGGCAGCACATTCTTGTTCAATTTCTGGCCGAGGCAATGGTCATTACCGCGGTCGGCGGATTTCTTGGGATCCTTCTCTCTTACGCCGTTTCGATCTTGGCCGGACGCATCACCTTCTACAGTGCGATGGCCAAGCACGCGGAAGCAGCCGATATTCGCCTGATCGTCTCGCCGATGATCCTTCTGGTCGCGACCAGTATTCTAGCGGTGGTGGGGGTAGTCAGCGGCATGGTGCCCGCGCTGCGTGCAGCGAATCTCGACCCCATCGAAGCGTTGCGGCACGAGTAGATTTCGTCACAGTGGACCATAGGAGCATATCTCTGTGCTACTCTGTGCCCCCGATGGTGAAGTTTTCATGTCTGAAGACATCCTCTCCCGGCAACCGCCTCCGGCCGACCTCCGACTAACGTACGGCTCGGACCCGAACCAGTTCATTGACTTGAGATTCCCCACAAGCAAGATCGGGTCCCACCCGCTCGTGATCAACATCCATGGCGGATTCTGGCGCGCGAAATACAATCTCGACCATGCCGGACATCTTTGCGCGGCTCTTACCGCGAAGGGACTTGCCACTGCGAACCTCGAATATCGACGCGTCGGAAATGAAGGCGGCGCATGGCCCGGCACCTTCGAAGATGTCCGCTCCGCTTACCAGTTTCTTATCCAAAACGCGCAGAAGCACAATTGCGACCCCCAACACATCGTGGTCATGGGACACTCCGCAGGAGGCCAGTTAGCGCTCTGTCTCGCCGCCCACGAACCCCGGGTGAGCGCGGTGATCTCCCTCGCCGGAGTGGTGGACTTGCAACGTGCGTATCAACTTCACCTTAGCCATGACGCGGTGGTTGAGTTTCTCCGCGGTACACCGGCCGAAGTCCCGGATCATTATCGCGAAGCGGATCCCATGCAGCTCTCCATCGCTAAGGCGCGCCAATGGCTAATTCACGGCACCTCCGACGATGTAGTGCCACCCCCATTCAGCCGTGATTACGTCGCTCTGAAGCAAGGGCGAAGCGGGAAGAAACCGGAAAACGCGCACTTGCTGGAGATTCCCGCGGCGGGTCATTTCGATCTGATCGATCCGACCAGCAAAGCCTGGAAGAGGATTGAGCAGATCGTGCTAGAAGCAACGGCGTAGGTGCGCAAGAAGCTGTCCCCGAAGGTTGACACGCGTTTCCTGCGCCCATACGATTTTTGGGTACCAGGGGAATTCCACAATGTTGATTCGTGTCCACCGGCTGTTCGCAGTTCTCGCCATTGCCGCAGCCATGCTGGCGGCGTCGTCCACGCCGCAGGCCGACCCCAACCGATACGTCGCCGATATCAAGGCGCTGGCTTCTCCGGAGATGGAAGGTCGCGGCGCCGGGACAAAAGGCCTGATTAGGGCCGAGCATCTCATCGAGAAGCGCTACAAGGAGCTCCACATTGAGCCCGCAGGAGTGAAGGGATACGCGCAACCGTTTAGCGTTATCACCGGTGCGCGCTTGAAATCCGACAATCGCTGCGTTGTGCAAAGCACCGACAAAAGACAAGAGCTCACGATCGAACACGACTACGTGCCCTTCAGTTTCTCGGCCTCCGGACAGGTGGCCGCTCCACTCGTGTTTGCCGGATACGGCGCAACCGCCGAAGAGTTCCACTATGACGATTACGCAGGACTCGACGTCAAAGACAAAATAGTCGTCGTCCTTCGATACGAACCTTCTGGATTCTCCGAAAAGGGCGCCCACCATGGGTTGACGCAGCATTCGCAGCTCATCACAAAGGCAATTAACGCGCGGAATCACGGTGCGAAAGCTCTGGTCGTCATTACCGGCAAGTTGGGAGACGGTGAAGAGGATGTGTTGACTCGCTTCGGTAGCGTGAGTGGCCCAGAAAATGTCGGCATTGTGATGGTGCAGGTGAAGAATGGAGTAGCCGACGGATGGTTTCAAGGCGCCGGAAATTCACTGAAAGAGGTTCAGAAGCAGATTACTTCCAGCACCAAGCCCGCCTCCTTCAACTTCCCCGAGACACTTCAACTTTCCTTGAACATCGACATTGAAACCATGCGGGCGACCGTGAACAACGTGCTCGCCTGGCTGCCTGGACAGATCGACGAGTACGTCATCATCGGCGCGCACTACGACCATCTCGGCCGAGGCAATCTCGACTCACTCGCCCCGTCACAGATCGGGCAAATTCATCCCGGAGCCGATGACAATGCCAGCGGCACTGCAGGAGTTTTGGAACTGGCGCGCCTGCTTGCTCCTGAGCGTGGGAAACTAAAGCGCAGCATCCTGTTCATGGACTTTGCCGGCGAAGAGCTCGGCTTGCTGGGCTCCGCTGAGTGGGTGAAAGAGCCGACCCGACCACTCGCAAAAGCCGTCGCCATGATCAACATGGACATGATCGGCCGGATCAAGGATGACAAGGTCTACATCGGCGGCGTCGGCACGGGGTCGACATTTAAGACCGTCCTCGATCAGGCCCAGAAGGAAGCGCCGTTCAAGATTGAATATTCCGCGGGAGGTTACTCCTCCAGCGATCACACTTCTTTCGTCACCAAAAAGATTCCGGTGCTGTTCTTCTTTTCAGGCCTGCATTCGGACTATCACAAACCTTCTGACACCTGGGACAAGATAAATGGTGCCTCGGCGGCACGCCTCCTCGACATGGTCGAGAGCGTCGCTGTGCAATTGGCCAACACTGACCAGCCGCCTGCGTTCCAGGTCGTAGCCGAAGAGAAACCGCTCGGCGGAGGTGGCGGAGGATACGGTCCCTATTTCGGGTCAGTCCCCGATTTCGGGCAGGTGGAAAACGGCGTGAAATTCTCAGATGTCCGACCGAATTCGCCCGCCGCCAAGGCAGGTCTGAAAGCAGGAGACATCCTGGTGCAGTTCGGCGACAAGCCGATCAAGAATCTGTACGACTTCACTGACGCCCTTCGGCGCAGCAAAGTCGGGGATGTGGTCGACGTGAAAGTGCTCCGCAACGGCCAACCGGTCACGGCCAGCGTGAAGCTGGAGCAGCGGAAATAGCGCCTCCACTGCCTTGTCATCCTGAGAAGCTTTTTGTCGCGCGAAAGGATCCGTGGAATTTGTCGGCGCCGAGAAGCCGCAAGAGACGCAAGATCCGTTTTATCCGCGTTGATCCCCGCAAATCCGCGGCAAAGAAGTTACCACCCGCAGCCAATCCCTTATAATCGTCCGTCACCCTGAGAGGAATCCCTTGCCCTTTGACGACCTACGCCAGTGGATCGCAGCACTCGACCGCGCCGGCGAATTGAAGCGCATCCAGATCGAAGCCGACCCCATCCTGGAGATCTCGGAAATTACCGACCGCGTCTCCAAAAGCCGCGACGCCAAAGGCAAAGCCGGGGGGCCGGCTCTTCTGTTTCAAAACCTCAAAGGACACCCGGGCTCTCAATTGCTGATCAACCAGTTCGGCTCGGATGCACGCATGAAGATGTCGGTCGGCGTGACCTCCTACGATGAGATCGCGGCCCGCATCCGCATGTTCATGGATATGAAATCTCCCCAGGGATTCCTCGACAAGCTGAAAATGCTCCCGCTGCTGACCGAGGCAGGAAAGTTTTTCCCGCGCAGCGTGCCTACGGGCCCCTGCAAAGAAGTCATTCAGCGTGATAATTTTTCGCTCCTCGACTTCCCCATCCTTCAATGCTGGCCGAAAGACGGTGGACAGTTCATTACCCTGCCCTGCGTCACCACTCGCGATCCGAAGTCTAGCAAGCGCAATCTCGGCATGTACCGCATGCAGGTTTACGATGAACGCACCACAGGAATGCACTGGCAGCGCCAAAAGAATGCCGCCGAACACGCGCGCGAACGAATGCGCATCGCGATGTCGGACCATGTAGCGACAGCCGCCTCGGCTGTCCAGCCAGGGCGAAGCCCGGCTGCCCCAGGCACGGACGCTGCCCGCGCGGCAGTCGATATCATGGCGAGAAGTTCAGGCGGCAGCCTTCTGGCGGAGGGCGAACGTCCTTCTGGCAAATTGGAAGTCGCAGTCGCAATCGGCACCGACCCGGTGGTTACATTCGCCTCGATTGTTCCCGCCCCGCCCGAGATCGAGGAGTATCTCGTCGCAGGTTTCCTCCGGGGAGCCCCGGTCGATCTAGTCAAATGCGAGACCGTTGATCTCGACGTCCCAGCGACCAGCGAAATCGTCCTCGAGGGCTACATCAATCTTGACGAACTCCGCAACGAGGGCCCATTCGGCGATCACACCGGCTTTTACTCGCTCGAAGACCTGTATCCAGTTTTCCACGTCACCTGCATCACGCACCGCAAAGATCCCATCTATGCCGCAACCATCGTCGGCAAACCGCCACAGGAAGACGCGTACATGGGCAAAGCCGTCGAGCGCATCTTCCTGCCATTGATGAAACTCACCATTCCTGAACTCGCCGACATCAACATGCCGGTCGAAGGCGTGTTCCACAACCTGATGATCGTGTCGATCAAGAAGTCCTATCCCGGTCAAGCGCGCAAAGTGATGAATGCCATCTGGTCGCTCGGCCAGGCGATGTTTACGAAATGCATCATCGTCGTTGACGAAGATGTGGACGTGCAGGACTTGCCCGATGTCACGCTCAAAGTCCTCAATCACATCGATCCGGAGCGCGACATTCAATTTACTCTGGGCCCCGTCGACTCTCTCGACCACGCCAGCCGGCTACCGGATTTCGGCTCGAAGATGGGTATCGACGCCACACGCAAGTGGGCGAGCGAGGGCTTCACTCGCCGATGGCCCGATGAGATCGTGATGGACGCAAAGACGAAAGCTATGGTCGATAGCAAGTGGAAGGCATTAGCGAAAGAGTTGGGGCTGGAATAGCCTTTCTTAATTCTCGACCTTTATCTTCGCCAGTATATTCACCGGCTCCAGGTCCGCGGGCTTACTCACCTCGATACGTACGGGCGTTCCTTCGCCATAGCGTTTTGCTTCAGCAATCATCTTGAGCACATATGCCGGAAGTTTGCTTTTCCGGGCAACCGCAACGGCCTTGTCACCCAGGACAAAGGCCGCCAGAAACGCTCCGGCCCGTGGCCCGAGATACACGATATTGCGCTTCTTCAGTTGCAGGCGAAATGACCAGCCGTATTTCAATCCTGAGGAATTCCACTCTTCGCCATCGAGTTTTAGTTCCTGTTTCAGTTCGGCGAGGAGCTGGTTCCATAGAACGCGACTGTTTCCCAATGCCGTCTCGACCGCCTTCTGGGTCGGCTGCTCTGCTTTTCCGGCGAACGCATTTTGAGAATCCGCGCCGCTCTGCTTCTTCGCTTTGACCATCGTATTCACCGCCATACCCCTAAAGTTCTCAGTCCCCAACCCGCGGCAACTCCAAACAATGCCAGAAAAGCAACTCCGACTGCTCGATCCACCAACGCGCTTTTGCTCCAGGCCTGGAGCACGGCGATCAGTCAAACGAAAAATAGCCCGATCGCGCCGACCGCAACAATTTTCAGAAACATGGGCACTCCTAAGGTCCTCCAAACCAAAGAGGACGTTCCTATCTTGCTCAATTGCTTCGGGGTACGCAGTGACACGAATCACGGTAGGCGTTCCGTGCGCCTTTCCAGACACTACCTGGAAGGATTGCCCGAATCTGCGCGCTCATACCCGGCACATTGCAGCACCGGCAACCGCGGGTACTTAGGAAAGCTCGGATCCGTCGCGGATCGTTGGCACATGTAGAAGAGGGAGCCACGATCCGACTCGATCCGCCGTACGAATTGGCAGCCGGCACAAAGTCCGACACGAGTCACGAGCTTTTCTCTCTCTTCTCGACTCACTATCTCAGGATACAAGCTCTGACTAGGCCCGCTCCGCCGTCGCAGTAAGAATCTTGGGGGACGGTCGCCATCGGCTGTCCGTCGAGCGCAGCTCGACCTCTTTTCATCCCCATTTAACCCGTCCGAGCGCGACGTTCCCGCATCTCTTTCGGTATACTGACAAGACATGCCGGTTCTGAAAAACATTGCCGCGATCGCAAAGGGCATGAGCATCACCTTTTCGGAGATGTTCCGGCCCACGATCGTCGAGAACTATCCGGACGGGAAGGGCCCCCTGCGGGGCGCCCGTATTGAAGCCCGGTTCCGCGGCGCGCACGTGCTGCAGCGCGACGAAAACGGCCTGGAAAAGTGCGTTGCTTGCTTCCTCTGCGCGGCGGCTTGTCCTTCGAATTGCATTTATATCGAAGCCGCGGAGAACACCGCGGAGAACCGCGTCAGCGGCGCAGAGCGTTACGCCAAGGTCTATAACATCGACTACAACCGCTGCATTTTTTGCGGATACTGTGTCGAGGCCTGCCCGACCGACGCCATCACGCACGGCCACGGTTTCGAACTGGCGAGCTTCAACGCTACCAATCTCGTGATGCGCAAGGAGCAAATGCTGGCCCCACGGCCAGCACACATGGGAGCCAACATCGTATTCAATCAGGCCGACGTGAATGGTGGGGCGCCGGCAGAAATGGTGCCCGGGAGCTAGCTTCCACACGATTTTCGCAATCGACTCACGCCGGTCCATTCGCGACCGGCGTTCGTGCATTGGAAACACACTCGCCACGGATTCACGCGGATGAACGCGGATCAGGCTGCACGACGAACCGTAATGAGCTAGGAGCTAGCGGCTAGAAGCTAGAAGCTTACGAATGGCTGACTTCTTACAAACCGTACAAGAACGCGTCGTCATCTACGACGGCGCCATGGGCACCAACATCCACAAGCGCAATCCCACTCTCGACGATTACTGGGGCAGAGAGAACTGCAACGAAGTGCTGGTGCTGAGCCGTCCCGACATCATTTGCGACATTCATGCGGACTTTTTCCGTGCGGGCTGCGACGTCGTCGAGACGGACACATTTCAAGGATCCAGGGTCGCCCTCGCAGAGTTTAATCTGGGCGACCGCGTTCACGAGATCAACGTGAAGGGCGCGCAACTCGCCAAAGAAATAGCGCAGCAATTCTCGACCAAGGATCGGCCACGGTTTGTGGCTGGATCGATGGGTCCGACCACGAAACTGCCATCTCTCGGCCACATTGGCTTCGACGCCATGGTGGCAGCGTACGAAGAGCAGGCGCTGGCACTTATCGAGGGTGGGGTCGACATTCTGCTGATTGAGACGGCGCAGGACTTGTTGCAAGTCAAGATCGCTACGATCGGTGTGCTGGAGGCCATGCAGAAATCGGGCAAGCGATTGCCCTTACAGGTTCAGGTCACGCTTCAGGACGAAAGAGGAGCAATGCTCCTGGGCACAGAAATCGGTGCTGCGCTGACTGCTCTAGAGCCTTTCGACATCGATGCGATTGGAATTAACTGCGCAACCGGTCCAAAGGAAATGAACGATTCGGTGCGCTATCTGGGGCTGAATTCGACGAAGCATGTCTCAGTGCTGCCCAACGCGGGCCTGCCCCAGAATGTCGGCGGCCACGCGGTCTACAATCTCTCTCCGCGCGAACTGGCTGACTATCACAGGCATTTCGTCCAGGACTACGGCGTCCGCATCGTCGGCGGCTGCTGCGGCACGACTCCTGAACACCTGAAAGCCGTGGTGGACGCGGTTTCCGGCGTCGAGCCAGCCAAGCGCGAGGTCAAACGCGTCGGTGCGGCCTCCAGCGCTTACACCAGCGTTCCTCTAGACCTGGAGCCCAAGCCGCTTATCGTCGCCGAGGAGATGAACACGACCACGCGGGTAGATCATTTCCGCAAGCTCGTTCAGGGCAAGAAATATGACGAGATCCTGGCGCTTGCCAAGAAGTTGGTCAACGAAGGCTCGCACATGCTCGACTTGTGCTGCGCCATCGTCGGCGAAGACGAGAAGGGATACATCACTTCAATCCTCGAAAAGATAGCCACGCGGGTGCCCGCGCCGATCCTGGTCGATTCCACCGAGGCTGACGTTGTTGAGGAAGCTCTGAAGCGCATTCCGGGACGTGCCATCATCAACTCCATCAATCTCGAAGATGGCGAGAAGCGCACCTCGAAAGTCTTGCCGATGGCGAAACGTTACGGTGCCGCTGTCATTGCGTTGACGATCGACGAAGATGGCATGGCGCTGACGGCCGACAAGAAAGTCGCGATCGCGCACCGTATCCACGACCTTGCGACGCAGAAGTACGCCCTCGACTCGACAGACCTGATTTTCGACGCACTTACATTGCCCATCTCCACCGGGCAGGAAGAGTACCGCACCGCGGGAATCGAAACACTGAAGGCCGTGGAGCGCATCAAAAAGGAATTGCCTCAGGTCAAAACAATTCTGGGCGTAAGCAATATCTCTTTCGGACTCGACGCTTATCCGCGCCGCGTTTTGAACTCTGTCTTCATGCACGAGGCTGTCAACCATGGCCTCGACATGGCCATCGTCAATTACACCAAGATTTATCCGCTCTACAAGATTCCGCACGAGGAAGTCGAACTCGCTCACAAGCTGATCTACCGCGACGAATCGGCCGGCGATCCCTTGCAGGTCTACATGGCGCATTTCACGGGGATGAAGGGCAAGCCTGCGGCCTCCAGCACGGCGCATGTCGACACGCTCTCGGTGGAAGACAAATTAAAGTTTGCCATCATCAACGGTGAGAAATCGGTGGGCGAAGGCGAACACAAGAAGTCGCTTGAGACCCTGCTCGAAGATGCCCTCGCCGCCTATTCCCCGTTGGAACTTATCAACACCGTTCTGCTCGACGGCATGAAGACGGTGGGTGACCTGTTTGGCGCCCGCAAAATGCAACTGCCTTCGGTGCTCGACTCCGCCGGAGTCATGAAGCAAGCCGTCGCTTATCTCGAGCCCAAGATGGAGAAGAAATCCGGCTCACAGAAGGGCACGATCGTGCTGGCAACCGTGAAGGGCGACGTTCACGATATCGGCAAGAACCTGGTCGACATCATCCTGTCGAACAACGGATTCAAAGTCGTCAACCTCGGGATCAAACAACCAGGCGACTCGATTATCCGCGCCGCTCAAGAGCATCAGGCGGACGCGATCGGCCTGAGCGGCCTCCTGGTGAAGTCAACGCTTGAGATGAAGTACGTCATCCAGGATCTGGAGCGCCAGAAACTGGCCTTCCCTGTCATTTGTGGCGGGGCAGCACTCACCCGCAAATACGTGGAAGACGACCTCCGCCGCGAATACACGAACGGCGTCTTCTATGCCGACGATGCCTTTGCAGGCCTGCACATCATGGAGGACCTGGCGACTGCCGACGGGGCGCGAGCTACACGCATCGCGGAAGGCCGCACCGTCAAGGAATACGCGAAGGCCGCGGCTGTCGACGAAGAAACCGGCCCTGTCTTCGCCGAGCGCAGCCCCGTCGTAACCGATGCGCCGAATACCCCCACGCCTCCGTTCTGGGGCGTGCGCGTCAAGAAAGACTACAGCCTGCGCGACCTTTTCAATTACATCAACGAAACCGCGCTGTTCAAAAACCAATGGCAGCTCAAAACCGCGTCGCAAGCGGATTACCTACGGTTGGTCGAAGAAAAGTTCCGCCCCATCCTGCGAAAGCTCGAGGACGAGGTCTTCGAGTCCGGCCTGTTCGCGCCCGCCGTGGTGTACGGATACTTCCCTGCCCAGGGCGACGGCAATGATGTGATCGTCTACGAACCGCCCAAGGCACAGGCCGCGCATCCTTGCGGCACCCGCTGGGAGGATGGCCTTCCGGAGCTACTGCGTTTCACCTTTCCGCGGCAAAGAGAAGGCCGCCGGCTTTCCATCGCAGACTTCTTCGCGGCGAAGTCCTCCGGGAAGATGGACGTACTCGGAGTCTCGCTCGTCACCATCGGCCCCGCGGCCAGTGTAGAAACGCAGCGACTCTTCGAAGGTGGCGAATACACAAAGTATTTATATCTGCATGGTCTGAGCGTCGAAACCGCCGAGGCCCTTGCCGAATTCCATCACAAGAAGATGCGCGAGGAATTGGGCATAGGCGGAGACGACGCCCCGGAAATCCGCGATCTCTTCCACCAGAAGTATCGCGGGTCCCGCTACTCCTTCGGCTATCCCGCGTGTCCGAGTCTCGAAGATCAGACGAAGCTCTTCAAGCTCCTCAAGCCCGAGGAGAACGTCGGCGTGCGGCTCACCTCAGGATTCTTGCTCGAACCCGAGCAGAGTACTTCGGCAATCGTCGTACATCACCCGAGCGCAAAGTACTTCGTGGTCTAGTCTGAGCGTCGGATTACTTGGGCGAGACAGCAATTGTTGCGGGACTTGAACCTGCGCGTCGGGATCGCTGCCACCCATCTACTTTTCTCGTCAAGTAATTCCAAATTACAACGGGAATTAGAAGAATCAGAGCGACTGCTATGTTCGTACCTATACCCAGTTTCGCACCGGTGCCGGGTCCCGGAGTCGTGGACCCAATATAGACAAAAAGTCCCCATACAAGAACAAGGAAGTAAAAGATCCAGTGCATTAAAGCCGAAACAATCCCGGTCGAACGATAAAGCAGCAGATATTTCCCCAGCGCTTCCACGAGATGGGAGTTTTGCGTTAAAACTTCGGGCTCTGTGAGCAAGTGCGACAGCTTCTCGAGAACCTGGTTCAATTGGTTTCCAACCACCGCCTGTGCGCTTGTGACTTTGGGCAGAGGATCGGTTGCGTTGGACAGCGTCGCGCGAATTTTCAGCAGTCTCTCTGCCTCCAGGCACAAGGCCGCTTGTCTATCCGGTGTGTTGCCGTGCTGATACCAGTTCTTTCCTAACCTGTAAACATATCCGCTCGCATAAGCAAGGCATATGTACACGAGATCGTAAAAGTGCTTTTCCATCTCCTTCGGAAAATCTTGCTTAATTGAGCGGAGTGCATCCGACACTGGGTTCAGTGCGAGCATAGAAACCTCCTGCGGACATCGGTCCATAAATTTGCTGATGATAGTCACGACTCGGCAACAAAGTCACCTGGATTGTTCGGGACGTGCTGCTAGAACCCCGCCTGAAGCCGCATTGAATAACTCCGCGGTGGTGCGATCGCATTGCCTGAAAACAATCCGCCGAAGTCGATCACGTTCAGCCGGTTGTTCAAATCTGTGATGTCTGTCTGGAGGTTCATCGTAAAGTGATCGCTCTTGTGCAACTCAACGCCAACAGATGCGCCGATATCCAGTGACGGCCGAACCCGCCCGTGTGCAAAATCGACACGGTCGACCACGGCTTGTCCGTATTGCGCCACCGCCTGCTGATAGGAACTCGTGAATGCGCCTAGCACAAACGGCAGACCGCTACCGTATTCAGCCGACCCCGCGACCCACACTCGAGGTAATACTTGGTAGCGCACGCGGGCACGCATGGTATGGCGCTGATCCTGCGAGTCAGGAAAATGCCCGCTCAACGTGCTTTCGGCACTAACCACGTCGTCTCCAAGAAAAAGACCACCCGTGACCGGGAACCAAACGTTGCCAACCATATAGGAATAACTGCCGTATCCGGAAAAGCGTCCCCACTTCGGAATCTCAATCTTCCCTTCCGCCCCATAAATCACGGCTTTGTTGAAGGCAATCGGGAAGCTGACTGCCGTGTTCAGAATCTGATCGTCATCCGCGAAGTTGTTCCCATATCGCCGGTAATAGTTGACGTCAAGTCGAGCTTGACCAAGCAGGGACTTGCTTCCACCCATCTCGAAGTAGTTTCCATGCGAGGGCTCCACCGGTAACCGCAAGACGCTGGGATTGAGTGACACCACCTGCGCCGAACTCGACAGCAAGATGTTCTCGGCTGAAGGCGTCTGGAACACGCGGTCATACGAGGCATGCATTACGAGACCTGCAGCCGGAAAGTATCGCGCGACTGACAATCGCGGGCTGACGGCGTTCTGATTGACCAGGAGCTGGTAGTGGTCCCAGCGCAAGCCTGCGCTCACGGTCCA
>Ga0210403_10001052_pt1 | contig 26932 bp, 15 predicted proteins | sample IncBWC19MmetaG_FD_150863 | JGI IMG/M metagenome (GOLD analysis project Ga0210403, IMG submission 150863) | Forest soil microbial communities from Barre Woods Harvard Forest LTER site, Petersham, Massachusetts, United States - Inc-BW-C-19-M | ecosystem: Environmental > Terrestrial > Soil >... | reverse complement strand
CGCTCGTGTCGGCCCGCCGCCATGGTCGCCCACGCCGTAGAGGTCCAGCATCTCGTTCATGCCCGGAGAAAACCTCTGCGCACTCGCCAGATCGCGCGACAGCCGAATCGGATTCAGGTTGTCGTTCGCGTAGTCATGCGGGAAATAGGTCAGGACCTTGCTGCCGTCCGGAGACTCCCACCAGAACAGCTTGAGCGGCAATGAGTTGGTATCGTTCCACGTCAGCTTCTGGGTCACGAAATAGTCAACACCAGAGCGCTTGTAGATCTGCGGAAGCTGCCAATTGTAACCAAACGAGTCCGGGTTCCAGCCGATCCGCGTCGTCTTCCCATAAAGCTTCTTGAAGGTGGACTGTCCGACCAGAAGTTGCCGCACCAGTGACTCGCCATCCGGCATATTCAGATCCGGCTCCAGCCACATTCCGCCCACCAGCTCCCAGCGCCCCTCTTGAATGCGCTGCTTGATCTGGTTGTTCATCTCGGGATACTTGTCCGCGATCCACTGACTATAGACTGCAGCCGACTGCGTATATGTATAGTCCGGATACTCGCTCATCAACTGCGCCGCCGTACCGAAGGTGCGCTTCACCGCGTCCACCGTCTCGGTCCACGGCCATAGCCACGCTGCATCGATGTGCGAATTGCCCGTCAGATGGAAGGTTGACTGTTGCAGCGTCGGACGCAACACACTCAGGGTCGCCTGAGCCTGGCGCAGTGAAGCATCGAACCTTGCCTGGTCTTCATGCTGCAGTGCATTCAGATCCACCTCGCTCAACGCCTTCGTCAGGATATTGCGCTCGGCCATCGAAGGAATCAGAGCCGAAGCCGCAACAAACTCCGTTCGCAGGTCCTTCGGGTCCGGACGGCTCGCCGCGAAGGTGATCTTCATCTCCACATGGTCGAACGACTTCACATCCACCGTGGGCAGCAGCTTCACCGCAACAACGACCTTATCTCCCGGCTTCGCGTCGCCAAATAGTTGCACCTGCTCCAAATCATCGCCCAGGGCGACCCTTCGCCCGTTGAAGTAGAGGATCTCCGGCATCGGTCCGTTGGCATAGGCGCGGAAGCGGAAGTCGATCTGCGCTCCTGTCAGGTCGTAGCCGTGCAGCGTCTTCGGCACCTCGATCGACTGCCGATACCACACCGCCTCCTTGCCGGCCTTCGCCTTCGGCGTTACCAGCTCCCAGTTCGAGTCGTCGAGCGTCAGCGACTCGCCATGAGCCACATCTCCGGCGTGAAACCGCCATGCCCTGCTGGGCAGCGCCTCAAGAGAGGCCAGCGTGTCGAGGACCTCGCTCTCATCCGGGGTAAAGGATATGGCGACCTTCCGCGCATGTTCCGATTCAAAAAGCTGGGCGTGAAGGGGGAGTACGGGAAGTGCAGCAACGAGGCCCAGAACAGCGACGGCAAAAGAAGAGGGTACGCGCAAGAGAATGCTCCTGTGATGGATGAAATGCATTGGCGAGCGAAGAGACGGCGCGTTGACTGAACAGGCATTCAAACCGTTCCACGACGCGTCCAATCGCTGCCAAGGTTCACTTCTGCCCGGACGCAGAGCAGAGCGCATTTTTTGTGTATCCGAAACTGGAAACCTTTCCAGCGCCACACATAGTAAAACGTCTTCAGACGTCTGTCAAGGCATTTAAACTTGCGAGAGGTCTGAGAGAAGCTACTCTTCGTCTCTCGCCGCTTACTGATGAGAAGACGCCAGCTTCCACTCCGGGGATTATCGAAGGATGCCAGCGAGAAAGGTGGTCGTTTTTCACCCTCTGCTTCTTTCAGCCCGTTGTGCCAGTCGCGCGCACTTTGCAGCCGCAGGAGTGTCGCAATAACAATCGATTTGGAAGCACCATCGGCTCATACTTATTTTTTTTTGATCGGCTGGCCCCTTGCATGTGCCCGAGTTGCGCAAAGAGAAGCTCAGCTGCCTTGCGCCCTAGGTCTTCGATCGGTTGCTGAACCACACTTATTGAGGGCCGTAAGGTGCCCGCCAGCGCAAAATCGTCAAAACCGAGCAGTGCCACGGTCGAGGGAACGGAAACGCCGAGTCGTTGCAACGCCTGGAAGGTTGCAATGGTTGCGCTGTTCTTCAGTGTGAATATCGCTTCAGGTGGCTTGCGGCTGGCCAAATGCGATTTAAGCGAACGTTCTACCGAGGCCGCATCGTCACTGAGCGTTGTATCGATCAGCAGAGGCCGTCCCGCCTCTTCCATGGCTTGACGATAACCCCGCAGTCTCTCTTTGATCGTGTACAGTTCAGCTTCGCCACCAAAGCAAAGAATGCGTTTGTAACCATGCTCGATCAAGTGAACTGTGGCATTGCGGGCGGCAACGAAATTATCGGTAAGAACGCTCGCGCATCCATCCCCCAATAGCGGACGGTCAAAGGTGACGATGGGCACGGAACGGTTTCTCATAAAGGCCCTCAGCCGTCCACTGGCGGGGTCCGAGGGCGCGATCAGCAGTCCGTCTGGCCGATGCCTCATGAGGACCTCCAAGCTGCTCATCTCGGTGTCGCGCTGATTATTGCTGACCGCAACGATCAAGAGAGAGTCATGCAGTCGGGCTACTTTCCCGGCCGCCTCTGCGCAGCTCGCGAAGAAGGAATCGGCGATGCTGGGGACAAGCAGGCCAACGCTCTTGGTACGTGCTCCTTTAAGAATGCGTGCTGCTTCGTTAGGCATGTAGCCGAGTTGCCGAACTGCAGACTCAACCTTCTTCAGAGCCGCCGGGCTGACATTCGTTCCACCATTCACGGCACGAGACGCGGTCGCCAGGCCGACACCGGCCATGCGAGCCACATCCGCAAGCGTCGAATGCACGCCGGTCTTCCTCATGGAGGATCATGCTCCTAACGGGCCAATACCCGAGTCACCATACTGTCACAAAAACGATTCCGATCGCCACATTGGCGTCGAATATTGTGATGCGATCCAGTCGTACGTGTTACGGCTTCCGAAGTTTGAAAGCGCTTGGCCGAGTACTATTACGATCCCGCTCACTCTGATGCGTTGCGTATCCAACCACCAGCAGGCTCTTACGTTCCACATTCGGCTCAGACAGACGCCCAAACCAGTCCTTTCCTAGCCACCACCTCCTCCAATAAAATCAGCGGTTCCGGATGAGGAGAATTCGTACCTATCGCATATTCGGGCCGGAAGGCCGTACCGTTGGGCGCTGGCCTCGGCTCTCGCCGTCGGCGCGCTCCGCAGAGTATGGGTTGCGATCACCTGTCCGATCAAACCCTACCGAAAAGTTTTGGACGCCCATAATCTTGGGACTTGGCATTGTTGACACTGAGAGAGCAAGATGGAACTCTGATACTTCCACGATTGACCAATCACGCTCGTCGGATTTCATCCGTCAGCACGCACATGCTTCAGAGCGGACAGCGCGCGCGCCGTTCGCTGGCAGTATCAAATCCTTGGGGAAAACATTGTGAAGCCAACCAGACGTGAATTCATGTATACGAGCCTTGCTCTTGCCCTGCAGGCACAGGGCTTTGTTCGTACTGCCGATGCAGCCAACTCCTCCTCACCGGGCCCGTCTTTGCCGCCACAGCGGGAGGAGTTGTGGTTCAACAAGCCCGCGCAGCGCTGGCTTGAGGCTTTGCCGGTGGGCAATGGCCGCCTGGGTGGCATGATCTTCGGCGGCGTCGAGGCCGAGCGCATTGCTCTCTCAGACTCCACCGTCTGGTCTGGAGGGCCATCGCACAACGACGTGAATCCCGAGGCGCTGGCGCATCTGCCGGAGATTCGCGCGTTGATGTTTGCCGATAAATACGTCGAGGCCCGCGCCCTCTGCGAAAAGTACCTGCTCGGCCGTCCGGCCTCGTTCGGCACCAACGTGCCTCTGCCGGAGGTGCGCATCGAGTGCGACCACACGGAGGCTACGGGCTATCGCCGTTCGCTGCTGCTCGATGAGGGCGTGGCGCGCGTCGCCTATCACAGCGGTGCGCAGGCCTTTCATCGCGAGTTCTTCGCTTCCAATCCCGATGGGGTGCTGGTGGCGCGCCTGACTAGCGACGCGCCGCACGGGCTCAACTGCCGCATCGCCTTTGGCACGCTCAAGCAGCCCGGCAGGGTGAGCGTGATAGGCAACAATACGCTGGTGCTGCGCAGCCGCGCCGTGGAGACCGCGCACAGCAACGGAAAGGATGGGGTGGACTACCAGATCCGCATCCTGGCGCGCGTCGAGGGCGGCTCCGCGCAGGGCGGCGAGCAGGCGCTGCACATTCAGAAGGCCGACGCCGTCACGCTGCTGATCGTGACAGGAAGTTCCTACGGCGGGGAACAGCCAGAGCAGTTCTGCGTGCGCACTCTGCAGCGCGTGGAGGAGACACCGTATGCGCAGCTGCTCGCCGCGCATGTACGCGATCATCAGGCGCTCTATGGCCGCGTGCAGATCAGCCTCGATCTGAATCGCGCCCTCGATCAACTGACCACCGACGAGCGCCGCCAGCGGGTCGAGGCCGGCAAGGACGATCCTGGCCTGTGCGCGCTCTTTATGCAGTACGGCCGCTATCTGACCATCGCCGGCTCGCGCGCCAACTCGCCCCTGCCGATGGCGCTGCAGGGCATCTGGAATGACAGCCTGGCCGCGTCCATGGGCTGGTCCGACGACTTCCATCTCGACATCAATACCCAGCAGAACTACTGGGCGGTCAATGTCTGCAACCTCGACGAGTGCGGCGAGCCGCTCTATCGTTTCCTGGAGCAGTTGCGCATCGCCGGCCGCGAGACGGCCACCAAGATGTATGGCGCACCGGGCTGGGTGGCGCACGTGGTCACCAATCCCTGGAGCTACAGCGCACCGGGCTGGGGTCTGGGCTGGGGACTGACTCCCACCGGCGGCGTCTGGCTGGCCACGCAGATGTGGTACCACTATCAGTTCACCGGCGACCGGCATTTCCTTGAGACGCGCGCCTATCCCGTGCTGCATGATGCGGCCGAGTTCTTCCTGGCCTACATGGTGGAGCATCCCGAGCACAAATGGCTCGTCACCGGCCCGGCCGGGTCCCCGGAGAACTCCTTCCGCTCGCCCGACGGTATTCAATGTAGCGAGTCGATGGGGCCCACCTGTGACCGCGTCTTTGTCTACGGACTCTTCCAATCGTGCATCGAAAGCAGCCGCATCCTCGGCATCGATACGGAGTTCCGCGCACGGCTCGAGCGCGCGCAGGCCCGGCTGACGCCGTTTCAGATCGGCAAGCACGGCCAACTGCAGGAGTGGCTGAAAGACTTCGACGAGGCCCAGCCCAATCATCGGCATACCACGCATCTGGTCGCACTCTATCCGGAGAGCCAGATCACGCCCGACAAGACGCCGCAGTTTGCGCAGGCCGCGCGTGTGACCATCGAACGCCGCATCAGCCAGGCGCATTGGGAAGACACCGAATGGACCCGCGCCAACTTCATCGGCTACTACGCCCGTTTGCGCGATGGCGAATCCGCCTACCGGCATCTGACCGGACTGATCGGCCAGGATGCCGATCACAGCCTGCTCACCTATTCGCGCGGCGGGGTTGCCGGAGCCGATCAGAACATCTTTGCCATCGACGGCAATATGGGCGGCGCTGCCTGCATGGCGGAGATGCTGCTGCAATCACACGATGGCGTCATCCGCCTGCTGCCCGCACTGCCTGCCGCATGGCCGCATGGACAGGTCTCGGGACTGCGTGCGCGCGGCGGCATCGAGGTCGCGATGGCGTGGCACGAGGGCAAGCTGCGCAACGCATGGCTCAGGAGCGATCACGACACCACCTGCACCGTGCGCCTGGGCAACAGCGAAGCGCACGTCACGCTGTCGCGCCAGAAGAGTGTGCAACTCGATGCGGCATCCTTCGCCACGCGCGCATCCTGAGTGCGTGCACAATGATGAAGCAACTAACATGCGGAGCACGCCGCGCCAGCTGGAGCGTGCTCTGCCGAATGCATAAGCGGCTGCAATGAGGAGACCCATGTCTTTTAAATCGACGACGCGGACAGTCAAGCACCTCCACTTGAGCAAGAAAATCGGTGGAGACCACGGAATGAGCCGCGGATGGAGGACGTCGCTGCTGTTCTTTCTGCTGTTGATGTCGAGCCTGCTCGGCCGCCATCCTCTGCGCGCAGAAGGAGCTAGCCAGGCAGCGACCAGCATCTTGTATGACGCGCAGACGCGGGTCTTTCGCATCTCGGCCGCGGATGTCTCCTACATCTTCGGCATTAACGAGCGGCAGCAGTTGCAAAGCATCTACTGGGGCCAGCGTCTTCCGGATTCCGACCCCATCGCTGCAGCCCGCGCCGCCGGCGGTAGCTCTTCGTTCGATCTGCCCGTCAACGCCACGCAGCAGGAGTACGTTGCCTGGGGCGGGGGCCTTTACGTCACGCCCGATGTAAAGATCAGCTTTGCCGATGGCAATCGCGATCTGGTGCTGCAGTATGCCTCGCATCAGATCGTCGGCAATCATCTCAGCATCATGCTCAAGGACGTACAGCGTGCGGTCTTTGTCACGCTCTCCTACACGGTGGACGCAGAAACCGGCATTATTGCCCGTAATGCCCGTGTTGAAAATCGCACCGACGCCGCATTAACTGTGGAAGAAATGAACGCCGCCACGTGGAGTCTGCCCGCGGCTACGGATTATCAGCTGGATCAGCTCACTGGCAAGTGGGCTGGCGAGTGGAATCTGCAGCGCCAGCCTTTGCACCCCGGCAAAACCATGATGGAGAGCCGCCGCGGCTCCACGGGCGACGAGATCAACCCGTGGTTTGCGCTTGAGCGCGGCGCAGCCCAAGGCGAACAGAGCAACGATGTCTGGTTCGGCGCGCTGGGATGGAGCGGATCCTGGCAGATCGCTGTCGAGCAGGACTACGCACATCAGGTGCGCATCACTGGTGGCTATGACGCCTTCGATTTCGCCTATCGCCTTGCACCGGGCGAGTCGTTGCAGAGTCCCGTGTTCTACGCCGGCTTTGCGCAGCATGGCACCGGCGAGGCCTCGCGCCTTCTGCATCACTACGAACTGCACACGCTGGCGCCGCAGCATGAGCACTGGCGCACCCGGCCCGTGCTCTACAACTCCTGGGAAGCCACCGGCTTTGATGTGGACCAGGCCGGCCAGGAGGCGCTTGCGGAAAAGGCCGCCAGCATTGGTGTGGAGCGCTTTGTCATCGACGATGGATGGTTCGGTCAGCGCAACAACGACCACGCCGGACTGGGCGACTGGTATGTGAATCCCAAGAAGTTTCCCCGCGGCCTCAAGCCACTCATCGACAAGGTCCACTCGTTGCACATGGACTTCGGCCTGTGGGTTGAGCCGGAGATGGTGAACGCCGACAGCGACCTCTATCGCGCGCATCCCGACTGGGTGCTCAACTTTCCCGGCCGCCCGCGCACCGAGGGCCGCAATCAGATGGTCCTCAACCTGGCGCGGCCGGACGTGCGCGCCTACCTCTACGGCGTGCTCGACCATCTGCTTGCCACCTATGACATCGCCTTCCTCAAGTGGGACTACAATCGCAACTGGTCGGAGCCCGGATGGCCTGCCGCTGCACCGGAAGACGCGAAGAAGGTTTACGTCGCCTATGTGCAGAACCTCTACGGCATTCTTGGGCAGCTCCGCGCCGCGCATCCTGGCGTGGAGGTCGAGTCCTGCTCCGGTGGCGGCGCCCGTGTCGACCTCGGCATTGTGCAACTCACCGATGAGGTCTGGCCCTCGGACAACACCGATCCCTTCGATCGCCTCGCCATCCAGAACGGCTTCAGCTACGCCTACGCGCCCGGGTTGATGATGGCCTGGGTCACCGACTCGCCCAACTGGGTCAATGGCCGCTCCACCTCTCTCAGCTACCGCTTCCTCTCGTCGATGCAGGGAAGTCTGGGTATCGGCGCTAACCTGAATCACTGGTCGGCTGACGACTTCCAGACCGCAAAAAACCTGATCGCGCAGTACAAGCAGATTCGTCAGACCGTGCAGCAGGGCAGCCTCTACCGGCTCATCGAGCCCAACGCCGACAGTCCTTACGTGGTGACCGAGTCAGTCGCGCCGAATCGTCAGCAGGCTGTCGTCTTTGCCTTTCTGCACTCCAGCCAGCAGGGCCTTGCCTATCCGCCGGTCTATCTACGCGGCCTCGATCCCTCAGTCAACTACCGGCTCAAGGTGCTCGACGGCAGCCTGAACGACTCCGCTCCCGCCTCCGCCAGTGGCGCATTTTGGATGCACTACGGCCTGCACTTCAACCTGCGCGGCGACTACCAGGCCGCGGCTCTCCTCCTCGAGAAAGAAGGTGTTCAATGATGCAGCAATCCCGCAGGCTTGCTCTGCGCACCGCAGCGCATGTGCCGGGATTCTGCACATTCCTCCTTCCGTTTTCCGCCGTTGCACAGTAGCCGGACCACTACGGCTCGCGCCCAGAAGGACCTGGGAGGTGCGTCCCGCGCATCCCGATGCCAAGGTGCCCAACGTTCTACTGCTCGGCGACTCCACCCAGGTCGAGCAGGAGCGCCTGGCGGGATTGAGTGTGGATGGTTCTGAGACCTCTTTTAGCGCTTGACAGCGTGAAAAAAGGGGGCCTAATATGGCGCGGTGGAAACGTTACCATGTGAATCTGCTTCCAGGTTCGTCCACTCCTCGCTATCAGCCATTCGCTCCAATCTTTGAGGTCCAGTCCACTGGAGGTTCCATGTCCCGTTTCCCGAAGAGTCTTCTGTTCGCTGCCGTGATGGCCCTGGCGCTGCGCGCCCAGGCGCAGACCATGAAAGCCCCAGATATCACCAAGCAACCTACGCTTTACGTGGTTCCCTACGCCCACCTCGATACACAGTGGCGCTGGGAGTACCCGCAGGTGATCAGCGAATACCTGCTCAAGACGATGCGGGTAAACTTCGATTACATCGATAAATATCCCCACTATGTTTTCAACTGGACTGGCTCTAATCGATACCGGCTTATGAAGGAGTATTACCCCTCCGACTATGAGCGACTGAAACAGTACGTGGCCAAGGGTAACTGGTATCCCGCCGGATCCTCGGTGGAAGAGGGCGATGTGAATCTGCCCAGCGCCGAGTCGATCATTCGCCAGGTGCTTTATGGCAACACTTACTTTCGCCAGGAGTTCGGTAAGGCCAGTGCGGAATACATGCTGCCGGACTGTTTCGGGTTTCCCGCATCGCTGCCGACTATCCTGGCGCACGCCGGAGTCAAGGGGTTTTCAACCCAGAAGCTCAACGCGGCGTGGCAGCCTGCTCCCTTGATTGGTGGTCCCGATTCTGCGGAGAAAACCCCTGAAGGCATTCCGTTCAATGTGGGGCTATGGGAAGGACCGGATGGAGAGACAGTGATCGCCGCGTTGAATCCAGGCACCTATGGGGGCCGGATTCGCACCGATCTCAGCAAAACCCCGCCTCCATCGCCGGCTTCGGAGCCAGGCGCGAACCGCCGCGGAGCGCAGCCGGAGATCAATTGGGCCAAGCGCATCGATCTGGATGGAAGCGTGACGGGGGTTTATGCAGACTATCACTACATCGGCACCGGCGATAGTGGCGGCGCTGTGGATGAAGAGTCTGTGAAGCTGCTGGAAGCCACGGTGACCCATGGCGAGGCCGTGCTGCCTCCTTCCGGAGCCCACGTTGTTGATGTTGCAGCTGCGACCTCGGGCACACCGGTGCGCATGGGCGACGGGCCGGTACGAGTGATCTCCGCAACCGCCGATCAGATGTTTCTGGACATCAAGCCTGAGATGCAGTCGAAGTTGCCGAGTTACAAGGGCGATCTGGAACTGATCAATCACTCCGCTGGCTCGCTGACCTCGCAGGCCTACCATAAGCGCTGGAATCGCCGCAATGAGATTCTAGCCGATGCCGCCGAGAAAGCCTCGATCGCAGCCGCTTGGATGGGTGGCCGTCCTTACCCGCAACAACGCCTGAACGATGCATGGACGCTGGTAATGGGTGGCCAGTTTCACGATGCGGGCGCGGGCACGGCCACTCCTCGTTCCTATGAGTTCCAGCAGAATGACGATGTGATTGCGCTTAACCAGTTCGCGGATGTGCTTACCAGCGCTACACAATCCGTGGCATCCGCAATGGATACCCAGGTGAGCGGAACACCGGTTGTGGTTTACAACCCGCTCAACATCGCGCGCGAGGATGTGGTGGAGGCTGCGATGCCCTTTGGCGGCGAAGCCCCCAAGGCAGTCGGCGTCTTCGGCCCCGATGGGCATGAGGTTCCTGCGCAGGTCGAGAACGGAAAGGTGCTGTTCCTCGCCAGGACGCCGTCGGTCGGCTATGCCGTTTACGATATTCGCCGCGCACCATCGGCAGCGCCCTCAGGGGATCTGAAGGTGAGCCAGTCTACTCTGGAGAACGCGCGTTACCGCATTTCTCTCAGTCCGGATGGCGATGTTACGAGCATATTCGACAAGTCGCTGAACAAGGATCTTCTCGCTGCTCCTATGCGGCTGGCGATCTCGGACGATGCGCCCAGGCAGTGGCCGGCCTGGAACATGGATTTTGACCAGGAGCAGGCGACGCCGCGCGCTTACGTTGGCGGGGCGGCAAAGATTCGCGTTGTCGAATACGGTCCGGTGCGGATTGCGGTGGAAGTTACCCGCGAGAGCGAAGGCTCGAAGTTTGTGCAGACGGTTCGGCTCTCGGCAGGCGACTCTGGCAATCGGGTGGAGTTCAGCAATTCGATCGACTGGAGGACACTCTCTGCAAATCTCAAGGCGGTGTTTCCTCTCTCTGCGGCCAACAAGAGGGCGACCTATAACTGGGAGGTTGGTACGATCGAGCGGTCAGCAGCAACCGAACGGCAGTTCGAGGTAGCCTCGCATCACTGGGTGGATCAGACCGACGAGAGCGGCTCCTATGGTGCGACCATCCTTACCGATGTCAAGAACGGTTCAGACAAACGGGATGACCGTACCATCCGGCTGACGCTTCTGCGTACGCCGGGGGAGGCCTCCCAGATGAAGGGCGGGTATACCGATCAGCTGAACCAGGACTGGGGACATCACGAGATTCTGTTCGGAATTGCCGGGCACGCGGGAGATTGGCGCGAGGGCAAGACGGACTGGCAAGCCTATCGTCTGAGCACCCCTCTGATGGCCTTCGAGACCGAGAAGCACTCAGGTAAGCTGGGCCGCAATTTTTCACTGCTGAACGTAGACAACCCCAACATTCGTGTCCTGGCTCTCAAAAAAGCAGAACTGAGCGATGAAGTGATTGTGCGACTGGTGGAGTTGGACGGAAAGCCTGCTCCGCAGGTTCGGGTGAAGTTCGCCGGATTGATTGACGCAGCCCGCGAAGTGAACGGTCAGGAACTGCCGGTTGGCTCGGGCTCGCTGGTGGACGGGGCGCTTGAAACATCCTTCAAACCATACCAGCCACGCACCTTTGCCCTGCGGCTCAGCCCGTCTTCTGTTCACATGACCGGCGTTGAGTCACAGCCGGTGGCGCTGAAGTACGACCTTGCCGCCGCCAGCGAAGACGATACGAAATCTACCGGTGGGTTCGACCGACAGGGCAACGCGCTTCCGGCTGAGATGCTGCCCACCCAACTGAAGGTGAATGGCGTGGACTTCCAACTCGCCGCGGCCGGGGCCGGCAAGCCCGATGCGCTCGTAGCTAAGGGGCAGGCGATCGATCTGCCTGCAGGCAACTTCAACAAGGTGTACATCCTCGCGGCTTCGGGGCAAGGCGACCAGAAAGCTGTCTTCCGCGTGGGCGAGCATCCCGTAAATCTGACCATCGAGGATTGGGGAGGATTCGTCGGGCAATGGGACACCCGCATCTGGAAACCCAGGCCGGATTCGGTCACCGAGGGCGGAGGGCGCAACAGTCAAGTTCCGGCGCATCCGGTTTCGCTACGCAAGGATTGGGCGGTATCGGCAAATCACGCCACCTGGGATCTCAAAAACCAGGGCTCGCCAGCCTGGTCACCGCGCTATCCGGATGACTACCTTGGCCTGCGGCCTGGCTACATCAAGCCGGCAACTCTGGCGTGGTACGCCTCGCACCATCACACCCCGGAGGGACTGAATCAGCCGTATGCCTACAGCTATCTCTTCGTCTACGCGATGGATTTGCCCTCCCATGCCAGGACGCTGACGCTTCCGGCAAATGACAGCATTCGGATCATGGCCATCTCCGTGGCGAAGGAAGAGCCCAAAGTCAGCCCAGCGCAGCCGCTGTACGACACCCTGGGGAGGACAGCAGAAAGCAGTGCAAATGAAGATGCCGCGAGGCACTGAGTAACAGGCATCTTGGCAAAGTTGGCTAAAACGGCCTGATATTCGTTGAGATTCAGCGAATATCAGGCCGTTTTAGCCTCGATGATCGCTAGCTTCCACGGTCATGACAAAAGAGAGGAAAAGCCCCACTCGCCCCGTCTCTTGATGCAGAGGGGGTATCGCGTATATTTGCGTGAAAACGAATGACAAGGGAACGAACGTGCATGGAATCCTTTCCCGCTGAAGTGGGGCGCTCGTGAGTAGCCTGGTGGGTTCGCCTCAAGATCCGGAGACAGCAGCGTACGCGGATTCCGCGGACCGTCCCCGTTCTGGACGTCTGCCGCGCGGCATCATCCTTGCATTGACCTCCGCATTGACGATTGCGGTTGCTCTCGCGGTCCTGTTTCTTCGCACCAGGGCCGGAGCCCACCACGGCTCTGCCTTGCAGTCTTCCCTGAGGCTCGGCGCCGCGCCGCAGACCCTGCGTTCGGCGGATCGCAGATCAAATCGCAGTTGCTTTCGGTATCATTCATCGGAGGCTCGCCTCCCTGCCAATTTCCCATTGTTCAAGCATCTGCTTCCCGATCGGAGCGAACTCAGGATGTTCGTTCGCATAGACCCTCAAGTCGGGTCCAACAGTCGAAAGAGCATCCGAGATTCGTTGTAGAATCTGCCGAATTCTTGAAGGCGTACTAAGGGCGCGAGCCTCACCGAATCGTTGTAGATCCTTGCGCGAGGGCCAATGCGTCGTGCCATTCAACGTGAGGGCCATCGAATCTTTGGGCAGTCTCAGAATTCCCAGGACATTCCTCATGGCCTTCACCAAACTGCGCTCAGCCTCCACGACCTTTCAGACCTGAATCCCGCTAAGCGTTCCAAAATTCACCCAGACGCACCCAAAGCATACCCCGAAGCGCTGCTCAAAGCTCAGAGCGCCACATCACGGCGCACCGGCTTCGACCCGCATCTCTTCTATACCGTTCAGCGGCGTGATTGTCGTTGCTGAAGGATTGGCCTGGAATCCAATTTGCAGAGGATCTCCATGAACCGGGGGCGATTGCGATAGCGAAGCTGGATATCGGCGAGTGCCTCAGTCCATTCTGCCTCGCGGTGGAGCGATTGCAGGATGGGGCGCATCTTGCGGAGATAGGCCGCGACCGCTTCGTAGGCCGAAACGTGCGCTCTTTGCAGATTGTCCTCCACGCGCTGGCGATAGATTTCGAGTGCGCGATCGGGATGCGACCCGGCGACCGCCGCGGCAACGCGGTCTGCATAGTCGCTGTCACCTATCCATGTGGAGAATCCTCTTTGCTGTTTTCGACCGGCGCGCATCGCATCGTACCAACGGAGCACTTCGTCGGGCCGTTGGTCAGCGATGGCCATATCGATCAGAACATCGTACTGAGGATGGTCTGAGGCATGCGATGCCGCCGCGTGGCGGAACAGTGGCACCAGATACGCAGGCACAGGCAGAGGCCAGCCTTTGCGAACTTCAAGCTCCCGGACTCCTTTGTGCAGCACTGAGAAGAACGGCGAGACGCCGGTTTCGAGATAGCCGAGCGCAAAGCCGCGGACACTCTCCTGGCAACCTGCCTTCGCAGCGGCCGTAGTGAGTTGATGGAACTTCTCGCGGCCAGGATTCGCGAAGAACTCCCAAGCCGCATGTGCGGTTACGATCTCCCACCGACCACGAAGACGGGCTGCTTCGTCCATCAGTTTTCCGAGACTGGATGCAATGCCTGGCAGCTTGCTCGCAGTCTTCTCGATGCCTTCGGCGGCCCAGCGCTCGGCCTCGTCGTACCGCTTCGCATCCACATGGAGTTTCACCAGCCGCTCATAGCTGTTCGTTGTGCGCGCCTCGCGTTCGCAAACCGCCAGCACGTCTTCTTCACGCCCGGCTCTCTTCAGCGCATGAATCAGCCAGTTACCGATTCGCTCACGCTGATACTTGCGATGAAAGGAATCTCCCGCCTGCACCGGAGTTTTCAATCGTTGCGTCAACAGGTCGGCCACCTCGGACCAGGCGGCCTGCTCAACGGGCATTTCGAGGACGATATTCGCCGCTTCCTCCACGACGCTATAGTCGTCCCGCAGTTGCGCATCGATGGCGAAGAGCAGTTTGCGCGCTGGCGCCAGTGTCGATGCCGCCAACGCCTGGAAGATCACCGGCATACATTCGCCCAGCGCCTCGGCGGTTTCGCCCTCATCGTCTGACTGACCAATCTGTTCCATGCCGAGCGCCATGATCTCCGGTCCCAATCGCACCACGGAGTCGGGCTGCCCCAGTTCCAACAGCCGCTCCAGACGATGCTTGAGACGGCTGTAATCTGGCGTATGCCCCTCGCCCGTCCAACTATTTCTCCAGCCGGCCTGGGAGACAACGCTCTTCAGTTCCTTCCGCGCTTGCATAACCAGCCGGTCCACATTGCCCTCGCCCAACGCAATCCGGTCGCGAAACTCCTCCCGCAACTCGGGGAATCGTTCGGTCAGCGACCAGAGCAGCGCGACAAGTTCCTCGCGGCTTTTGGCGTCGATATGTTTGCGGATCTTGTCATCACCTATCTGCCGCGCTCTCTTGCCCTTCCCTGAAGAAGGCGCACGACGAGGTTGATCTACCTCCTCGTCGTCGTCGGAATCTAGATCATCCACATCATCGACGTCGTCACCTTCGTCGTGCTCGCCCGAGAGCATCGCCCAACGCTCATCGTCCGCGTCCGCCGCGGGAATCTCGACTTCTTCTCCCAGCAGTTCCAAATACTCGGCAACCACAGCCACGGCATGTTTGCAGCCGTCGGCGCCTACAGGACAGGTGCAGCGCGAGTAGAGAGCGCCGCCCTTCTTCCTCTCCGGATCGCACCAAACAGTGACCGCATAACGCTGGCCGCCGGTCACCGAAGCCAGCAGCCAGCCATCTTCTGAAATCGCCAGATCGTCGACGCGTCTCTGGCTCTGGTAGGCTCTGCCGCGCGAAACTGAACGCGGGCCGGCCCACTCGGTCAGATCGTCCCAACTCAGAGTTGCCCAACCGTCCTTCAGAGAGCGCTTGCTCTTGTCTTCCGTCGCTGTGCGCCGCCGCCTCGTGCTCATGAAATTCTTCTTTAATCCTACACAGTAAGGCGGTTGCCCAGAAATTCACCCGCATTGCGCAACGCGATCTGGCACAACGCGAGCCTTGTTGAGGTACCGATGACAACGCACGCGCCAAGGAGAAACTGCTCTTCTGCTGCGGACATGGGAGAACGATCCGACTTGAAGTTTGGCCCATCCGAGCTCTGCCACGCTGGACAACTGTCTATATAACCTCGAAATGAACCCGTCAGCGTACGATGGACAAATCCGTAGCACGAACGATCCGCTTGATGGAGCCGAATCAATCGCTACAACTCATTGATTACGAACTGCTTATAGTCTTTGGCGCCGGGAGGGGGAATTGAACCCCCATGAAGTCGCCTTCCGCGGGTTTTGAGTCCCTATCTAGTGCATCGTGTTTATGGGCAAGAAGAAGACGATCGACTTCGGGCTCGTATTCCCGAAGTGAAACGGGCGTTGCGTTGATGGCCAATAATGATCCACGCAGTCGTTTCCGGGATTCCCAGCGTCAGTGATTTTCTGTGAAGGGAGGAAATGACAATGCTTCAGAGATTTGTCGTTATCGCGGCAGCGTGGTTAGAAATCGTCGCCGGCCTCTTCTTCCTGGCGGTGCCCGACCTCCCGTGGATGCCGCTGTTCGCAGCGAAGCCTGAGGGAGTAGGCGTACACCTTGCTCGCTTAGTCGGGTTGGGCCTCCTCGCGCTGGGGATTGCCTGTTTGCCTTCGACGACCACAGGATCGCGTCGCGGTGTGCTTGTCTGCGTCGATGCCTGCGTCGCTGGATAGATACGTCAATCGTGTAGGCGCCGCAAACCGGGTGCCGGAAGCTTCGACGATTTCGGCTATCTTCAAGATCACGTCCTGGCGAATTACGGTGAATTGTGCCCAATCGCCCGTCTTGCCATAGGCGAATAGCTCCAACTGGAAAGCAGCGCCGACAAAACTCATTACCCGAACCCTACAGCTCCCGGGTTCGATCTCAGGATGTTGGTCCAGCATGCTCTGGACGCGGTCCAGTACGAACCGTAATTGTTCGGCTTGGGTTTCAATTCGCAGCGAAAAAGTTTGATTAATGAGCAATTTTCTGCGACGCGCCATGTTTTGAAATTGCATTTGCGCAAGGGATCCGTTTGGAACTACCGACAGCTTCTGGTCGAGGCTTCGCAACTTCAGAGAACGGAGCCCGATATCTTCCACCGTACCAACTTGATCGCCGATCTGGCAGAGGTCACCGACACTTACAGCTTTGTCCATCAGCAACGAGACCCCGCCGATGAGGTTCTCGAGTGTTTTTTGCGCGGCCAGAGCTATCGCCAGTCCTCCAATGCCGAGGCCGGCGAGCGTCGTCTTCACGTTTAGCCCGAATAGGGCCAATGCGGTGATCACGACGATGATCAGCATGGCGACGCGAGTGAGCCGCTGCATCAGGATCAGGATCGACTCCCCGCCTTTGTGTTGGGTTCGCGTCCGATTCACCGCGCGGTCGAAGCCTCGGTCAGCGAGCCTGCCCAAGAACCACGCGAAACATCCCGCCAAGAGGCCTGCCATGAAACGAGCGTAGTAAGCGCGATACAAAAGCGGCAGGTCCAGCTGGTAGACGAAAAGGGTATGCATCAAGATCGCGAGGATGCAGCGGAGCGGCATACCAAGTGGTGTCCCCCAGACCGTTCTGAAAGGAAGCTTGCGGAGTTTGCACCAGACTCGCCTGGGCGCGCTCAATAGAAAAGTGGACAGCCAAACCAGCAACCAGGAGATCGGGATTGAGAGCAACCACGCGAGCCATTGCGCGAGTGAGATCCCCAGCAGGTGCCGGCTGGTCAGAGCTGCAGGCCAGATTCGTTTGGCTACGGGCGGCCCTTCGCTTTCCATTTGGGCGTAGAGCGTCGGGATCTTCGCAACTGTCTCTTTCGAGATTAGCCAGATTTTCCCTGAAGCAGGATCATCCACCCGCACCAGGATAACGTCTGTGGTTGTGCCACCTACCTCCAACACGCCAGCATGCACCTCGCCGGGAGGAAGTCCGGCTTCAACCGTGCCGTTGGGATCATCGCTCAACAAGGCGATGTTGATTTTGTACTTCGATTGCAATGCCTGAAGCTCCTTGGCGCGCTGCGCCAGGTCCGTGTGTTGCCTGGGAATCGGTTGCAGGTAACGAGCGGTGGTTTCGAAGTCATTGCGTCCTGCATATTTCAGAATGCCCATCATCGAACTGCGGGGAGTTTCACGTCCGAGCGGATCGATGGTTGGCGTAGACTCAGTTTTCGCTGGCTCAGGTACCGCAGGCTTCGGAAGCTGGGCGGGCGAATATGCAGCTGAGACTACGACGAAGAAGATGGCAAGGGCTACGCCAAGAGTGCAGGTCCAGTTAGGCGACCTGCTGATCCCTTGGCGGTTCTCTCTTAGAAAAGGCATCTATTTTGTCCCGTCGACCAAAACGACAATCTGTTCGTCCGAGATGACGCTCGAGATCTACGCCACGAAGACTCCGCGGTCGAGCGTTCGGCAGAACGATACGGAGCAGCTCGGTACCATCGTCAGTCGAGTCCGCGAGCAATCGGCATCGAGATCAGCGTGACGGCCGTGGCTACAAGCCTCCGGCCTCATTGATATTGGGGCGACGTGGGCTCTGGAGGGCGTAGCCCTATCCTCCAGAGGAAGACCCGAATGCAGTCATGCGGCCCGCTTATCCGCTGCCCGTTCTTCTTCTTTGGCAAATGCGCCTGCTTTCCCGGCATCCAGAAACTGTTGCGCATCTAGATGACCGAAAATCTCGATCAGTTTTGCGACCACGCCGGTCCATCCGGTCTGATGAGCGGCCCCGAGGCCCGCGCCGTTGTCGCCGTGGAAGTACTCATAGAACAGGATGTAATCCTTCCATTGGGGATCGGTCTGGAACTTCTCCGTACCTCCGTAGACTGGCCGGCGGCCGGATTTATCCCGCAGGAAGATCCCTTCCAGACGATTGGCGATTTCGCGGGCGACCTCGAACAAGTTCATCAACTTGCCCGAGCCGGTGGGACACTCGATCTTGAAGTTGTCACCGTAATACAGGTAATACGACAACAACGCTCGGATCAGCAGCGTGTTTACCGGCATCCAGATGGGCCCACGCCAGTTTGAGTTTCCGCCGAACATGCCGGTGTCGGATTCCGCCGGAAGATAGTTCACTCGATATTCCTGGCCTTCCACATTGACGACAAACGGATGGTCGGCATGGTAGCGGGAGAGCGCTCGTATCCCATAAGGACTGAGGAATTCGTTCTCGTCGAGCATGCGGGATAGGATTCGGCGCAGCCTGTCCGGATTTACCAGCGCAGCGATGCCGCGTTCCGCGTAGCCTAGATGGCCGGGCCCCGTTGGATGAATGCTTTGCAGCAGCTCGGGCATACGTTGCATGCGTTCAAACATGATGTTCACTACTTCCGGTACGCGTTCGCGCTGCCATGGCTCGATGACAGTGGTGGCACACAGGGGCAGCAGCCCCACCATGGAGCGCACCTTGAGCCGCCTAGCACTGCCGTCGGGGAGGCGCAGCACATCGTAGTAGAAACCATCCTCCTCGTCCCACATACCTTCCCCCCCCGTCTGATTCATTGCGCGAGCGATCCAAAGGAAGTGGTCAACGAACTTGATGGCCATGTCCTCGTAGAACGGGTCGTGTGCCGCCAATTCGACGGCGATCTCGGCCATGTTCTGGCAGAACATGGAGACCCACGCCGTACCGTCCGCCTGCTCAAGGTGACCACCAGTGGGCAGAGCTGCGCTGCGATCGAAGACGCCGATGTTGTCCAGCCCGAGAAAACCGCCTTCAAAGAGGTTCTTGCCAAAGCGGTCTTTGCGGTTCACCCACCAGCTGAAGTTCAGCATCAGCTTGCCGAAAGAGCGCTTGAGGAACTCGAGGTCGCCTTTCCCTTTAAGCGCCTCCGTCCGGTACAGGAAAATTGTCGCCCATGCGTGCACCGGAGGATTGACGTCGCTGAAGTTCCACTCGTAGGCCGGGATCTGACCGGTCGGATGGATGAAAAACTCCTGCAGCATCAGGTCCAGCTGCTCCTTGGCGAACTCCGTATCCACCGTGGAGAGCGCGATGGTGTGGAACGCGAGGTCCCAGGCGGCATACCACGGATACTCCCACTTGTCGGGCATCGAGATGATGTGCTGGTTCACCATGTGGAACCACTCGATGTTCCGTCCTGAGCGTCCGCCCGGCTTCATCGGATCCTCACCATGTTCCGTGAGCCATTTGTCCAAATCGAAGAAGAAATACTGCTTGCTCCACAGCATCCCGGCCAGCGCCTGCCGCATGACGAGGGCTTCATCTTCGCTGACACGGGTTGGGGTTATGGATCTGTAGAACTCATCGGCCTCGCGCTGGCGGGTCTGCATGATTTCCGAAAAGCTCTTGAAGGGGTCGCCGATGGCCGCAGGCGCCAGATCGCTTAGCCGCAGACGAATGGTGGCGGTCTCTCCTGCACCCACATTCAACTGATAGAGTGCCGCAGACTTGGTTCCTGTTTTCTCGGGGTTGACGGCATTGTTATTTCCCTGGACCACGTAGTTGTTGATTCCGTCTTTGACGTACAGAGAGTCGTTGGGCGAGCCGAAGATGCGCTCGTTGTTGGTCTCGTTTTCCGTGAACAGCAGCGGGACATCTCCCTCGGCGTACAGATAGCGCTCCCCCAGATCGGGGTGTGACGCTGCAACAGTCTGAGCGCCTTTCTGTCCGGAGACCTGCTTCAGCGACGGCTTCGGTGTACCTGGCCACCATGTCCAAGTGTTGCGAAACCACAGCGTCGGAAGAACATGTAATATCGCCGGCTCAGGCCCGCGGTTACTCACGCTGATTTGGATCAGGAGATCTTCTGGAGCCTGCTTAGCATATTCAACAAAGACATCGAAATAGCGATCCTCGTTGAAGATGCCGGTATCAAGCAGTTCATATTCCATATCGCCACGATTGCGCCGCCGGTTCCTCTCGACCAGATCGTCGTAGGGGTATGCCGCCTGCGGATACTTGTACAGGTATTTCATGTACGAATGTGTGGGGGTACTGTCGAGGTAAAAGTAGTACTCTTTCGCGTCTTCCCCATGGTTGCCCTCGCTATTCGTGAGGCCGAATAGCCTCTCCTTGAGGATGGGGTCCTTGCCATTCCACAGCGCTACGCTAAAGCATAACAACTGCCTATCATCGCTGACACCGGCAAGACCATCCTCGCCCCAGTGATAGGCGCGCGATCGGGCCTGGTCATGAGGGAAGTAGCTCCAGGCATTGCCATCCTGGCTGTAGTCCTCGCGAACCGTCCCCCACTGCCGCTCACTAAGGTAGGGTCCCCACTTTCTCCAGGCCTTCTTGCCCGGGCCTACCTGTCGAAACCTGATGGTCGCGAGCGTGCTCGCCTCTTCGAGTCTGGCTGATTCCGGATTCTGGGACATTTTCCCCTCCTCTTGTTTGGCCGATTCGCCTCAAGCGACATGGCCGGACTGGATGTGGGTTTCTAAAACCATCGGACGTGTATAACTGCGTCGTGATGCACGCCGTCGCTGGTGACTTGCGCCGCTGTGTTCAAGCTTGGGTTCGCGTCGAACAGGTCAATCTGCACCGCTACTCCGAGATGTCCACGCGTCCGCTGGATGATGTTGTACTGGCATCCGGAGCGAACAGGAGTTGCAACTCCTCCTCCAAAAGAGATCCTTTACCGGAACAACGATGCGACTGATGGCATCGCCGAGCAGTACGCGCCAACTCGCAGCCGTGTGAATTTTGCGCTTATCATTCCGGGATTGCAACCGTCACAACTAACGGTCTGCACTACAAGTGCCGCAATTATGCCGACGTGAAACGTGTTTCGCGCCCAGGTTGGCGAATTAGCTGATAGAGTGGCACTTCGCTCAGCCGGAAGGCTCTCTGACAACAGGGCGCCACCGGAACAGCCGAGATGTGGTCTGCTTTCCGCAATTCATCGAAGACCTGTCGCTGCCCTCAGGTCGTCCGGGAGAGAGCTACGCTCTGCTGGAGGACTCCACTATCTTGGGCAGGCAGTGCTGCTTGACATGGGGCGAAGCGAGGGAAACAGACGGGTTCTGGGACAAAGGGCTGACGCAAACGGTGGGGCATAATTGGCGCGTGAATTGCCACCTCTACCCCGGTCAGGTAATTCGTGACGTGCTTGGAACAAGCTCCAGAGCCGAAAGTGTGAAGAACCATTGGCTTCTTTGACGCGATGTTTCGCTCCTTTGAGACAAGATGAAAACCACCGCACTCGATATTTCATCGCCGCCGTACTGGTGTGCGCGCTCGTTGTGGCTGCAGCGCAAAGAGTTGAAAGACTCGGTGGACAGTGGACTTAGACAGGCCGTTGGCCTCTGCGGCCAGCCGCACACTCCAGTGGGTGGCTCCGGGGGGCTTCTGCTTGAGGGGTGCGGCGCAGCATTCCGGCCACCTGTTCGTCGGCGATCGAACGCGGGCGGCCGGAGCGAAGCTCGTCGTAGAGGCCTTGCAGACGATGCGCGACGAAACGCTGCCGCCACTTGCCCACCGTCGCCTTGGACCAGCCCAGGCGCTCGGTCAACCGTCGTTCTGTCTGAGCCGTAGTGCTGCGTGACAGCAAAACCGCCGATGCAAGGAATCTTTGTGGGCTCGCCGGCGATCGGATCGAGTTCCTTCAGGAATGACAGCCAAGGCTCAGGCAGCGTAGTGGGCAAGGTCCACCTCTGCAAGGCGAGTATCTAAGTTCCAGTGCGCTGCGAGCTTCGACCGGACGGAACGGACGTGCTTCTTCCGAGACGCAGGCCAAGACTCTTGGCACAAGGTGTCTTCTTTGGCGAGCCGAGCATCTTCAAGTTCCCGCAAGACCGGTTCCAATCCTTGGACGACATCCTTCCGGCTGAGCCGACGTGCCATTTTGTCCGCGAGTGAAACGACGAAGCCAAGTCGGTTCTGGCGATTTCGCAACTTCAACTCCCTTAGTAGCCAGGCCCAATCGAGATGCGGATAGTGAAGGGCGACCCATGGGAGACCCTCAGTTGTGCGCACATCCAAATCGGAACGATCCAGTGCATCGAACAGGAGCTCAGCTGGGTTACGCATCCGACCAGAGAGATGCGCGAAACCGGGATAGCCCAAGGCCCCGAGCTCCGCGGCGAGATCTTCCTCGCTGTGCCTTTCGGGGGAGCTCAACGGGAGGGCCGTTGCGTCTGCGCCGAAGAGCTCTACTGCTCGCCGTGCGACCTCGGGGCTGACGTTCCGCTTGCCTTTCTCTATGTGAGAAAGCATCGGCTGCGAAAGGCCAAGCAGCTCCGCGGCTTTGAGCTGGGAGACGCCATGACGCTTACGAGCTGTTTCGAGCGCTTCCCCTGTCATGGATTGCCTCCCTGAATATGACTATTACACCATCTGTAATACGGAGAGGGAGTAGCGTGTCGCTCCCTGATGAAAACCGACTTGAAGGTACTCTTCATCCCCTAAGACCCAGCAGCGTGCTTATACACTGAACGCGATGCCCATCTTTGAATTAACCCGTGAATCCCAGAGTGCCGTTCCCAGGACGACTATGCAGGAGCGGAGCGTGTCAACGAGTTTGAGACAGGTCGCGTCAGAGTTTAGTGTCGAAGATCTTCTGTCGCCGTTGTCGGGCTTGGCGGACGCGAAAAAGCCTTTCGGAGCGATAGGCTTTGGTCTCTGTAACCCATTCATTCTGTGAATCTTATCTTGGTGCCGGGAGGGGGGGGCGAACCTGGGGGCGAACCCCCACGAGGTTGCCCTCGGCGGATTTTGAGTCCAAATTTTAGCGTTTTGCAGCGAGTTGCATCCGGTAGCACGCTTCCGCATAAGTCTTTTACCTGCATATTGATACAACTCATTGCCCGATTGCAGTGTGCCGCAGCCTGAAGCACAAAACTTAGAAACGAACAGCCACCAAAACTGCCACCTGAAAATGCACTAAAAGTAGTGCATTTTGCCATCGAGACACATCGGATTAGGACTCCTCCGGGTCACAGCCATCGCCTGAGGGCTACGATTTTGACACATCGGATTTCGTGTCCGACACCCTCCTCGACGTCGTGTAAAGCACAATAAACTCGTCCCCGCACGGCATCATTTACTTGTATTTGCACGGCAGAATATACTTGTATTCGCACGACACAATGAACTTGTAGTGGCGCGTGAATAAAGATGGCAAAGCCTAACGAAAAACTCGCAACATCCTTGGCGGCCCTGCACGATCTCCAGAAAGAGGGACAGCACATCTTCCGAACCGGAGAACTGAGCAGGGTACATCGCGATCGCTTAGTCAAAAGCGGCTTCCTGCAGCCGATCATTAAAGGATGGCTGATGTCCGCGAGCCCTAGCGCACGCCCCGGAGACAGTACAGCTTGGTTCGCATCCTTTTGGGAGTTTTGCGCCGCTTACTGTACCCAACGATTCGGAGCGAACTGGCTCCTCTCGCCGGAACAATCACTCCTTCTCCATGCCGAGAATACGGTGGTGCCCACGCAAACCATCGTTTACAGCCGGAAGGGACACAACAACACGACCAAGCTGCCGTTTCACACGTCCCTCTACGACTTGAAACAGTCGCAACTTCCTCCTCGCAATCAAGTTGTCGTTCGAGACGGCCTGCGCCTCTTCTCGCCCGATGCTGCACTACTGCGAGTACCCGAACCATTCTTCCGCCGCAACCAGATCGAAGTGCAAGTGGTTCTGTCCAGCCTTACGGACGTCTCGAATCTGCTGCGCATGTTGCTTGATGGCGGTCATTCGGCCATTGCAGGCAGGCTTGCAGGCGCACTACGGCGGGCGAATCGTAGCGAACAGGCCGACGAGATTCTCTCGGCGATGAAAGCCGCTGGATACGATGTTCGCGAAACTGATCCATTCAAAAACGAACAGAATGTCTTTGCGATTAGCGCGGCTGCGGAAGCGCCGGTTGTCGGCAGGTTGAAGGCGATGTGGGCCGCATCACGCGAGACAGTGCTAAAGAGCTTTCCGCCTGCACCTGGCTTACCCAGAAGCAAGAAGGCATACCTTTCCGAAGTAGACGAGGTCTACAAAAACGATGCCTACCACTCGCTCTCGATCGAAGGATTCCGCGTCAGCCCTGAATTACTTGAGCGTGTTATGTCGGGCAAGTGGGACCCGCGTCACCATGAAGCTGACCGGCAGAATCGTGATGCTCTCGCCGCTCGTGGCTACTGGCAGGCATTCCAACGAGTTAAGGTAAGCGTATCCAAGGCGCTTGCGGGCGAGAATGCAGGCGGGATTGTCAGAGACGATCAGCGTGAGTGGTACAGAGAATTATTTGAGCCCTCCGTTGCATCGGGCTTGATTGCAGCATCGGCGCTCGCCGGTTACCGTAACGATGCGGTGTACCTACGGAACTCGCGGTATGTGCCTCCGCGTTGGGAGGCCGTTCGCGATGCAATGCCTGCTCTATTTCATTTGATTGAGGAAGAGCCTGAAGCTTCGGTGCGGGCCGTTCTTGGGCACTGGCTCTTCGGCTATATCCATCCCTATCCGGATGGCAATGGCCGAATGGCTCGTTTCCTGATGAATGTACTGCTGGCATCGGGCGGCTATCCCTGGACGATCGTTCGAGTTGACGACCGCGCAGAGTATCTGCACGCTCTTGACCGTGCGAGCATCGACCTTGATCTGCGCCCCTTTGCTGGCTTCATCGCTAGACAGATGCAAACATCATTGAAGATCGCCTGATCGCTCAGGCCACGATGTTCTCGAGCGGCAACGATGCGAAAGTCCGTTGCGGTTGTCTTGGCAGTTGCTCGCGAGCCTTCATTGTAGAAGTTTTTGGCAGGCTGATGCTCTCATCTTCAGATGCTCATTCAACCTCGTAATCGTAGCGTGCGACAGACCCTCTTCCTCAATCTGCCTCTGAACATCTGTTCCATAGTCAGGGAGAGCAGAGGCCATTACCCGGATGCGGTCTAGGATCGTTGCCTGGTCCAAGCGCAGTTCGGTCGCCAACCTTTGCCAGTGTCGCGATCCAATGTTTCTCAGGGGATACTCACCACCGATCTTCATGGCGAGTTTCACTCTCCGCAGATCCGCTGTGCGATACGGAAGGATACTGGCCAAGTCGTAGATTGGCGCGAGCCGCACTCCTGCCCCCTTGCCTAGCAGCAGCGAATAGTTCTTGGCATGGGCATCCGTCCCCGCCGTCAACCAGTTGAAGGCTATGGCGTCGACAAACGACTGCACATCTTCATCAGGGCTACTGGACTGGTTTCGTAATAGTTCCACAATTCTGCGCACACCTGGGCCGCCATCGCTCTCGTATTTGCGCGTGGGATGAAGGCCAAGAGCCTGACAGATGTCCTCCTGGTGAATGCGAGACCACCCGCGCCCATTGCGTACGCGGTCATAACGCTCTACTACGATTGCTATTTCATCTTTGAAATGTAAGACCCTGGAGTTTGGGACAATGAGGCCAGAGGCTCTGGCTAGTTGCAATGAGAAGTGCTCGTTTTCTGCGTGTCCGTCCCAGTCTCCCGTCGGTGGCTTCAGAATATGTGTGGTTGGAGTGCGACCGGAAGGAACTCCCCATCGCTTGCGCTCGAAAAGGAGGGCTGTCTTAGGCTGTGCGCCAGCCAAGCTGAAGCGGCCCGTATCGCGTTCGGCCCGCCACGCAGAATGGTCAGCACGCAACGCACTCAGGCGCTCTGCTACATCATCCTCGGTAAGCCATGCAACTTCCTTAGCGGTTGGTTCCTCACGCAATGTCTCCAGGCGTTCTGGACTGACAAACTGAACGGCACCCGCACAGTCCTCGCCTACGTTGGCAATCAGTCGAAAGACATTTCGTGGCGACACATGAAATTGCCTTCCCCAACTCTGGAGGACGCGGTCGTTGTCGGGGAGTAGGCCCCATAAGAATGCTTCGATTCGTGCATGACCGTGAGTAGCCGAGCCAAGCGGCATTGAAAGCGATAGTGGGTAGGCATTTGGATCGCTGCTCCAAGTATCGTTATAAGTGAACGAGAGTCTGGCGTTCTTGTAGCTCACGTTCCCGACTTCTCGGCCATCCAACAGGGCGATAAGCTCATTTGTCATCGGCGCTTCTTCAAGGCGTTAAGAACGCTGTTGATGTCTCCCGCTTTGGTTTCGCTGGTGGTGGAAGCTGCTGGTGAAGGATCGATCAGGAGGTCTATCGACACTCCAAGGGTCTTCAGCGTGCGCAACAATAGACCAATTTCAGCACGAGGTTTACCTTGTTCAACCTCGATAATCCACTTTCGGCTCGTTCCTGCCGCCTCGGCCAATGCAACTTGGTCCATACCAAGCTTGGTACGTCGCTCCCGTATGAAAGCTCCTAAATCAGTGGCGGTTCGGATACGCATAACATCGACCTCGGCTACTGTCCCCTTGCAGAGTAACCGAGCGGTGACATCTTGTAAAGACACCGAACGGTGACATTGCATTGTGACACCGAACGGTGACATCTGAAAGAAGTTGTCGCTTCAGACATTTCCAGATATGAGCGCCGGAGCAAGAATAGGCCTAACCGCCGTTCGCTGTTTGGGCACAGTTCGGGCACAGAAAAACGCATCCGGAGACACGTTCATTTTGTAAATCATTCATTTTATTGGTGCCGGGTGGGGGAGGGGGGC
>Ga0210403_10001051_pt1 | contig 26949 bp, 22 predicted proteins | sample IncBWC19MmetaG_FD_150863 | JGI IMG/M metagenome (GOLD analysis project Ga0210403, IMG submission 150863) | Forest soil microbial communities from Barre Woods Harvard Forest LTER site, Petersham, Massachusetts, United States - Inc-BW-C-19-M | ecosystem: Environmental > Terrestrial > Soil >... | reverse complement strand
GAAAGCTCGAATTGCGGGTGGCGCGGAAGCTGAAAAGCGTATCGGTCCAGTGGTGGACAGAAAGAACTTTCTCTCTATGGAATGCGCTCATGTGTTTTGGTTTTTCCGATTGGCCTGATGTAGAACAAACGAGTTGGCTAGCCCCGAAAGAGGCCAAAAACCCCTGCAGCGATTGAGGATTTGACGTTTCACCTACGCCAATATCAGAGATAGTCAACCGGCCTTGACGCACAACCGAGGCACCAGATGCGACTAGGTTTATTTTGCAAAAAGAGCACAAAACATCTTGATCGTGCGGCGCGGCTGCGCGCAATTAACTTGCTGAAACGGGTGCCTTGCGGGCAATAAATTGCTCGGGCAGGACTTCGGCGCAACAGTGCTATCCGCGATTGCGGCAACTGAACGGTTTTTATGATGCTTAACAGCCAGCGAACATTCGTGGACGCCGTCAGGAACTATTGCGCCGCTCACGGCATCGGGATCGAAATCAGGTCGCAGGGCTGGCTCATCATCATGCAGCACGGCGCGAAGCGGCATCTCGCCTTCGGGTACGATCTCGGACTGAACAGCGCCGTGGCGCACCGGATCGCGAACGACAAGGCCGCGACCGCCGACGTGCTGCAGGCCAGCGGCATTCCCTGTATCCCCCACACGCTGTTTTTGAGTCCGGAGATGAACGAGTACATCCCGCCACAGCGCGCGTGGGAAGCGATGCTTGCGCTGCTTCGGGAGAATCCCGAGGGCGTCGTCGTCAAGCCCAACGAGGGCACCAGCGGCGATCGCGTCTTCAAGGTGTCGAGCGAGCCCGACCTCGAGCTTGCCGTGCACCGGATCTTTTCTTCCAGCCTCGGTCTTGCGATTTCGCCTTACCTGGAAATCGAAAACGAAGTCCGCGTGGTGCTGCTCGACGATCATCCGGTGGCCGTTTACAGCAAGAACCGTCCCGCGGTCACGGGCGACGGCAAGCACTCGCTGCTGGAGCTTGCGCTGGCGGCGACGCCCACGGAGCGGCGGTCGACGGTGTTGCCGGGCATGCTCGGCGATCTCGATCGCACGGCGCTGGACGCGATCGTGCCGGCGGGCCTGCGGCGTGTGCTGAACTGGCGGCATAATCTCGATTCAGGCGCGCAGCCGGAACTGCTGGAACAGGGCAACGTCAGGGAGGCCTGCGTTGAGATCGCGGTGCGGGCGGCAAGAGCGATCGGGATCAGGTTCGGATCGATCGACGTCGTTCAGGTCGACGGCGCCCTGAAAATCCTCGAGATCAATTCGGGGGTGATGATGGAAGCGCTGAGCAGGCAGCACCCGGACCTGGTGTACGCGGCGTACAGCGCCGCGCTGGACAAGGTGTTTTGCTAGGTGTCGTCCCGGCCTTGAGCCGGGACCCATACGCCGCGGCAGCTCGTTTGGCACGAATGGTCGACGGCTTTCTAAAACAACGGACACTTGGGTTATGGGTCCCGGCTCAAGGCCGGGACGACGATGGATGGGCGGCGCTAATTACTCGTGCCCTCGGTGTCGTTGAGCACCTTGAAGGCTTCCTCGAGCTGCGGCGATATTTCGACATTGAGCTTTTCGCCGGTGGGCAGCCGCGCCATGAACCATTTGTTGTAGAGCGGAATCAGGTCGCGGTTCGAACCGAGCTTGCGGAAGGTGCGCTCCACCACGGCCGCGAGCTGCGGCTCGCCTTTGCGGAACATGATGCCGTAGGGATCGTAGGACAGATAATCGCCGGTGACGCGGAACTTGTCCTGCGCCTTGTGCCGCGCGATCAGGCCGTAGAGCAGGATATCGTCGGTCGCGAACGCGTCGGCCTTGCCGTCGACCAGCATCTGGTAGGACTGCTCGTGATCGGGTGAGGCCATGATGTTGAGGCCGAGCGCGAGCTTCCTGTCGACGGCGTGCATCGCCTGTTCGTTGGTGGTGCCCTTCGTCACCACCACGGTCTTGCCCTTCAGGTCCGCCGCCGCCGAGATGGCGGATGATTTCGGCACCATCAGCTTGGTGCCGGCCACGAACATCAGCGGCGAGAATGCCACCTGCCTGGCGCGCTCGGCATTGGCCGTGGTCGATCCGCATTCGAGGTCGATCTTGTTCTGCACGACAGCCGGAATGCGGTCGTCGGAGGTGACCTTGAGGTATTCGATCCTGAGGTTGGCGTCGTCGACCTCGACGCCGATCTCGTCGACGATGGCTTCGCAGAGTTCCAGGCTGTAGCCGATCGGCCGGTTGGCCTGATCGAGGAACGAAAACGGCGGCGAACTCTCGCGGTAGCCGAGCCGCACCACGTGGGTCTTCTTGATATTGGCAAGGGTCGGACTCAGCCCCTCACCGCCGGTCTGGGCACCGGCGGCCGTGGTCAGCGTGCATGCCGCCAGCAACAGCCCGCAGGCCCCGATCGTCCGCCCGATGGTTTGGCGCATGAACCGCTCCCGTCAATGGCCGGCCATCGCGGGAATTTCGCCGGGGATCATATCCGGCGGCACCACGTCGTCGGGGCCGAGCGCGTGCTCGGGCGCCAGCTCGCCCTCCCACTTCGCCACCACGGCAGTGGCGAGCGAATTGCCGATCACATTGGTGGCGCTGCGTCCCATGTCGAGGAAGGTGTCGATGCCCATGATCATCAGAAGGCCCGCCTCGGGAATGTTGAACTGGGCCAGCGTGGAGGCGATCACCACCAGCGAGGCGCGGGGAACGCCGGCGACGCCCTTCGAGGTGATCATCAGCGTCGCCAGCATGGCCAGCTGCGTGCCAAGCGACATCTCGATGTGATAAGACTGGGCGATGAAGATGCTGGCGAAGGTGCAATACATCATGGTGCCGTCGAGATTGAAGGAATAGCCGAGCGGCAGCACAAAGCTCGAAATCCGCGACGACGCGCCGAAGCGGTTGAGGCCTTCCAGCGTCTTGGGATAGGCGGCCTCCGAACTCGCGGTCGAGAACGCGATCATCAGGGGCTCGCGGATCAGCCGCAGCAGATGGCCGTAGCGGGGCCCGATGACCACGAAGCCGACGATGACGAGGATGCCCCACAGGATCAGCAGCGACAAATAGAAGCCGCCCATGAAGACGACGAGCTTCCACAGCACCAACAGGCCGTTCTTCGACACCGTGGCCATGATCGCCGCCCACACCGCGATCGGCGCGAAATTCATGACGTAGCCGGTCACTTTCAGCATGATGTGGCCGAGGTCGTCGATCACCGAAAGTATCTGCTTGGACCGCTCCGGCATCGCGCCGAGCGCGACCGAGAAGAACACCGCGAACACCACGATCTGCAGGATTTCATTCTGCGCCATCGCGTCCGCGATCGAGGTCGGAATCAGGTGGGTCAGGAATTTCTCAATCGAGAACGCCGATACCGGCAATCCCGTCGATTGCGCCTTGTCCGGCAGCGTGCCCGGGAAATTGGCGCCGGGCTGCAGCAGATTGACCATCACAAGGCCAAGCAGCAGCGAGACGAACGAGGCGCTGACGAACCAGCCCATGGTTTTCGCGAATATCCGCCCCAGCTTGGCGCCGCTTCCCATATGGGCGATGCCGCCGACCAGGGTGGCGAACACCAGAGGCGCGATGATCATCTTGATCAGGCGCAAGAACAGCATCGCGATCAGGTTGACGTCCGCTGCGATATCCGCCCGGCTGTCGGGAAGATAGTTGAAAACCAGCGCCCCCATCACGATGCCAAGCACCATCGCGATCAGGATGTATTGCGTAAACCTGTTGGACATTTCGTCGACCCCCGAATGTTCCGGCACCACCGAGTTTGGCAGATTTCGGCGGCGGCGCAACACGCTTCAACCTCCCGGCGCGTTTGCCACGCGGTTCCCGATGTGGGATGAACTTGCGCCGCCATCTGCGCAGTGCACAATCTGTGCAGTTGCGCGTTTCGTGCGCGGCTAATGCATCAAGAACCGCCATGTTGAGGAGGGAATGCCATGAGCAATACCGTGAATCGTCAGGTCCTGCTGGTGGAGAAGCCGGCCGGGAAACTTGGGCCGGAGCATTTTGGGATGTCGGAGGCGCCGATCCCGGAGCCGAAGGACGGCGAGGCCCTGGTCCGGGTGCGCTATATTTCGCTCGATGCCGCCAACCGCGCCTGGATGCACGGCGCGACCTATCGTGCGGCGGTCGAGGCCAACACGGTGATGGCCGGCGGCGGCATCGCCGAGGTGGTGTCGTCGAAAGCACCGGGGCTTGCGCCGGGAGATATCGTGTTCGGCGACACCGGCTGGCAGAATTACGCTTCTGTCCCGGCAAAACATCTGACCAAAATGCCGAAGCTCGAACCGCTGACGCATCTGTTGAGCGTCTATGGCATCGCCGGGCTGACCGCCTATTTCGGGCTGCTCGATATCGGCAAGCCGAAGGCCGGCGAGACCGTCGTGGTTTCGGCCGCCGCCGGGTCGGTCGGCTCGATCGTCGGCCAGATCGCCGGGATCAAGGGCTGCCGCGTCGTCGGCATCGCCGGCGGCAAGGACAAGTGCCACTGGCTGACGAGCGAACTCGGTTTCGACGCCGCGGTCGATTACAAGGACGGCGCGGTGTTCAAGCAGCTCAAGGCGGCGGCGCCAAACGGCATCGATGTCTACTTCGACAATGTCGGCGGCGACATTCTCGAAGCCTGCCTCGCACAGATGAACAACCGCGGCCGCATCGCCTGCTGCGGCGCGATCTCGCAATATGACGGGGTGCCGTCGGCGCACGGGCCGCGCGGCGTGCCCGGCCTGATCGTGGTGAAACGCCTGATCATGCAGGGTTTCATCGTGATGGACTATATGGACCAGCGCGATCAGGCCTTGAAGGACCTGCAGGCCTGGGTCGCTTCCGGCAAATTGAAAGTCCAGGAGGACATTATCAACGGGCTGGAGAACACGCCGAAGGCGCTGATCGGATTGCTCGCCGGCGAGAACCGCGGCAAGCGGATGATCAAGGTGTGACGCAACGGGGTCGGGCGCGAGCACGGCGCGGGCAACGGCGCTTGCCGCGCCGTGCCTGCGGTCTCCGCCCTGCTGACTGCCGCCTGATGGCGACGCCTCGTGGGACCGCTGCGGATGGCCTGTGGAGCGGGATGGTAATAAGGGTTCAGGGTGCAGGATCCCCCAATGCCGGACGCCGTGGCCCGGCACTGATCGAGATCCGTATAATCGCAATGCATCGCCCTGCTGTCGTAACCGCCGGCCATGCAGACCGGATATATGATTTCCGCCCTTGCCGGCGCATCAAATACGAATATCGGCGCGGAAAGTGCGGCAAGACCGAGAAGATGCCAGCGCATTTCGGATTTCCCTTGTGACGGTCGCGCGACGGCTGTTGTTGTCTTTCGCGGATAATGGCCGCAGCCAGCCCGCGGCAGTGCCGGCATCAAGAAACCCGGCAAGTCGGGTCTATTCCCACGCAGACAGAAATCCGGCCGCACGTCATCCGCGCACGGGCCTCAATGCGGGTTCTGAAATATCCGCCGTCTCAGGGTCCGGCCGGCGAGATCGTCGGTGCGTCGGTTGTCCTGCGCTTTCGCTCCGACAGCCAGTTCTCGAACCGCTGCACCACGACGAAGAATGTCGGAACGAACAGCACGGCCAGGCAGGTCGAGGCGATCATGCCCGAGAACACGGTGATGCCGATCGACTTGCGGGCACTGGCGCCGGCGCCGGTAGCGATCACCAGCGGCACCACGCCGAGGATGAATGCGAACGACGTCATCAGGATCGGCCTGAATCGCGCCCGCGCCGCCTCGACCGCCGATTCCAGTAGCGGCCTGCCGTCGCGGACGTGCAGCTCGAGCGCGACCTCGACGATGAGAATCGCGTTCTTTGCCGACAGTGCGATCAACAGGATGATGCCGATCTGGGTGTAGAGATTGTTCTCGATCCGCAAGGCCGTGAGGACGATCATCGGGCCGAGCAGCGACAGCGGTACGGCGAGGATCACCGAGATCGGCGCGTACCAGCTTTCATATTGTCCCGCCAGCACGAGGTAGACCAGGAGCAGCGCAAGGCCGAACACGTAGTAGATCTGGTTGCTGACGGCCTTTTCCTGGTACGACATCGCCGTCCACTCATAGCCGGTGCCCTGCGGCAGGGTCTTGGCCGCGATCTCCTCCATCAGCGACATCGACTGTCCGGAACTGTAGCCCTGGGCCGGCAGGCCGATGACGGTCGCGGACGGATAGAGATTGTAGAGACTGATCAGCGACGGCCCGACCGAGGGCGTGATCCTGGCCACCGTGCCGATCGGGATCATGTCGCCCTGCTGGTTTCGCACCATCAGGTTCTCGATGTCGCGGGCGGTCAGGCGAAACTGCGCATCCGCCTGGGCATAGACCTGGAAGGTGCGGCCGAACTTGGTGAACTGGTTGACGAAGCTGGCGCCGAGATAAGAGGACAGCGTCGAGAAAATCTGGTCGGTGGTAACGTGCAGCGTCTGGGTCTTGATGCGGTCGACGTCGACATCGTATTGCGGCACCATCGAGCGGAACGACGAGTTGACGCGCTGCAGGGCGCTTTGCGTCTGCGCATTGGCGACCACCGCGCCGGTGATCGCCTGCAGCTTGCCGTAATCGGCATTGCCGTCGCGAAGCTCGACCTGCATGGCAAAGCCGGCGGCATTGCCGATGCCCTGGATCGGCGGCGGCGGGATCACCAGGATCCGCGCTTCCGGGATCGCCGCGAGCTTCTGGCTCAACCCGACCACCAGCGAGCGCAGATCCTCGCCGGGACCGCGCGCGCTCCAGTCCTTCAGGATCAGATAGGCGACGCCGGCATTGGCCAGGCTCGAACTGTTGTCGAGCGCCGAGATGCCGGCGATGCCGACTACCTGGTCGACGCCCGGCGTCTTGCTGGCCATTTCGCTGACCTGATCGAGCACGTTTTGGGTGCGATCGAGTGCAGCGCCGTCGGGGAGTTGCACCGCCGCCAGCAGATAGCCCTGGTCCTCGATCGGGATGAAGCCGGTCGGCACCCGCGACAGGCCGTAGCCGGCGATACCGATCAGAATCAAAGCCGATATGACGGAGAGGTTGCTGTGCGCGACGAGGTTGCCGATCAGCCGCGCGTAACCCCGCTCGAGCCGGTCGTAAACCACGTTGAAGCCGCGATAGAAGAAGTTGCGCTGCTCCGGCGGTACCGGCCGCCGCAGCCACAGCGCGCATTGCGTCGGCTTTAATGTCGCGGCGTTGACGGCACTGAGCAGAGCGGTCGCGGCGATCACCAGCGCGAACTGCGCGTATATACGCCCGGTCAGCCCCGGGAGGAAGGCCGCGGGCAGGAACACCGAGATCAGCACCAGCGTAATGCCGATGATCGGCGCGAACAGCGCATCCATCGCGCTGATCGCGGCGTCATGGGAGGACATGCCCTTCTCGATATTATGCGCGGCGCCCTCTACCACGACGATGGCGTCATCCACCACGATGCCGATCGCCAGCACGATCGCAAACAGCGTCGACAGATTGATGGTGAAGCCGAGCGCCGCCATCGCCGCGAACGCGCCGATGATCGTCACCGGCACCGTGGTCGCCGGCACCAGCATCGCGCGCCAGTCCTGCAGGAAGATCAGGATCACCACGAGCACGAGCAGGCCCGCCTCGATCAGCGTCTTGTAGACCTCGGCGATCGAGGCCGCGACGAATTTGGTGGTGTCGAACGGCGTGTCGTATTTGATGTCCTGCGGGAATTGCGCCGCAAGCTCCGTCATCTTCTTCTGGACCGCCTTCTCGACCTCGAGCGCGTTGGCGCCGGGCGACTGGAACACGCCGATGCCGGTGGCCGGCTTCTTGTTGAGCGAGAACACCTGGCTGTAGGTCTGCGCGCCCAGCTCGACCCAGCCGACATCGCGCACGCGGGTAACGTCGCCATTATTGCCGGTCTTGACGATGATGTTCTCGAACTGATCCTTGTCGTCGAGCCGGCCGCTGACGTTAAGCGTGTACTGGAACGCCTGCCCCGGCGGCGTCGGCGGCGCACCAACCTGCCCCGCGGTCACCTGCTGGCTCTGCTGCTGGATCGCCTGAATGATGTCCTGCGGCATCAGCCCGCGCACCTGCAGCTTGTTCGGATCGAGCCATACCCGCATCGAATACTGGCCGGCGCCGAACACCGTCACATTGCCGACGCCGGGCAGGCGCGACAGCTCATCGCGCAAATTGATGGTGGCGTAATTGCTGAGGAACAGGCTGTCATAGGTCGAATTCGGCGACGTCAGCGTCACGAACAACAGGATCGACGTCGACTTCTTCTGCACCGTCACGCCCTGGTTCTGCACCGCCTGCGGCAGTTGCGACAGCGCGCTCGACACCCGGTTCTGCACCAGCACCTGCGCAAAGTTGAGGTCGGTGCCGATCTTGAACGTCACCGTCAGCGAATAGGTGCCGTCGGCGCCGCCATAGGACTGCATGTAGAGCATGTCCTCGACGCCGTTGACCTGCTGCTCGATCGGCAGCGCCACGGTGTCGATCACGGTCCTGGCGGATGCGCCGGGATAGCGCGTCGTCACCTGCACCGTCGGCGGTACCACGTCCGGATATTGCGCAACTGCAAGGCTGAGCAGCGACACGCCGCCGATCAGGATCATCAGGATGGCGATGACGTTGGAGAGGACCGGCCGCTCGATGAAGAATTTTGAAATCATGGCCGGTCCTATTTGGCCGATGGAGGCTGCTGTTCGATCTTCTGCAGCTGCGGATCGACCTTCTGGCCGGGGATCGCGCGCAACAACCCGGCGACGACGACACGGTCGTCGGGCTTCAGGCCGCTTTCGACGACGCGCAGCTCGCCCTCGACCGGCCCGGTCTGGACCTTGCGCTGCTCGACGACATTGTCCTTGTTCACCACCAGCACATATCGACCGGCCTGATCGCTGCCCAAAGCGACATCGGGAACGAGCAGCGCACCCTGCTGCTCGTCAAGTGGAACACGAACGCGAACGAAATAGCCGGGCAGCAGGATGCGGTTGGCGTTCGGCAGGATGCCGCGCACCGCGAGCGTGCCGGTCGACTGGTTGATGGTCGGCGCGGCGTAGTCGAGCTTGCCCTTGTGCGGATAGCCGCTTTCGGTCTGCAACCCGACCTCGATCGGGGCTTGCTTGAGATCGCTCGACGTCAATCCCTTGCGCGCCGCCTCGGCGCGGATGCGCAGCACCTGCTGTTCGTCGACGTTGAAGTTCACGTAGATCGGATCGTGCTGAACGATGGTGGCGAGCTGGGTCGGCGACGCCACGCCGACGAGCTCGCCCACCGAAATCAGATGCGCGCTGACGATGCCGTCGAACGGCGCCACCACTTTGGTATAGCCGTAATTGACCGCGGCGATCCGGGTGTTGGCCTCCGCCTGTAGCAGGTTGGCTTGCGCGTTATCGCGTGTGGCGGTGGATGTATCCAGCGTTGCCTGCGAGACGGCTTGTCGGGCGACCAGATCGGCCTGGCGCTTGTAGTCGGCTTCGGCCTGCTTCAGCGAGGCCTGTGCGCCGGCCTCCGCCGCCTGCGCCTGCTCAAGCTTGAACTTGTAGGTGTCGGGCTCGATGGTGAACAGCGTCGTGCCCGCCTTCACGAAATCGCCGTCCTGGTAATTGATTGACTGCAGGACGCCCTGCACCCGCGCGACGAGATCGACGGTGTTGATCGGCGCGGTGTTGCCGGTGGCCTCGAGATAACGGGTCACCGCGCGCTGCAGCGGAACGGCGACGTCGACCTTCGGTGGCGGGGGCGGCACAAAACTATTTTGTTCGCAGGCACCTAATGCAGCGAACGAGAATATGACGAAGGCAATGCGGGATGCCATGGCAGCGCTTCGCTTCGCGGCGCAACTGATTTCGCGTTCATCCGGCTCGATGCGTGCTGGCGAATGCCTTGGCTTCATTTCCCGTGCCCCAATTCTTTTCGCGACCGCGAAGGGATTTTCGGAGGAAGGCTCGCCATCCATGCATAGCAACAATCCGCTTGCAGTGGAACTTGAAAGCGAAAATGATGCGGCTTACGAAAATTTGCCTCCGACCTTTTCGTCACCCACTTCGATTTGAAGCGGCGGTTGCAGCCGCGACAACGATAAGGATTTCTTCAAATGATCAACACGTTGCGACGTAACGCGACGCTTTTTGCGTCGATGGCGACAATCATGTTCGCGGTTTCCACGCCGGCCTTTTCGCAGGCACCGACAGACGCGCAGCGCAGCGCCATCAGGTCCCAGTGCCGGTCGGATTATATGGACCATTGCTCGAGCGTGCCGCCGGGCGGTGAAGCGTCGCTGCAATGCCTGCAGAAGAACATGGCGAGCCTTTCCGCCGGATGCCAGAGCGCGGTGCGCGCCGTGGAGCCGCCGGCCGCGCCCAAGGCCGAGGCCGCTCCGGCTGCAGAGCCCAAGACGGAATCGGCTGCCGCCCCCAAGACGGAGCCTGCGCCGGCTGCAGCGGCCAAGCCGGCCGAAGCCACGACGGCCAACCCCGCAACCGAAACGGCAGCTCCGGCAGCGGCTCCCAAGGCCGCGGCCAGCACGGGCGCCAAGAAGCCGAGCAGTGCGCGGATTGCCGCGATCCGCAGCTCATGCCGCTCCGACTATCCGAAGGTCTGCGCCGGTGTGCCGACCGGCGGCGAAGCGGCGCTGAGCTGCCTGGAAAAGAACAAGGCAAAAGTCTCCTCGTCCTGTCAGCAGGCCCTCAACGCGGCCGGCGGCGGCACTGCGACCGCGAAAGGCGGCGCTCCGGCAGCCGCAACAGCCGCCGCTCCCGCGGCAGCGCCAGCCGCTGCGCCGGCGCTTGTGCTGCGGCCGATGCGGCCGCGCGAGGAGCTGTTCGTGCTGCGGTCGGCCTGCGGCGGCGACGTGCGCGCGCTGTGCGGCGGTGTTCCTGCCGGCGGCGGCCGTATCATCCAATGTCTGGTGAGCCAGGCCGCCTCGATTTCCCCGGCATGCAAGGAAGTTCTTGGCCAGTTCGCCGCGCAATAAATCGATCGGCGCGAGTTTCAGGACGGCCCGCGTCGCTTCGCGGGCTGCTGCTATTCGCCGCGAAAGGCGAGGACGAGCTGAACTAGCCGGACCGACAGAGCGATGTAGCAGAACGACATCACAACCTGGTAGGCGGCATGCCAGTTCAGCCTCGCAAGCTTGTAGAAGCCGTCGAGGAAATTCAGCAGGAGAAGAACGATGCCGAACAGTTCGACGCCGCGGCCCACGAGGCCGTGGCGCAGATAGCCGAACAGAACGATGGCCGGATCATTGCTCGAAACGTGTTCTCCCGCCGAGATGATCAGGGTCGCGATCACCATCTTCTCGACATAGCCGAACATTTCCTTCGTCGCCGGACCGACGTAATCGGCATAGAACGTGACCCACCTGCTCTTGACTTCCTGCATTGCTTTTCCTCGCGATGGCGATCGGCATCAAACGGTTTGGTTGAAAAAGGTCTTGCCCGGACAATGACGTTCCGAACGTTTCAGTACAACGGCTCCGCGATCAAGAGACAAGCCGCACCATCGCCGGATTTTTTTGACGGCGCGGGCCGTGATGATCGAGGCCTCGTCTTGAGAGCACGATCTTCGCCCGATGACCGGGATCCCCGCATCGCGCCGGGTGGCCTCCCCCAACCGGAAAATGCGCCAGCCTGAAGGTTTTTCCTGTGGCGCCCGGCTCGCGCGCGGATTAGTCTGGGCCAAATTAACAGTATACTGCCAATTTGGGAGAGAGGATCGTGCGCATCGCCGTTATCGGCGGAGGCCCCGGCGGCCTCTATTTCGCCTACCTCTGGAAACGGCGCCACCCTGACGCCGAGATCGATCTGTTCGAGCAGAATCCCGCCGGCGCCACCTGGGGCTTCGGCGTGGTGTTCTCCGAGCAGGCGCTCGAATTCCTGCGCGCCGATGATCCCGACACGGTTGACGCCATCGCGCCACGGATGGAGAGCTGGCAGAACATCACGCTCAATCTGCGCGGCGAAAGCGTCGCGATCGACGGCATCGGCTTTTCCTCAATCGGCCGGCTCGAACTGCTCAAGCTTCTGCAGGCGCGGGTGCACTCCACAGGCATAGCGCCGCGTTACGACACCGTGGTCCAGTCACCGGAGGCTTTAAGCGGCTACGACCTGATCGTCGCGGCCGATGGCCTGAACTCGCTGGTGCGCCGCAGTTTCGAGGGCGATTTCGGCACTTCGCTGTCCTATTCCGCCAACAAGTTCGCCTGGTACGGCACCACGAAACGTTTCGAGACGCTGTCGCAGACTTTTGTCAGAACCGAGCTCGGCGCCTTCAACGCGCACCACTATCGATACTCGCCCGAGATGAGCACCTTCCTGGTCGAATGCGATTTGCCGACCTGGCAGACCTATGGCTTCGCCGACAAGACCGTCGATGAATCCCGGGCGATCTGCGAGCAGGTGTTCGCGGCCACGCTCGACGGGCACGGACTGATCTCGAACAAATCGGTGTGGCGTAATTTCCCCTGGATCTGGAACGAGCGCTGGTCGTTCAAGAACATGGTGTTGGTCGGTGACGCCCTGCATTCGGCGCATTTCTCGATCGGATCGGGGACGCGGCTCGCGATCGAGGACGCCATCGCGCTGACCAAGGCGCTGGAGGCCGAAGACGATATTGCCGCCGGCCTCACGCGCTACCAACGGGAGCGCCAGCCGATCGTGAAGAAACTGGTGACGGCGGCGCGCACCAGCGCCGACTGGTACGAAAAATTCCCCGAGCACATGAAGCTTGACGTGATGGATTTTGCCTATGGCTACATCACCCGCTCCGGGCGGATCGGCGATGCGCGGCTGCGCGCGATGTCGCCGGCCTTCATGGCGCGCTACGAGGCGTCACGTCCGCAGCAAAAGAGCGGGAGCCAGCGATGAGTTCGCAGCTTCACGATGGCGCGCCTGCGATTGCCGATGCGGTGCCTGCCGATAGCCCCGGCGCGAAGGAAATCGGCTTTGCGATTCCGCAAACCTATAACGCCAGCCGCATCCTGTTCGACAATCTCGACAAGGGCCACGGCAACAGGCTGGCGCTGACCGGCCCGCTCGGCACACGCAGCTATGCCGCACTCTGTGCGGACGTCTCGCGCTGGGGCCACGGTTTCATCTCGCTGGGGCTGAAGCGCGGCGACCGCATCCTGATGTTCCTCGACGACACGCCGGCCTATCCGGCCGCCTTCTTCGGCGCGGTCCGCGCCGGTTTTGTGCCGCTGTTGATCAATACGCTGACGCCGCCTGACCTGCTGCAATTTTATCTATCGGATTCAAATGCCTCTGTTGCTGTGGCCGATGCGGAATTCTGTTCGCGCTTCAATGCCGAGGCCTGCAAGGACACGGCGCTGCGCACGGTTATCGTGGTCAACGGCGCGGCTGGTGATCACGCGGTGCCAAATGCGATCGCGGCCGAGCGCTGGCTGCCGGGATTTCCCGCCGACCTCGCCGAGGCCGACACCGACCGCAACGAGATGGCGTTCTGGATGTATTCGTCGGGCTCGACCGGACGGCCCAAGGGCATCGTCCATCTGCAGCACGACATGGCCTATAGCGATCTCGCTTTCGCGCAGAACGTGCTGAAGCTGAAGGCCGATGACATCTGCTTCTCAGTGCCGAAAATGTTCTTCGCTTACGGCTTCGGCAATTCGATCACCTTTCCGTTCTCGGCGGGTGCGGCGACCCTGCTGCTGCCGGGCCAGCCAAAACCGGCGGCGATTTTCGAGGTGATCGAACGTTTCCGGCCCAGCGTGTTTTTCGGATTGCCGACGCTCTATACCTCGCTGACCAAGGCCGAGGGCGCGGCCGCCACGAATTTCTCGTCGCTGCGGATGGCATTATCCGCCGCCGAAGTGCTTTCCGCCGAAGTCTTCAACGGCTGGAAGAAACTCAGCGGACTCGAGATTATCGAGGGGCTGGGCTCGACCGAAGTGCTCCACATCTACCTGTGCAACCGGCCGGAGCGGAAGAAACTCGGCGCCGCCGGACTTCGCGTGCCCGGCTATGAGATCATGCTCAGGGACAAGGACGGAAGCGAAGTCGCCGACGACGAGGAAGGCATTTTGTGGGTCCGCGGCGATTCCAACACGCCGCTGTACTGGAACCGGCCCGACAAGACCGCCGAGACCATCCGCGACGGCGGGTGGATCTACACCGGCGATCGCTTCGTCCGCGACGGCGATGGCTTTCACTTCTTCCGCGGCCGCGCCGATGATTTGATAAAAATCTCCGGCCAATGGGTCTATCCGCTCGAGGTCGAGCTATGCCTCGCCGAGCATCCCGACGTGCGCGAATGCGCGGTGTTCGCCGCCGAACTGCCGGACCGGCGCATGACGCTGAAGGCCGTCGTCGTCATGAACAGCGACGCCTTCGACGAAAGCGATGCAACAAAAATGCTGCAGGATTTCGTCAAGGCAAAGCTGCTTCCCTACAAATATCCGCGCGAGGTGAAATTCATCGATGAGCTGCCGAAGACCGGCACCGGCAAGATCGACCGCCAGGCGGTGATGCGGATTTAGTTTTTTCGCCTCGACACATTCGGTGTCGTCCCCGCGGAAGCGGGTACCCATAACCACCGATGTCAGTTGTTGCGCCACATCGCCGCCCCAGCTTTCGCCAAACATACGCTCGTGGTTGTGGGTCCCGGCTCAAGGCCGGGACGACGGCGGCTTATGAGGCCGTCATTGCGAGCGAAGCGAAGCAATCCATGTCGCCGCAATGAAGATGGATTGCTTCGTCGCTGCGCTCCTCGCAATGACGAACCCTAACTCCCCAGCCCCGTCCCGCCATACAGCCACGCCAGATCGCGATAGTAATCCTCCGACGTCTTCGCCCGCATGATCGCGTTGCGGAGGCGGGCGTGGTCGCCTGAGGGGTGATAGATGTGCTCGCCGATGGCGCGGGATAATAACTGCACGCGCGCGGTGCGCGGAAAACGCTGCTGCCGGTATTGCTCCAGCGCGGTCGCGTGATCGTCGGGGTGGCTGCCCAGCATGTGCGACAGGCACACCGCGTCCTCCATCGCCTGGCAGGCGCCTTGCGCGAAATATTGCAGCATCGGGTGGGCGGCGTCGCCGAGCAGCGCGACGCGGCCGTCGACCCAACGCTCGCTGGGATCGCGGTCGCACAGCACCCAGAGCTTCCAGTTCTTGCCGTGGCGGATGATGCTCTGTGCGCGTTCGTGTACATGCGCAAAACCCTTCAGGACCTCCTCTTCGGACACCGGCTTGCCCGCCACCGGCTCCGGCGCGTCATTGTGATAGGTGACGACGAGGTTGAACACCTTCCAGCCGGACAGCGGATAATGCACGATGTGGCATTTCGGACCGGCCCACAACGTCGCCGCGTTCCAGCGCAGATCCTCGGGCATCTCTTCGGTCGGAATCACCGAGCGATAGGTGGTGTGGCCGGATACAAGCGGCGGCCCGTCTGATGTGACCTGCTTGCGGATGTTCGACCACAGGCCGTCGGCGCCGATCAACAGCGATCCCGTCACACGTTCGCCGGAAGCAAGATGCGCCGTCACCGACGCGCCGTCCTGGTCGTAGCCGGTCACTTCGCTGCTGACGCGCAATTCGATCAGCTTATGATCCCGGCAAGCCCTGAGGAACACGCCGTGGAGGTCGCCGCGATGCACCACGCCGTAGGGGTTGCCGAAGCGCGAGCGGAACGCGTCGCGCAGATCGACATGGGTGATTTCCTCGGCGGTCAGTGCATCCATCAGCCGGAGCTGATCGATATAGACAGCCATACCCCGCGCGGCCTCGCCGACGCCGAGATAGTCGAAGGCGTGGAAGGCGTTCGGCCCGAGCTGGATGCCGGCGCCGATCTCGCCGAGTGCTGCGGCCTTTTCCAACAGGATCGAGGCAATGCCCTTCTGCGCCAGCCCGAGTGCGGCGGCAAGGCCGCCAATGCCGCCGCCCGCGATCAGGACCGGCCGTGTGTTCGAAGCTGCCATCAGCCTGACTTCCCGAGATGTTCGAGCGCGTCTTCGGCGCGCAGCGGCACCCGCGAGGCCTCGTTGTTGAGATCGACCAGTTGCGTCAGCAGCGCCATCAGCGTCTTGCGATCGGCCGGCTTCAACGGCTGCAGCATCCTGGCCTGCGCGCGGTCGACCGAGGGCATGATCTCGCGCAGCAGCGCCGCGCCCGATCGGGTCTGGTACAAGAGCTTTATCCGCTTGTCCCCGGACGACGGTTTGCGCTCGATATAGCCTTTGCTCTCCAGCCGCTCGATCACGTTGCCGAGAGTCGAGCGGTCGAACGCGATCACGGCGGAAAGCCGCGTCGCGTCGATGCCGGGGTGGGTCTGGATCGCGACCAGGGAAGCGAACTGCACCGGCGTCAGGTCGTGAGCCCTGCACTCCTCCATGAAGATCGCGACCGCGATCTGCTGCATGCGGCGAAACAGATAGCCTGGCGCGGTGTAGACCGCATCCATGGTGACGTTGTCGGGTTTACTCGGCATCGGGCTGGCGCTCCGGCGCGGCGTCCACGAACGCCTTGAGGTTCCTTGCCGCCAGCTCGGCTTTCAGCAGGCGCGGATAGGCCGCGACATCGACGCCGAAGCGCCGCGCATTGGCGAGCTGCGGCACCAGGCAGAGATCGGCCATGCCCGGCGCCTCGCCGAAGCAGAACGGGCCGGGCTCACTGGCGATCAGGGCTTCACAGGCCGACAGCCCCTCGCGATTGGCCCAGGCCGCCCATCCCGTGACCTGCTCCTCGGGCAGCCCTAGTTCACGCAGCCGCGCCAGCACTTTCAGGTTTTGCACCGGGTGGGTGTCGCAGGCCAGCACCTGCGCGAACGCCCGCACATGGGCGCGGCGCAGCGGATCCTTCGGCAATAGCGGCGGCGCGGGGTGGGTCTCTTCCAGCCATTCGATGATGGCCAGCGACTGGGTGATGACGGCGCCCTGATCCTGCAAGGTCGGCACCAGCCCCTGTGGGTTGATGGCGAGATAAGAGGGGTCGCGCTGCTCGCCCTTGCGCAGATGATGCGGCAGGTGCTCGGCGCCCAGACCCTTCAGATTCAACGCGATTCTGACCCGGTAGGACGCGCTGCTGCGGAAATAGCCGTGCAGCTTCATGTGGGCCTCCCTCGATTTTTCTCGTCAGCTAATGGCCGCCGTGATTGACGCTAGCCATATTGTAAGTATGCTGTCAATAATTTGAAGCCAGCAGGAACAGGGAGGCTCGCCATGGAAGCCGTAGAGAAGACGCCGGAACGCGAGGCGTTCTACAGGAAGATCGACGGCGAGAATCTTTCCGCGCTCTGGAACGTGATGGGCGACCTGATCACGCCGGAGCCGCGCAGCGCGTGCCGGCCGCATTTGTGGAAATTCGACGCCATCCGCGACTACATGACCGAAGCCGGCAAGCTGATTACCGCCAAGGAGGCGACGCGGCGGGTGCTGGTTCTGGAAAATCCGGGGCTGCGCGGCCAGTCGAAGGTCACGACCTCGCTGTTTGCCGGCGTGCAGATGGTGATCCCTGGCGACGTCGCGCCGGCGCACCGGCACAGCCAGTCGGCGTTGCGTTTCATCCTCGAGGGCAAGGGCGCCTTCACGGCCGTCGATGGCGAGCGCGCCGCGATGGAGCCCGGCGATTTCGTCATCACGCCGTCAATGACCTGGCACGATCACTCCAACGAAACCTCCGAGCCGATGTTCTGGCTCGACGGTCTCGATATTCCGATGGTGCAGTTTTTCGATGCCTCCTTTGCCGAAGACTCCAAGGAAGACCAGCAGAAGATTACAAAGCCGGCGGGCGACAGCTTTGGGCGCTACGGCCACAATCTGCTACCGGTCGACGAGAAGCGAAAATCCAAGACCTCGCCGATCTTCAACTATCCCTATGCCTACACCCGCGAGGCGCTGGAACAGGCCAAGGCCCGCAACGAGTGGGACGCCTGCCACGGCCTGAAGCTGAAATTCTCCAATCCCGAGACCGGCGATTTCGCAATGCCGACCATCGGCACCTTCATCCAGCTGCTGCCGAAGGGATTCAAGACCGCGCGCTATCGGTCGACCGATGCCACCGTGTTCACGGCGATCGAAGGCAAGGGCCGTTCGAAGATCGGCGACCAGACGTTCGAGTGGGGGCCGCGCGACCTGTTCGTGGTGCCGAGCTGGCAATGGGTCACCCACGAGGCGGATGCGGATTCGGTGCTATTCAGTTTTTCGGATCGCCCGGTGCAGCAGAAGCTGGACCTGTTCAGGGAAGACCGCGGCAACGCGTGAGGTAATGTTTATCGTCGTCCCGGCGAAAGCCGGGACCCATTGCCACCGGCCTTCGATATGCCGAACGCAGCAGCCACATCGCTCCATCGATAGATCACGCGGTATGGGTCCCGGCTCAAGGCCGGGACGACAGCTAGCCTCGTCGCCAGTGCAGCAGCCGCGTCTCCAGCCAGTTGATCCGCTTTCCCGCGGCGCGCCCGATCAGTTGCTGATTCGACAACTGCGCTCCGCCGTTGAATACTGCCGGTCATCGACCCGCCAGAGGTCCGGTCAATTTGGGAGGAATGCCATGCGGTCCAGCCGAGCTGTGTTGGCGCTGATCACGACTTCATTCATCGCTACGGCGGCGCCCGCCTCGAGGGCCGAGATCGCTGTCTCGGCCAATGACGGCAAGATGGTCATGGAAAACGGAGTGGCAAAAGTCCGCAAGGAACCAATGCCGGACACGGTTTCGATCATCGATCTTTCCGGCGCGGCGCCGCGCATTGTTGCTGAGATGCCGGCGCCCGCGAGCGTCGTCGGGCCGCCGCCGAGCGTCGCGGTCTCGCCCGACGAGAGTTTTGCGCTCGTCACCGGCGCGATGAAGGTCGATCCCGCCGATCCGACCAAGACGATTGCCGACGACAAGCTCACGGTGATCGACCTGAAATCCTCGCCGCCGAAGGTCCTGGCCACGCTGCAAGCCGGCGCCGGCGCCGCCGGCGTTTCGATCAATCGCGCGAGCACGCTGGCGCTGGTCGCCAACCGCAACGAGGGAACGGTCTCGGTGTTCACGATCAGCGGCAATGCGCTGACCCCGGCCGGAAAGATCGCACTCGGCGACGCAAAATCCGGCCCAAGCCACGCAATCTTTTCCCGCGACGGCACAATGGCGCTTGTCACCCGCGACGGCGACAGCCGGATCTCGATTCTCTTGGTCGACGGCGCCAGGGTCGAATACACCAGGCGCGACCTGTTTTCGGCGCTGCGTCCGTACCAGATCGACACTGCGGGCAATGGTGACACCGCTGTCGTCGGCAATGTCGGCATGGGCGGCGGCGACGCCGATTCGATCAGCCTGATCGACATGCGCGCCAAACCGATCCGCGTCGTGACCACCATCTCGGTCGGGCAAACGCCGGAAGGCCTGAAGATGTCGCCGGATGGCGCTTTCGTTGCCGTCAACGTCGTGAACGGCTCGACCAAGCCGGCGAACTCGCCATTCTTCAACGATTTTGGATTGCTGAAGATCTATCGGATTACGGGCACCGACCTGGTCCCGGTGACGGAAGCCAAAATCGGTCACTGGTGCCAGGGTATCGTATGGTCGAAGGATTCCAGCAAACTGCTGGTTCAATGCATGGTCGAGAACGAGATCGCAACCTTTGCATTCGACGGCAAAACGCTGACAAAAACGGCGCCGATCGCGATGAAAGTGAGCCCGGCCGGCATCCGCACCGCGGAACCGTAGCAGCTCAAGCGAGTGGAAAGACGACAGGAAGCAGGCTCGTATGGCGGAGAACCGCCGTCTACAAATCGCCCGTCTGGAAAAACTGCCTAACCTTCTTCACAAACGCACGAAAATCCGGATTCTCATTAGCGAGACGGCTGCACATCGCCCACTCAACTTCGGTTCGCTCGCGAGCAGGAATGAGAATTTCGCTTTCTGCTGGATTTTCCCGATCCAGTTTTATTAACCCGATATCATGCATACCATACAAAATTCGGAGCTCGTGAAGCGTATCGGCGCCGTCGATCTGGGCAGCTACTAAATATCCAAGATTCGCCCAGGATGAGTTAGATACCGCCTGATAATACGTCTCACGCACGTTAGACCGGTTGATCAAAATCTTGACCTCAAGCGACCACAGCCTGACTTTTCGCTCGCTGCTTTCCTTGATCGCAGCCATGACCTCCGGATTCAACCCCGCTGCCAAGTTCTCGATTCCCACTACGTCGGGATATAACCATCGGTTACTGCCTGAGCCGCTAGCGTTGGACGATTTGCGCTCGTCAATGCGAAAGCCGTGAATCTTTCGTTCGGCGAAAAGAAACTCTATCAAGCTCGGGTATAACTCATGTTCACGGGGTGTTTGCCGGCTTTGCCCAGGAGCCTTTTTGTCTTCTTGGGCTTCAGCCTCGACAACTTCGTCTTGCTCGGTCTTATTAGTCCAGTAAAACAACCTCGGTTTTTCCTCGGTGGTCCGCAACTCCGGATATTTTTCCTGCCAACCTGGTCTATTCGCACCTATCTCAGCAACGAGTTGATTGATCAGCTCATTTTTGGTCTTCAGGAACGTACTGCTGGCTAGTTTCGCTTCAGCTTCTTGCGGATAGGTTTCATATATCCAATTTGCAATATCTCGCGCCTTAAATCGCGTGTCTGGTTTTGCCGTCAGCAACTCCAGGACTCTCTTGCGAAGCTCTAAAGCCATTTCAGTCCTGCACGTTTCGAAGATTCTAAACCTGTAGTCTAGGCTACCCACCCTGCGCCCGCACCACGATGCGATCTACTCCGCATTTGCTCAAATGCCAAATCCTGACGCCGATCGCATGACCGGTTGCACTGCGGGGCAAGCTTGTGGAAACTCGGGAACACACCGATCCGAGCCCATCCAGGAGGAACCTTTCCCTCATGCGAATCTGCATTTTCGGCGCGGGCGCCGTCGGCAGCCATTTTGTGGTCCGGCTGGCGCTGGCAGGACATGACGTCTCCTGCGTGATGCGGGGGCCGCATCTCGAGGCGGTCAGGACCAAAGGCCTGACGCTTCGGGTCGGCGAGGCCGAGTTCACGGCGCGCGTGAAGGCATCCGACGACCCGGCGGCGCTCGGGCCGCAGGATATCGTCATCTCGACGCTGAAGGCGACATCGCTCGAAAGCCTTGTCGCGGGATTGCCGCCGCTGCTCAATGACGACACCGCCGTGGTGTTCGCCCAGAACGGCATTCCCTGGTGGTACGACATCGGCCTTTCGCCGGATCATCCAGATGTGCCCGACCTCGGCTTTCTCGACGCGGGTAGCCGGCTGCGATCGCTTGTTTCGCGGGAGCGGATCATCGGCGGCGTGATCTTTTCGTCGAACGAGGTGGTTGCGCCCGGAATTGTCGCAAATCTTTCCCCGGATCGAAACATGCTGCAGGTCGGCGAATGCGACGACCGCGCCAGCGCGCGGATCGAGCGCCTGCGGGCCTTGCTCAGCGACGCCTCGATCCAGTCGCAACCGGTCTCGCGGATCAGGGAAACCATCTGGTCCAAGCTGTTGACCAACATGTCCTTGTCGGTGCTGTGCCTGCTGACGGGGCAGACCGCCCGCGCCGTGCGGGACGACCCGGCCCTGCGCGAGGTGGTCCCGCGCCTGCTCGATGAGGCCAACAGCATCGCGCAAAGCTATATCCCCGACGTCAAGCGCCTGACCCGCAGCGGCCCGGCGCCCGATCACAAGCCCTCGATCCTGCAGGATTACGAACTCGGCCGCGCGATGGAGATCGACGTGCTGGTCAAGGCCCCGGCGGCGTTCGCGCGCGCCGCGGGACTGTCGACGCCGATGCTCGATCTAATGGCCGCGCTGGCCATCCAGAAGGCGCGCGACAAGGGGCTGTATCGGGGTTGAAGCGTCAGGGTATCGAACCAATAATCAACAAACTGTCTTGAAATCGTCATTGCGAGGAACGAAGCGACGAAGCAATCCAGAACTTCCCCGTCCGCGCAGTGGATTGCTTCGCGGAGTTTATCATCGGGCGGCGCTTTGCGCCGACCCGTTGGCTCGCAAATGACGAAGATAGAGGGATACTGAACAATGCTGGTCAAAAACAAGGTCTGCGTCGTCACGGGAGCCGCCAGCGGCATCGGCGCGGCGGTGGCGCGCGCCTATGCGGAACGAGGCGCGCGCGGCGTGGTGGTCGCCGACCTCAAGTCGTCGCGCGACCGGCTGGCCAAGGTCGCCGGCGACATCGACGGCCTCGCGGTGACCGCCGATGTCGGCCAGGAAGAAGACATCAAGGCGCTGATCGCGGCCGCCGAGGACAAGTATGGGCCGGTCGACGTGTTCTTTTCCAATGCCGGCCTGTCGCGCAAGGGACAGGAGAGCGCCGACGATGCCGACTGGGACGTGAGCTGGCGGGTGCACGTGATGAGCCACGTGTTCGCGGCGCGCGCGCTGGTGCCCGGCATGCTCGCGCGCGGATCCGGCTATCTGCTCAATACGGCGTCTGCGGCGGGCCTGTTGGCCTCGCTGAACTCGATGCCGTATGGCGTGACAAAGCATGCGGCGGTCGCGCTCGCCGAGCATCTGGCCATTCAATATGGCGACCGGGGCATCGCCGTTTCCGTGCTGTGCCCGCAATCGGTGCAGACCGGCATGACGACGGCGGGCCCGAGTGCGGCGCGGGTCGACGGCGTGATGCAGCCCGTGGAGGTGGCGCGGATCGTGATGGAAGCGATGGAAGCTGAGCGGTTTCTGATCTTGTCTCATCCGACCGTGTATGAATACATGCAGCGAAAGGCCTCCAATCCGGAGCGATGGCTGAACGGGATGCGGCGGCTGCGCGACAAGATCTACGGTGCCGCGGGCTGACGCTGGATGTTCGTAGAAGGGCCAACGTCGTTGAGATTCATTCTATCCGTGATACTTGCCAGCTTGTTCGGGGCCGCGCCCGCGGTCGCGGCGGTGGAACAATGCCGGTTCATCCAGGCCAAACCCGAACGCGAAGCATGCTACCAGCGGCAGGAAGCCGAACTCGCCGCCAAGCGCAAACCCGAAAAGCCCAGTGACACCACGACGATGGATTCGCTGAAACAGCTGCGACAGGACGACGAGGCGGTCTACCAGAGCCTGCGCAGCATCTGCCGGGGCTGTTGAGCGGCTTTTGCTCCGTCGCGTTCCCGATCGACGATGCGGCGCGGCGATCGCGGCCCCGCGCTCATCGAGCTTCAAAAGATTTGGAATTCGGCATTGCCCAACGATCTCACCCCTCGGCTCCGCCGTCATGCTTTTTCAGGGCAACCTGGAGACCCTGGGCAAGGCTTTCCCCGTCGAAGGGCTTGGCCAGGTAGCAAATCGCCCCGGCCCGAAGAGCTTGCGCGCGAATCTTCTCGTCGGGGAAGGCCGTAAAGAAAATGAACGGCACGCGGTTCCCTTGCCTGCGCAAGTGGGCCTGCAACTCGACGCCGCTCATGCCGGGCATTTGGACATCGGCAATCACACATGAGAGGTCACCAAGGCCGTTCGACTCAAGGAAGTCCTCCGCGGAGGCGTATGTGTGTGTAATATATCCCAGCGACCTTACAAGGCTGTCAGTTGTGACGCGGACCGACTCATCATCGTCAATGATTGCGATTAGCGGAAATTTTGACAAGGCAATTGACTTTCTCTGACGCGGAGACTGTAACCCCACGGCGTCGCCCTCACGTCAGATTGCATCAAGCATTTGGATTGAAAAGGATACCTGAGTATAGGGCCTAGCGTTTGTTCTGGCCGATTCCGAGCCGGTCAGCCATGGCCACTAACTCGATCACCGACCGAGCCTTCATCTTTTGCATCATATGGCCCCGATGGACCTTCACGGTAATCTCGGTGACCCCCAATTTGGCCGCGATCTGCTTGTTCATGAGACCATCGAGCACGAGCGCAATCACCTCCCGCTCGCGTGATGTCAAAGAATCGAACCGGGTCCGCAGTTCCGCAACGCCCTTCTCGCTGTCGCGTCGTTTTTGATCTCGCTCGAGCGCCCTGATCACGGCATCCAATATATCCTGGTCGCGAAACGGCTTGGCCAGAAAATCGATGGCTCCAGCCTTCATTGCCTTGACCGACATCGGGATGTCGCCGTGACCCGTCATAAAGATGATCGGAGTGCGGATATCTTTCGCAGCCAATTCGGCTTGAAAGTCGAGCCCGCTGACCCCAGGCAACCTGATATCGAGGACCAGGCAGCCGGCGACATCGGGCATCTTGACCTCTGCAAATTCTCGGGCCGAGCCGAACAGCTCGACCCGCAAACCTACCGACCGAAAAAGACTGCTGAGAGTCTCACGCATTGCCATATCGTCGTCGATGACGAAGACGATCCGTTCCGCTGCACTTGCGGGGTCGCGTAACGATTTGGAGCTCCCGGTCACGACGCTTCCTCCTGATAGATCGGCAATGTGAATTGGAACCTGGCGCCCGGCCCGGGATTGTTGGCGGCCGTCAGCCGTCCGCCGTGAGTTTCGATGATCGAACGGCAGATCGATAGTCCCATGCCCATACCGGTGGATTTGGTGGTAAAGAAGGCGTCGAACAACCGCTCGGCGCTCTCGGCAGAGATCCCGACACCGCAGTCCACCACTGCGACCGCAACCCGGTGCGCTTCGTCCTGGCGCGAAAGGATCACCAGTTCGCGCGGCCGATCCGTGACCGTCTGCATCGCTTCTGCACCATTCATCACGAGATTGATGATCACCTGCTGCAGCTGGACCCGATCGGCGAGCACGACGGGCAGATCCGGCGTCAGCTCCATCCGCAGCCGCACATGTTGGCTGGCTAGTTCACGCTGTACAAATACGACGACCTCGTTAACGACGCTGTTGATATCGAACAGTTCGTTTTGCGGGGCGGCGTTGTTCACGAGCGCCCGGACGCGGCGGATCACCTCGCTTGCACGATTGCCCTCCCTGATGATCCAGTCCACGGCCTGTCGCGCTTCGTCCAGGTTGGGGGTGGCGCCGTCGAGCCAACGCCGGCAGGCCGCCCCGGCATTGACGACGGCAGCGAGCGGCTGGTTTACTTCATGAGAGATCGAGGCTGTCATTTGCCCCAGCATCGTCACGCGCGTTACGCGGGCGAGCTCCATCCGGGCATCAAGGAGGCGCTGTTCACTGGCGCGCAGCTTCTCTTCGGCGCGCTTGCGCTCGGAGACATCGCTGCACACGTTTCCGACATTCATAGGCTGCCCGGTCTCCGGATCGTCGATCCGAAAGGCCGAATAGTGGATGGGGATCGGATCTCCGGTCTTGAAATGGCGGAGACGCATCTCTCCCGACCAGGAACCCTTCTCCAGCACCACCGGCCAGACGACAGTATTCACGAACTCACGGTCGTCAGGGAACATGTAGTGAAGTCCTCGCCTCGTCCTCGCTTCCTCCAGGCTGTCGAATCCCACCATTTTCAGGCCGGCCTTGTTCAGGTAGACCGGCGCCCCTCCTTCGAGATCGGCAATCGCCATAAGGTCGGAAGCTTGCTCGACCAGTGACGCCAGAAGTTGACGGTCGAGCTCAGCGCGTTTGCGCTCGGTCAAGTCGAGCACAAAGGCTACACCCTCATTTGGCTTGTCGTCGAACGTCGTGGCACCGACCAGAACCGGCACGCGGCTGCCGTCCTTGCGAAGGTATTCCTTCTCGCGCGGCTGGACGATTCCAGCCACCTTCAGCTCCGCGATCGCCTTGTCATCGGCGTCCCGCCACTCAGCCGGCGTCAGCTCCGTCCGTCGCAACCGACCCAAAACAAGGTCTTCACGGCTGTAGCCCAGCATGTCGAGAAAGGCCTGGTTGGCTTCGATGATCCGGCCGTCAACGGCCCATATCACGATGCCGATGATGTTGGCATCGACCAGCCGCCGGATCCGGGCCTCCCGTTCCCTGAGATCGCTGTACAGGCGGGCGTTCTCCAGCGAAATCGCCGCTTGCGACGCCAGCACTTCCAGTACCGAGATCCGGGCGGGCGTGAACACGCGCGATGCCAGCTTGTTCTCCAGATAGAGCACCCCGATCAGTTTGGATTGCTTCACCAGGGGCAAACAGAGGACCGACCTGGCATGCCTCTGGCGGATATACTCATCCGCCGAGAACTCATTCTGGACCAGGGCGTCATTAAGGATCACGCTCTCCCGCGTCCGGATCACGTAATGGAGCATGGATTCGGGAAGCTCGGCTGGTGAGGCTGCCGTCTGGCGCAGCGTGACCTCAACCTGGCCGCGGCCGCTCGTCGCTTCCGCCGCGATCCGCGGCTCGTCGTCCGGGAACAGGATGAGCAAACCACGCTCGGCGCCGGCATGCTCGATTGCGATCCGCAGCAGCGTCTTGATGAGCTCACCGAGGACGATTTCGCCGGACACCGCTTGCGCGGCCTTCAGCACTGTCCCGACATCCAGCCGTTCGACGGGCACGCCAATGGTAGTGGTGGGAGATGCAGGCACCGGTGCGTCGCGGAGATGCGGATGAAGCTGTTCGAGTTGCCGCACCTTGCCGTCGGCGCCCCAGCGCAGATAGCCTTGGCGGGCGTCCTGCAAATACACACGGGCAATCTTCTCGAAGCCGCGCGCCGCATAGAAGCGGGACGCGAGTTCGTTGGCGAGCGCCTCATTGTGAATAAAGCCGTTTGCGCGAGCCGAGCGGATGGCCTGTTCGTAGAGAGACATCGCGTCGATGTCGCGGCCGTCGATGCGCGCAATCTCCGCGCCGACCAGCGCGGCGCGGTCCTCGAAATTCTCAGGGCAGTTCACTGCCCAAGCCCGGAGTTGGGCGTCGTGCGCCGCGAGCGCCTCTCGATGTTCGGCGTACGGATCCGGGCCCATGGGCTCGCAGCATGCGGCACGAGATAGCGCGGCATAGAGGTGGTATTCCGCCCTTTCCAACAGAAAGATCGACAGCGACGCTGACGTCGAAAATAATCCTTCCGCCTTTTCTGCGGCTTCGACAGCCGACGCGTAGTCGCCGGCGAACAAGCGCGCCTGCAGCTTTCGGATCCAATAGAAGCATTCCGGCAAGGCGAGGGCTGGGCGACCGGTAAGGCCCTCTTCGAACGAGCGCTCAGTGAACCC
>Ga0210403_10001050_pt1 | contig 26960 bp, 25 predicted proteins | sample IncBWC19MmetaG_FD_150863 | JGI IMG/M metagenome (GOLD analysis project Ga0210403, IMG submission 150863) | Forest soil microbial communities from Barre Woods Harvard Forest LTER site, Petersham, Massachusetts, United States - Inc-BW-C-19-M | ecosystem: Environmental > Terrestrial > Soil >... | reverse complement strand
CGACCTTCTTCATGGCGTCAGCGAGGAACTTGCCGATCTCGGCATCGCCATTGGCGGAAATGGTGCCGACCTGGGCGATCTCCTCGTTCGAGGTAACCTTCTTGGAGTTCTTGACGAGGTCCGCAACCACGGCTTCGACCGCGAGGTCGATGCCGCGCTTCAGATCCATCGGATTCATGCCGGCGGCAACCGACTTGGCGCCTTCACGAACGATCGCAGCCGCGAGCACGGTTGCGGTGGTGGTGCCGTCGCCGGCCGCATCCGCGGACTTGGAGGCGACTTCGCGCACCATCTGCGCGCCCATGTTCTCGAACTTGTCGTCGAGCTCGATCTCCTTGGCGACGGTGACGCCGTCCTTGGTGACACGGGGAGCGCCGAACGACTTGTCGAGCACCACGTTGCGGCCCTTGGGGCCGAGCGTGACCTTCACGGCGTTGTTGAGGATGTCGACACCGCGCAGCATGCGATCGCGCGCGTCGACGCCGAATTTGACTTCCTTGGCTGACATTATTGGTTTCCCTGAGTTGAATGCTGTCTCACCCTTGTGGCCGGCGCCCGCAGGCGCTCCTCAGGGTGAGCGGATGGGGGCTTTGGCTTAGGCGGCCTTCTTCTTGGAGGCGGGAGCGTCGGTGAGAACGCCCATGATGTCGCTCTCCTTCATGATCAACAGCTCCTGGCCGTCGATCTTGACCTCGGTGCCCGACCACTTGCCGAACAGCACGCGGTCGCCGACCTGGATATCGATCGGGATCAGCTTGCCGCTCTCGTCGCGGCCACCGGGGCCGACGGCGATGACTTCGCCCTGGGAGGGCTTTTCCTTGGCAGTGTCCGGAATGATGATGCCGCCTGCGGTCTTCTCTTCGGCGTCAATGCGCTTAACCACGACGCGGTCGTGAAGCGGACGGAATTTCATGCAGTCCTCCTAAGTTCTTGCAACTGTTTGAGAGTTTTGGAGTGTTAGCAGTCTCTGCCGGCGAGTGCCAGCCCGAGTGAAGGTGATTTAAGGCAGAGTTTGGATGCGGGCAAGGGCTTCTAGCAGAAAAATTGGCACTCAAATGGCGGCCCTGCCAAATCTTATCAGGGATCGTTAACGTGCCGGATGAGCCCCGGACCCCGTATTAGCACGTGCGGTAAGCTGCTGCTAATGCGCCAATTTTCAACAACTCGTTAACCATTTGAGCTTGTGATGGTGGGGTTGCGTGCGTCACAATTCTCTCATGTGAGCGCATCTTTAGCCGGGGTGGCTCCGGCAGGTAGCCACGTTCGCGATGCGCTCCTTAAACAGGAGGTTCGCATGGTTTCGCGGGTTGGGGTTTCCGAAGACTTCCGGAAACTCGCGCTGGGATACGGGCTGACAACGGCAGAGATCCTCTATCGGATGCCGGATCATCCCTCGCTGCTGCAGACCTACGTCTGGCAGAATTACGATCTGTTTCCGAAATTCCCGGCACTGCAGGACTTCCTGCACTTCTGGCAGGAGAAGCTTGAAGGCCCGCTCTATTCGGTCCGCGTCGCGCACTCCAAGCTGATCAAGCCCGCCGAGCTGCGCGCCGTCGACGGCGTGTTCCGCCTGCATTGATTTTGGAATCGTAGCGGTCCGTATAGGGTGGGTTAGCCACGGGCGTAACCCACCATCTTTGTCGCCGCGAGGCGGTGGGTTACGCTTCGCTAACCCACCCTACGAAGCTTCCTTTGTGCTAACCTCTCGCCACGGGAGCGAAAGGGAGAGCACCATGGCCAAAAAGAAAGCGAAGAAGCCGGCCGCGCGCGCCGCCGCGAAGTCGGCCGCGGAGAAAAAATCGCCGGCACGCGAGGCGGCGGCCAAATCGACGGCGCGCCGAAAGCTGAAGAGCAAGGGCAGGGCGGCGCCGGTGAAGCCAGCACGTCCAAAGCAGCGCGTCGCCATCAGCCATCACCGCGACGAGGATTTCAAGGCCGATGGGCTGCGCGCCTACGCCCAATACCGCGATCTCGGCATTGCCGATGCGACCCACGGCCTCGCCCGCGCGCATGTGATCCGGCTGATCGGACCGTGCGATCCGGATGAAGTCTCGAAGCTGCATTACCACGACGTCGAGTTCCAGATGGTCTATGTGCTCAAGGGTTGGGTGAAGACCTACATGGAAGGCACGGGCGAGACGACATTCCAGGTCGGCAGCTCCTGGACCCAGCCGCCGAAAATTCGTCACCTGATCATGGATTATTCCGACGACGTCGAGCTCCTGGAAGTGATCCTGCCGGCGGACTTCGAGACGAAGGAGCTGACGGCTTAGCCACGCTCCCTGTCATTCCGGGCGCCGCGAAGCGGCGAGCCCGGAATGACGAACTACGTCAACACCCCCACGATCGCCCCCATCAGGCACGTCGTCAGCGTCCCCGACACGATCGACTTCACTCCCAGCGCATTGATCTCGTCGCGCCGCGTCGGCGCCATGGTGCCGAGGCCGCCGATCATGATGCCCAGACTGGCGAAATTGGCGAAGCCGCACATCGCATAGAGCATGATCAATTTGGAGCGCGGATCGAGCGCGTCGGGCGCGAGTTTTGAGAGATCGACATAGGCAATCAGCTCGTTCAGCACGGTCTTGGTGCCCATCAGGCTGCCTGCTGTGACCGCCTGCGACCACGGCAGGCCCATCAACCAGCATACCGGCGCCATGACATAACCCAGCATCCGCTGCAGCGAGATCTTTGCGCCGCCGACCTCGGGCAATAGTCCGATGATCGAATTGGCGAGATGGACCAGCGCCACCAGCACGATCAGCATCGCGATGATGTTGAGCAGCAGCTCAAGGCCCGCGGAAGTGCCTTTCACGATCGCGTCCATGGTGCCGGACACCTGCATCTCCGGATCATCAAGCGCGCCGCCGGTGTGCTGCTCCTTCGTCTCCGGCACCATGATCAGGCTGATCAGGATCGCGGCCGGCGCGCCGAGCACCGACGCGATGACGAAATGCGCGGCGGCATCCGGGATCAGCGGCGCAAGGAGCGTGGCGTAAAGAACCAGCACGGTGCCTGCGATCCCCGCCATGCCGCCGGTCATGACCAGAAACAATTCGCTGCGCGTCATCTGCGCCAGATACGGCCGCACGAACAGCGGCGCTTCCACCATGCCGAGAAAGATGTTGGCCGCGGTCGACAACCCGACCGCACCGCCGACGCCGAGCGTTCGCTCCAGAAGCCAGGCCATGCCGCGCACGATCGGCGGCAGCACGCGCCAGTAAAATAGCAGCGTCGTCAGCACGCTCATGACCAGCACGATCGGCAGCGCCTGGAACGCGAGGATGAAATCCGCGCCGGGCGCTTTGAGGTCGAACGGCAGCGGGGCGCCGCCGACATAGCCGAACACGAAAGAGGTGCCGGCGCGCGAGGCGGCGGCGATCGCGCCGACGGCGTCGTTGATGGCACCGAACGCGTGCGCGACGAACGGCAGTTTGATCAGGATCACGGCGGTCAACAGCGTGACCATCAGCCCGATCGCCGCCTGCCTGGGCGATACCGCGCGACGGTTCTCGCCAAACGCCCAGGCGATCGCGAGCAGCGCGATGATGCCGAATGCCGATTGCAGTTGAAGCATGGTTCCCCCGACGGTCGCACCAATATGGCAGCCGCATCATTCATGGCAGCCGCGGCGCTGCAAGCGCAATGCCATGATGTTGGGATGGGCGTTGACAACGCCGCCGGCGTCGGCCACCGATCACGCATGTCCTCCCTCGCGCCGGCGGGCGCCGGCACGCTGCTCAGGCAGCCTTCCTTCATCTTCTTCCTGCTGTCGCGAAGCCTGTCGCGCTTCTCGAGCCAGATCGGCGCGGTGGCGATCGGCTGGCAGATCTACGACCTGACCGGCAGTGCCTTCGACCTCGGCATGGTGGGGCTGGTGCAGTTTCTCCCGACCGCGCTTCTGGTATTCGTCGCGGGGCAGACCGCCGACCGCTTCGAGCGCAAGCGCGTGATGCAGGTCTGCCAGATCGCGGAAGCCGCAACCGCGCTGTTCCTGGCGTGGGGCTCGTTTGGCGGCTGGCTCAACCAGACCCACATCTTTATGGCGACCTTCGTGCTGGGCACGGCGGGCGCCTTCGAAAGCCCGGCGACCGCGGCACTGCTGCCACTGATCGCCCCGCAGGGCTCGTTGCAGCGCGCCACCGCGCTGTCGAGCGGCGCGGCGCAGGTCGCGACCATCACCGGTCCCGCGCTCGGCGGGCTCGCCTATGCGATCGCGCCGGGCTGGGCTTACGCGATCATGCTCGCGTTCTGGATGCTGGGCATGCTGCTCACCGGCGCGATCGAAGTCGCGCAGGCGGTGCCGCCAAAAGGCGCGGCGTCGGCCGATGACGTCTATGCCGGTGTCCGCTTCATCCGCAGCAATCCCGCGATATCAGGCACCATCTCGCTCGATCTGTTCGCGGTGTTGTTCGGCGGCGTGGTCGCGCTGCTGCCGATCTATGCGCGCGATATCCTTGCGACCGGGCCGCTCGGCCTCGGCGTGCTGCGCGCCGCGCCTGCGATCGGCGCGCTGTTGATGACCATGCTGCTGGCGCGCCACACCATCAGCCGCCGCGTCGGCCTGCGCATGTTCCAGGCCGTGATCGTGTTCGGAGCTGCGACGGTGGTGTTCGCGCTGTCGCACTGGATGTGGCTGTCGGTGATCGCGCTTGCGGTGTTGGGTGCGGCCGACACCGTGAGCGTGGTGATCCGCTTCTCGCTGGTGCAGCTGCGCACGCCCGACGAGATGCGTGGCCGCGTCGGCGCGGTGAACTTTCTTTTCATCAATGCCTCGAACCAGCTCGGCCAGTTCGAAAGCGGGGTGACCGCGGCGCTGTTCGGCACCATGCCGGCCGCCGTGCTCGGCGGCGTTGCCACGATCGCGATTGCGTTGATCTGGATGAAGCTGTTCCCGACGCTGCGCGACGTCGAGCGGCTGGAGTAACTATTCGGCGGGCACGGCGACGGGAACAGGCCTAAACAGCCGCTGCAGCAGGTAAGCCGCAAACAGCGGCGCGATGAAGCCCGGGCCCGGAAGCTGCAGATTGCCGAACAGCAGTTGCAGCGCCGGTGTCCAGAATACGAGCTGCGCCAGCCGCCGCCCGGTATTGTCGAGCCTTTCTTCCGCGATCAGCGCGACCGCGGCAAAGGTCAGCGGCAGCAGGTCATAGGCGCCCATGTAAGGCGAGGCGGAGACGGTGCAGGCGAAGAACAGCGCCTGCAAGAGCCGCGGATTGGCGTCACGCCGCCAGCGGAAGGCGGCGGTGACGGCGGCCACGGCCGCGAGCGTGAACGCCAGCTGAATGATTTCGCCAACGTGATTGCCGGCGACGCCGCGGACGTTCATGAAGATGGTGGGATGGAACGGCATCGCGGTGCCGGCCGCATCCTGCAGTACCACGCGCTGCAGCGGCAGCGCCTTGGTGATGTAATCCTGCCAGCTCTCGACGCCGCCGATCGCGACGCTTGCCAGCAGCAGCGATACTGCCGTGAGCGCGGCCCAGCAGACCACTTTCCAGCGCCCCGATGCGATCAGCGCGAAGGGAAAGAGGATGCCGAGCTGCGGTTTGACGGTGAGCAGCCCGATCAGCACGCCGGCGCCGATCGGCCGCTCATCGAGCAGCGCGAAGATCGCCAGCAGCGCGGCCGTCGTGAGCAGCGAGCTCTGGCCCGAGAGCACGCAAAGCAGGGCGGCCGGCGAGACCAGCACGATTGCGAGCGTACGCAGGTCCGAAACCTCGCGGCGGCCGGCGAGATAGAAGGCAAGCCCGCTCACCGCGGCCCAGGCGAACAGCGCCGGGAAATAGCTGAAGACGCCGAACGGCGCCATCACCACCAGCGCGGTCGGCGGGTTCGGCCAGTTCTGGCCGGGATAGCCGGGCCCGAGCATCTTGGCGAGTTCGTTGTTGTAAATGACGAGGTCGTAATAGCGCGCGGGATCGGGTTCGAATGCCGCGCGGCCATACATCCACAGATTCAAAAAGTCGCGGCCGAGCACCAGCGTTGCCTTGTCGCGCGGAAACGCGCTGCTCCAGTCCGTCGTCAGGAAATAGGTCAGAAGCGTCAGCACGAACAGCGCGCCGCCGAGCACCAGCAGCGCGCGCAAAAATTCCGCATTCGCCGCCTCGCGCGTCGCCGGCGCAAGGTTTTGCAGTAAGCGGCGAAGGCCGGTTGCGGCCGCGTTACGGCCGGTCAGGCTGAGGTCTTGCATGGCGATCCCGGGCGGCTGGTCAACCAAACGCACTCTAGGAACCGCCCATTAAGATATTCTTAGGGGGAAGCCCGCAAAGCTGACGGAGACTGTGCCCGGAACGCGCATCGAGTGCCGGCACGGCAGCGGGCTTTCCCATGAATTGCGTCGTCATCCCAGCGTATCGCGCGGCCGCCACGATCCTTCCCGTGATCGAGACCGTCGGCCCCGAGATCGAGCTGATTGTCGTGGTCGATGACGGCTGCCCGGAAGGCACCGGCGTGACGGTCGCCAACAAATGCGCCGACAAGCGCGTTGTGGTGTTGATGCATGGCGTCAATCAGGGCGTCGGCGGCGCTTTCCTGACGGGCATGCGCTACGCCATCGGGCGCGGCGCCGACATCATCATCAAGGTCGATGCCGACGGCCAGATGGACCCGGAGCAGGTGCCCGCGCTGATCCATCCGATCTCGAGCGGGCAGGCCGACTACGTCAAGGGCGACCGCTTTTTCTTCCTGACCAATGCGGCCTCGATGCCGGCGGTGCGCCGCTTCGGCAATCTCGCGCTGTCGTTCCTGGCAAAACTCTCCAGCGGCTACTGGACCATCATGGATCCGACCAACGGTTTCTTCGCGATCCATGCGCGTGTCGCCGAACTGCTCGATGACGAACGTATCGCCAAGCGCTTCTTCTTCGAAACGGACCTCTTGTTTCATCTCGGCCTGATCCGCGCCAAGGTCGTGGAATTCCCGATGCGCGCGTCCTACGGCAACGAGGTCTCGAACCTGCGGGTGTCGCACCAGCTCGGGCCGTTCCTGGCGGGCCACCTGCGCAACACGACGCGGCGGATTCTCTACCGCTACTTCTTCCGCGATCTGTCGCTGGCCTCGCTGCAGCTTGTGGCCGGCGGCGCGCTGTTCCTGTTCGGCCTGGTGTTCGGCCTCTATCACTGGTGGGCCGCACCGCCGGACCAGCTGGTGCCGACCGGCACCATCATGATCGCGGCGCTGACGTTCCTGATCGGCTTCCAGCTCGTGCTGTCGTTCCTCAATTACGACATCAGCGCCAGCCCGCGCGAGCCGCTGCATCCGTTCCTCGGCAAGGGATTCCAGGCGAAAGCAAGCGCGCCCGAACAGGCCGGCGAGAATGCCGAGCCGCTCCGGCGCCAGGCGTAAGCGGCTTAGCCCCGTCCCACGAACGGCATCTTCGATGCCATCACCGTCATGAACAGCACATTGGCGTCGAGCGGCAGCGTCGCCATGTAGGCCACGGCATCGCCGACGGCCTTGGCGTCCATGCGCGGCTCGTGTTTCATCGTGCCATCCGGCTGCATCACCCCGGGGCCAGCGACCATGCGGTCGGTCATGGGCGTGGCCGCATTGCCGATATCGACCTGGCCGACCGCGATGTCGTACATGCGGCCGTCGAGATTAGACGCCTTGGTGAGACCCGTGATGGCGTGCTTGGTCGAGGTATAGGCCGCCGAAAACGGCCGCGGCGCATGCGCGGAGATCGAGCCGTTGTTGATGATGCGGCCGCCGCGCGGCTTCTGGTCCTTCATGATGCGGAAGGCGTGCTGGGTGCACAAAAACGGGCCGGTGAGGTTGGTGTTCACCACTGCCTGCCATTGCGGCAAGGTGAGGTCCTCGAAATTCACGGGAGGGGCGCCCATGCCGGCATTGTTGAAGAGCACGTCGAGCCTTCCATAGGTGTCCTGCACCTTCTTGAACAGCGAGGCGATCGAATCCGGGCTGGTCATGTCGGCGACAACAGGCAGGCTCTTGCCGATATTGTCGCCGAGCTTCTGCGTCTCCTCCAGCATCTCCTTGCGGCGGCCGGCGAGCACGACGGTGAAGCCGGCCCGCATCAGGGCGAGCGACGCCGCGCGTCCGACACCGGTGCCCGCGCCGGTCACCACGGCGATCTTGTCTGCTGCTTCAGTCATGCTTCCTCACCTTCTTGCTTTCTTTGCTTACTTTTTTGCTTCTGCTTCGGATTTGTAGGGTGGACGTGGAATGTTCTGGTGCGCCGCGCGCAGCGCCGCCGACCAGCGCGAGCGCAGATCGTGGAAGTAGGGCTCACCCGCTTCGATGCGGTGATTGAGATCGGCATCGCAGGTGTTGGAGCGCACCACCAGCACGTCGATCGGCAGCCCGACGCCGAGGTTGGAGCGCATGGTCGAATCCATCGAGATCAGGCCGGTCTTCAGCGCCTCGTAGAGCTCGACGTCGTAATGCATGGCGCGGTCGAGCACCGGCTTGCCGTATTTGTGCTCGCCGATCTGCAGATAGGGCGTGTCCGTGGTGCATTCGATGAAATTGCCGGCGGTGTAGACCATGAACAGCCGCATCCGCGAGCCCTTGATCTGGCCGCCGAACAGGAAGGAGACATCGAAGCTGACGTCTTCCGATTTCAACGCCGGGCCCTCGGTCGCATGCACCGCGCGGATGGCGCGGCCGATGCGCTGCGCCGCCTGGAACATGGTCGGCGCATTCATCAGCGTCTCGATGTCGCCGGTGTCGGGGTCCTCCAGGCCCTCGGTCAAAGTGGAGAGCACCGACTGGCTGATGGCGAGATTGCCGGCGCTCGCGATCGCCATGATGCGCTCGCCGGGCTTCGAAAAGATATGGAGTTTGCGGAAGGTCGAGACGTTGTCGAGGCCGGCATTGGTGCGGGTATCGGCGATCATCACCAGACCGTCCCGCACCAGAATCCCGCAACAATAGGTCATTTCCGCTTACCCCGACGCTTCCTAAACCGCGCGGAAAATTACTAGCCAATTTCGGTGCGGGGTCCAACCCCAATTCCCGTATGGCGCGGCCTGGCGCGACCCTATGATTCCCGGGTCGGAGACCCACCGACGAGGAATGCGTCGTCAACCGGCACGCCAAGGGCGGTGACCAGCCGGTTGGTCTCGGCGGCCATGCCGACGATGGCAATCATCTCGCGGTATTCAGCCTCCGTCATGCCCTTCGCGCGGGCGCTCGCGGTGTGCGAATGGATGCAGTAGCTGCATCCGTGCGCGACCGACACCGCGACGTAGAGCATTTCCTTGATCTTCGGATCGAGCGCCCCCGGCCCCATCACTTCCTTGATGCTCTCCCAGGTCCGGCGCAGGGTTTTTGGATCATGCGCCAGCGCCCGCCAGAAATTGTTGACGAAGTCCGATTGCCGCGTCTTGCGAATGTCGGCGAATACGGTGCGGGCTTCGGGCGAGAGTTCTTCGTCGGAGAGCAGATTTACCGTCGCCATGGCCTTACCCCGGGTTGTTGCTACGCCCCGGGGTTATAGCACGGACGGACGGCCGCCATGATCAGGTTACGCCGAGCACATCAACAGCAGCTTGCCGGCGCCGACATATTGTCTCTGCTGTGCGATGGCGTGCTGGCCTGCGACGTGAAGATCGCGCAAGCGCCGCTGCAGCGGGGAAGTCTCGTAAACCGCACTGCTTCCGGCCAGTGCAAAGCACGCATCTGCGACGCGAATGCAGGCGGAGGCGATCCACACCGCGGCCTGCATTCCCTCGATCAGAAGCGCTTCATCTTTCAGCGTTCCCGTCAACACATGATTCCAGTGGCTCGCGACCTGGACTTGCAGGAAGGCCTGCGCCGCGCGGACGTCGGCATAAATCCGGCCAAGCTCGAACTGGAAGACCTCGGACTTCTGCATCGGGCTGGCGGCCTGATATTGCTGCCGTCCAGTTCGCGCAAGCGCCACCAATTCGTCCAGCGCGCCCTCCGCCATGCCGACCGAGAACGCGGCGTGAAACAGCGGCAGCAAGTGCCGAACGGCCGGATAAAGCTGGCCGGGCGCGCAGGGTACGCCACCCTCGAAATCGAACAGACTGACTTCCGGAACCAGCGCATCCTTCAGCACGATGTGATGGCTGCCGGTGCCCTTGAGCCCGGCCGCATGCCAGCTGTCCTCGATCTTCCAGTCTTGCGCCGGCAGCACAACGCCACGAACGCGCGGCCGCCCCTGCGCGTCGACGACCGGATTGCCATCCGCGGTTACGACGCAAAATCCGGCTATCCACTCGGCATGCGTGCAGCCGCTGGCCAACGGCCAGCGGCCGTTGATCCGCCAGCCATCCGCGACAGGCTCTGCCGTTCCGGCCGGCTGCGAGGATCCGCAGATCGCCACGTCCGGCCCGTTCCGATAGATGCGATCGTAGGTTTCGCGTTGCGCCAAAGCCGAGAAAATGGCGGCCGCGCCGGCGACCATTGCCGTCCAGCCGACCGAGCCGTCGATGCGGGCAAGCGCCGAGATGACCGCAAGTCCCGCCGGCAAAGCCAGCTCGAGTCCGCCATGACTCCGCGGCACGAACATCCGGAACAGGCCGAGCGATTTCAGCCGGTCGACCAGATCGGGCGGGATGCGGCGTGCCGCTTCGATCTCGGCCGACCGCGCCGTGATCTCGGGCGACAATTCCCGGATGCCGGCGAGGATGGTTTCGCTGGTATCGAGCGCTCTCAAGGAAGGCGAATCGCGAAACTGGTTCTGAAGCTGCATCTCACTCGTCCTCGCTGTGCGAAAAAAAGTACCGCAAGAGAACATGGAGGAGCCGGGCTACGGGATGATTTCAGCGGTGCTGTTCCCGGTTACGCCGGTAACCGATGGTCGCGCGCGAACGCATGTGCGTCGACGATTGCGGGAGGAACGGTCTTATGCTCGACTGCCGGCCACAAGAACAAAATTCCGGGAGTCGAAATGCCAGGGAAACTTGCCGCATCCTCCGTCCTGTTGGCCGCGATCCTGTCGGCCGCAACTCCCGCGCTGGCACAAAAGCGCGGCGGCACGCTTCGCCTCTATCACAATGACACGCCGCCCTCGACCTCGCTGCTCGAGGAATCGACCATCGCCTCGGTGACGCCGTTTGCGGCGATCTTCAACAACCTCGTGGTGTTCGATCCGGCCAAGCCGCATGAAAGCCTGGAAACCGTGATCGGCGACCTCGCCGAGAGCTGGTCGTGGGATGCGACCAACACCAGGCTGACCTTCAAGCTGCATCAGGGCGTGAAATGGCACGACGGCCAGCCGTTCACGGCGAAGGACGTGCAATGCACCTGGCGGATGCTGATCGGCAAAGGCGACAATGCCGACTTCCACCGCAACCCGCGAAAAGTCTGGTACACGAAGCTGCAGGATGTCTCGATCAACGGCGACTATGAGGCGACCTTCGAGCTAAGCGAGCCGCAGCCGAGCCTGCCGGTGCTGCTCGCGAGCGCTTTTTCTCCTGTTTATCCCTGTCATGTGCCGCAGCAGGTGATGCGCACAAAACCCGTCGGTACGGGGCCGTTCAAGCTGGTCGAATTCAAGCGCGGCGACACCTTCCGCCTGGTGCGCAACCCCGACTACTTCAAGAAGGATCGGCCCTATCTTGATGAAATCGTGTTCCGCGTCGTCGACAACCGCGCTACGCGGTTGCTCGCCTTTTCGACCGGCGAGTTCGACATCACCTTCCCCTCCGACGTGACGGTTGCCCTGATGAAAGATATCAAGGCGCGCGCGCCGAACGCGATCTGCGAGATGGTACCCTCGGGGACGCAGGTCAACCTGATGGTGAACCGCGTCAACCCGCCGTTCGACAATCCAGACATCCGCCGCGCCATGTCGCTCGCGCTCGACCGCAAGCCGTTCAACACCATCCTGATGGAAGGGCAGGGGCTGATCGGCGGCGCCATGCTGCCGCAGCCCGTCGGCGAATGGGGCATGGCGCCGGAGGCGGTGTCGAAGCTGACCGGGTATAATCCGGAGACCGACAGGAATATCGCGGAAGCGCAGGCGATCATGCAGAAGCTCGGCTACAGCGATGCGAGGCAGCTCGCCATCAAGATCCAGACGCGGAATCTTCCGACCTATCGCGACCCCGCCGTGATCGTCACAGACCAGCTCAAGAAGATCTACATCAACGCCGAGCTCGATATCCTCGACACGCCGCGCTGGTACACGCGGCTCGCGAAAAAGGACTACACCATCGGGCTGAACGTCACCGGCGTGTCGGTCGACGATCCCGACGGCAACATTGTCGAGAATTATTCCTGCAAGTCCGAGCGCAACTACACGCAATATTGCAATGCCGACGTCGACAAGCTGCTCGCCGCGCAATCGCGCGAGCTCGACAAGGAGAAGCGCAAGGACATCGTCTGGCAGATCGAGCGCCTGCTCGCCGAGGACGCCGCGCGCCCGAGCATCGTGTGGTCGACCGCCGCCAATTGCTGGCAGCCCTATGTGAAGGGATTTCGGCCGCACGACAACAGCCAGTACAACAATCTGCGCTGGGAGGATGTGTGGCTGGATAAATAGTCAGGCATCGTAGGGTGGGCAGGCGCGCCTTCGCGCCGTGCCCACCATCTAACAATGACCGATGGCTTGAAATGATGGGCACGCTTCGCTTGGCCCACCCGCCTGCTGGATAAGTGACTTTCCTTGAGTCGTCCCGGCGAAAGCCGGGACCCATAGCCACCGTCGTCAATTATTGCGAACGGCGTCTGCCACTCTGCCCAAAAGAAAGGTTTCGGCGTATGGGTCCCGGCTTTCGCCGGGACGACACCGAAGTTACGACTGCGACTGCCACTGCGATTGCCCGGGCCGGCCGGCCTGGTCGACTTTGACCGACACGGTCAGCGTCTCCGCGCCGCCGCCATAGCGGGTGCCGCGGATCGGCGCGGCGCCGAGATAATCGAGGCCGATGGCGACGCGGGCGTGCGCCTCGGTGGTGCAGATGCAGTTCGCGGGGTCGAAGCCGACCCAGCCGAGATCGGGGATATAGGCTTCCGCCCAGGCGTGGCCGGCCTGCTGGTTGACGGTGCCGTCGGAGCGCAGGAAGTGTCCGGAGACGAAGCGCGCCGGCACGCCGCCGGAGCGGGCGCAGGCGATGAAGATATGGGCGTAATCCTGGCACACGCCGCGCTTGCCGCCGAAGGCTTCGATCGCCGAGGTGCCGCTGTTGGTCGGGTCCTCGTCGAAGGTCATGTGCTCGTTGACCTGCGTCATCAGCGTATGCAGGAAGCCGAGCGCGTCGGTTTCCGATTCCGCGCGCAGCTCGCGGGCAAAATTCTCCATCGCCGGATTGACCGAGGTCAGCGACGTCTGGCGCAGGAACAGGCTCGGCGGAAAACGCTCGTCGGTGCCGCGCAGCACGCCGCCGGTGTCGTGGGTCTCGATCAGTCCCCCGACGGTGATGGTGAGGTCCTCGATCGCGCCGTGCGTCATCACATGGGTGACATTGCCGAAGGCATCCTCATGCATGTCGAGGCGCGAGTCCGTGGAGACATCGATCTGCCATTCGGCGACATACTGGCCGTCATGGCTGCCGGGTGTCAGCCGCAGGATCTGGATGACGCCGGTCGCCGGCGGCTCGTAGCGATAGGTCGTGGTGTGGGAAATTCGCAGGCGCATGGCAGACCGACGCGGAGCTAGGGTTCAGCGAGATATCTAACGTACAAAGGCCGAGCATGACGGCATTACTTGGTACGGCAGCCTTCATCAAATCAAATACTGCTTGGTGATGATTTCGCCGAGCCGTGAGTTATCCGAAATGAATTCCTGGATGAATTCGTGCACGCCGTGCTGGAAGATGTCGTTCATGTTCGAGTGCTCCAGCCGGTTGCGGATGCCGCGGGCATGGCGCTGCGACGGACCCTGGCGGCCATAGGCGACGCCGATCTGGTCTAGGTTGCGCACGAGGTTACCGTAGCAGCTCGCAAGCGAGCGCGGCAGCGAGTCGTTGAGGATGAGCAAATCCGCGATCAGCCAGGGTTTTAGTGTCTCGCGATAGACCCAGTGATAGGCGGTCGTAGCAGACACCGAGCGCAGGATCGAGGTCCACTGGTAGAAGTCGAGCGGGCCGCCGACATGCTCTTCTTCCGGCAGCAGCACGTGATATTTGACGTCGAGGATGCGCGCGGTGTTGTCGGCGCGCTCCAGATGCAGGCCCAGCCGCGAGAACCAGTAGGCGTCGTTGCGCAACATGGTGCGGTAGGCCGAGCCGTCGAAACGGAGCGAGGCCTCCTGCACGAAGCGCAGGAATTTGGCCAGCTCCTCGCGGCTGGACGTGCCCTTGTTCCAGACTTCCTGCAGCTCGATCCAGGCCGAGTTGATGGTGTCCCACATCTCGCTCGTCAGCGCCGTGCGCACCGAGCGCGAGTTGAGCCGCGCAGCCTCGATGCAGTTCCGGATCGAGGAGGAGTTCTGCGGCGCGAACGAGAGATATTCGACGACGTTCTGCTCGTTGGCCTCTTCGTAGGCCTGGAAGAAGCTTTCGCTGACGCCGGCGGTCAGCAGCGCCGATTCCCACTCATTGGTCTTGCCGATATAGGCCGCCGGCAGCGCGGTGACGCGCAGGGTCGCATCGATGGTGCGCGCGATATATTCGGCGCGCTCGACATAGCGGGCCAGCCAATAGAGGTTTTCGGCGGTGCGCGACAGCATGCGAAGATCTACTCGTCCAAAATCCAGGTGTCCTTGGTGCCGCCGCCCTGGCTCGAATTGACCACGAGCGAGCCTTCCTTCAGCGCCACGCGGGTGAGCCCGCCCGGCACGATGGTGGTGCGTTTGCTGCCGGTGAGCACGAAGGGCCGCAAATCGACATGGCGCGGGGCGAGGCCGGAAGCGGTGCAGGTCGGGCAGGTCGAGAGCGCCAGCGTCGGCTGGGCGATAAAACCTTCCGGCTCGCGTTTCAACTTGTCGCGGAACGCCTCGATGGTGGCCTTGGTCGCGGCAGGGCCGATCAGCATGCCGTAGCCGCCGGAGCCGTGCACTTCCTTCACGACGAGATCGGCGAGATTGTCGAGCACGTAGGCGAGGTCCTTCGGTTCGCGGCAGCGCCAGGTCTGCACGTTCTTCAGGATCGGCTCCTCGGACAGATAGAATTTCACGATGTCCGGCATGTAGGAGTAGATCGCCTTGTCGTCGGCGATGCCGGTGCCGACCGCATTCGCCAGCGTGATGTTGCCGGCGGCATAGGCCGACATCAGCCCGGGCACGCCGAGCGCGGAATCCGGGCGGAAGGTGAGGGGGTCGAGGAAGTCGTCGTCGACCCGGCGGTAGATCACGTCGACCCGCTTCAGCCCCTCGGTGGTGCGCATGAACACCTCGTCGTTTTTCACGACGAGGTCACGGCCTTCGACCAGCTCGATGCCGAGCTTGTCGGCGAGGAAGGAGTGCTCGTAATAGGCGGAGTTGTAGACGCCGGGCGTCATCAGCGCGACCGTGGGTTCGGCGGAAGCGGAAAGCGGCGCCACCGAGCGGAGCGCCGCCAGCAGCTCGTCCGGATAGCGCTCCACCGGCGCCACGCGATGTCGGGCGAACAGGTCCGGAAACAGCCGCATCATGATCTCGCGGTTTTCCAGCATGTAGGAGACGCCCGACGGCGTGCGGGCGTTGTCCTCCAGCACGATGAAATCCCTGTCGTCGACCCGGATGACGTCGATGCCGGCGATGTGGACATAGACGTCGTGCGGCACGTCCTGGCCGTTCATCTCGGGGCGGAACACCGGGTTCTGGAAGATCAGGTCCTCGGGGACAATCCCGGCGCGGAGAATATCGCGGCCGTGGTAGATGTCCTTCAGGAACAGGTTCAGCGCCTTGACGCGCTGGCGCAGTCCCTTTTCCAGGAGCGTCCATTCCTTGCCCGAGAGGATGCGGGGGATGACGTCGAAGGGGATCAGCCGCTCCTGGGCCTCGCTATCGCCATAGACGGCGAAGGTGATGCCGATCCGGCGGAACAGCAGTTCGGCTTCCTGACGGCGATATTCGAGGGCGTCCGGTGGCGTCTCCTTGAGCCAGCGGGAGAGCTCAGAATAGGCCGCGCGGAGGTTGCCTCCGGGACCGTTCATCTCATCAAACGCAACTGCCATAGAACCCGACGTTTGTTGGGGCCATGCGCAACAGTGCATGACTTGACGGGGTGGTAGCAAGGCCCGGGCCAGCGCGATATGCAGGGGGAAACGCCATTTGGTATGGACGGGGGCGCCTCTGCCTGAAAAAATAGCTTCGAGGTGCTTATTTCGGCAGCAAAACCCCGTGACTTCAAGATGTTGCCCCGGCAAGTTCGAAACGAGCCGCAGGGGAAAAACGGGGAAGGATTTTAGGGAGTGCGCATGAGCGAGATCGTCACCGCGGGGATATTGGTGATCGGCGACGAGATCCTGTCCGGGCGGACCAAGGACAAGAACATCGGCTTTATCGCGGAATACCTCACCAATATCGGGATCGACCTGAAGGAGGTGCGGGTCGTGGCCGACGACGAGCCTGACATCATCGCGGCGCTGGATGCGCTGCGTTCCCGCTACACCTACGTATTTACCACTGGCGGCATCGGGCCGACCCATGACGACATCACCGCCGACAGCGTGGCGAAGGCGTTCGGCGTCGGCATCGACCACCATCCGGAGGTGGTGGCGCGCTTCAAGGAACGCTTCAAGAATCCCGGCGAACTCAATGAGGCGCGGCTGCGGATGGCGCGCATCCCTGATGGCGCCGAGCTGATCCAGAGCGCCACCATCATGGCGCCGGGCTTCAAGATCGGCAATGTCATCGTGATGGCCGGCGTGCCCTCGATCATGCAGGCGATGATGGACATCGTCTCGCCGAAGCTGAAGTCGGGCGTGAAGATGCTCTCCGACACCGTGCGCGCCAACTCGCGCGAAGGCGATATCGGCGGACCCTTGCGCGAGATCGCCAACGCCCATCCCGACACCATCATCGGCAGCTATCCCTTCCTCGACGAGAACGGCAGGCCGAACACCAATCTCGTGGTGCGCTCGCGCGATCCGGACAAGCTCAATGCGGCAATGAGCGCCGTGAAGGAGATGCTGGCGGGATTGAACGTGACGCGCTAACGGTTTGATCGGCGAACGAGCGGGAGCGATATGGAAAAGAGTGCGGACCTGATTGCGCAGGAGCGGGCCGGAAAGGCGTTTCCGGTCTCCTGGGACCAGTTTCACCGGGATTGCCGGGCGCTGACCTGGCGGCTCAACGAGGTCGGGCCATTCCATGCGGTGATCGCCATCACCCGCGGTGGCCTCGTGCCGGCGGCGATCGTGGCGCGCGAGTTGGGGGTGCGCATCATCGACACCGTCTGTATCGCAAGCTACGACCACGACAAGCAGGGCGACCTGAAGGTGCTGAAGGGCATTTCCGCTGATACGGCGGCGCTCGGTGGCGGCACGGGCAAGGGGCTCCTCATCGTCGACGACCTCGTCGATACCGGCAAGACCGGCACGCTGGTGCGCGCGATGATGCCGGACGCGCATTTCGCCACCGTCTACGCCAAGCCGAAGGGAAGGCCGCTGGTCGACACCTACATCACCGAGGTGTCGCAGGATACCTGGATATTCTTTCCCTGGGACACCGCACTGTCCTTCGCCCCGCCGCTCCGCGACGGCGCGGCTTAGCTGTCACTCCGGGCCTGCGTGCTTCGCACGCATCCCGGAATGACGACGGTGGAATAGTGGTCGCGCCATGCCCCTGCAGAACCGCGTCATGCCAACCGGCGAAATCATTGCCACCTCGCAGCGCGGGCAGTTCGTCGGCAACCGCGGCATCATCCATGACCCCGCGACCAAAACGCTTCTGAAAAAGCGCTGGTCGACATCGGCCTGGCTCACCTGCGTGCTCGAATTTCGGGGGCGGCGGCGCAAGGTGATGGCGAGGCAAAGCTGGACCGAGCTGTTCTTCCTGGACGAAGCCACTGCCTTCGCCGCCGGCCACCGTCCCTGCTTCTACTGCCGGCGCGACGACGCCAACCGCTTTCGCGCGGCGTGGGAAGAGGGCAACGGCGTCAAGGACGTGCTCGCGCCCGAGTTGGACGCGGTCCTGCACCGGGAGCGGTTCGCCAGCGGCAGGAAGCTGCATCCGTTGCCGATGAAAATCGAAAAGTTGCCCGACGGCACGATGCTGCAGGACGGCGACGACAGTTTTCTGATCGCGCGAGGCAGGGCGCTGCAATGGTCGCCCGCTGGCTACACCAAGGAGCGGCGGTCGCTGGAAGACGCCAAGCTACTGACACCACCCTCGACCGTGCGCGCCTTCGCGGCCGGGTATCGGCCGGTGCCGCATCCCAGCGCTGGTCCGTGGCCCGCGTGAGCGACAGCGACACGCGGGGCGGTCCCGCATGGCGCTTCGCTTGCGCGGGCTACGAGTGATCACTTCATCGGGTGGCCGTTCTCGTCGACGCTCATGCGGGAGTCGCGCAAGGTCCACTCCTTGATGATTTGCCGGCATTTTTGCAGCTCGGCGGTTTCAGGCGCGGCGTGGCCAGCTGCTGCCGGCCCTGCGCGTTCGACCATGGCCTTGCACGCGTTGAGCCTGTCGCGCTCGCCGGGGACCGCTCGCGCTGCGCTTGCAAGCAGCATCGCGGCCATCAGCACGAAGCACAACCTCATGCCAGCTTCTGCCGTGCGAGCTTGGCGCCGGCGCCAAGTGCCATCAGCTTCGCCTCGGCGATCTCGCGCCGCATCGGCGCCATGCCGCAATTGGTGGTGGCGACGATGTTGGCCTTGGGCACGAATTTGGCGACGTCCTCGATCACCTTGACGACGTCTTCGGCGGTCTCGACCTCGTCGCTGGCGACATCGATCACACCGGCCTGCACCACCTTGTTCGGCAGCGCCGCCAGCAATTCCAGCGGCACCCTGGAATTGCGGCACTCGATCGCGACCTGCTGGATCGCGCTCTTGTCGATCGACGGGAACGTCTCCTCGTATTGCCGCCATTCGCCGCCCAGCGTCTGCTTCCAGTCGGTGTTGGCCTTGATGCCGTAGCCGTAGCAGATGTGCACGGCGGTGGTGCAGAACAGCCCCTCGGCGGCGCGCTCGAGCGCCTTGATGCCCCAGTCGCGGACCTGGTCCATGTAGACGTTGAAGGCGGGCTCGTCGAACTGGATGACGTCGACGCCGTCGGCCTGCAGGGCTTTCGCTTCCTCGTTAAGAAGCTCGGCGAAGGCGAACGCCATCTTGACGCGATCGCCGTAATATTGGTCCGCGATGGTGTCGATGATGGTCATCGGGCCGGGCAGGGTGAATTTCACCTTCTTCGTGGTGTGGGTGCGGGCGACGCGGGCCTCATCCGCATGCACGCGGCCCTTCAGCTTCAGCGGCGCCACCACCTGCGGCACCATCGCCTTGTAGCGGTCGTTGCGGATTCCCATCTCGACCTTGTGGGCGAAATCGATGCCCTCGATCTTTTCCAGGAAACCATGCACGAAATGCTGCCGCGCCTGCTCGCCCTCGGTGACGATGTCGATGCCGGAATCCTCCTGCAGTTTCACCGCAAGCAGCGTGGCGTCGCGCTTGGCCCGCGCCAGCTCGGCGCCCTGGGCTTTCCAGGGCGCCCACAGCACATTGGGCTCGGCCAGCCATTCGGGCTTCGGCAGCGAGCCTGCGATGGTCGTTGGAAACAGCATCTGGGCCTCCCGGTCGGGTTCTATTTGGGCGACTGTCTGCCATGTCTTTGGCGTCAGGTACATATGTTCGTCATGTCCGCGCTTGCCCAGGCTTGCCCCGGGCATCCACGTCTTCCCTTCTCCTGTGCCAAGACGTGTATGGCCGGGTCAAGCCCGGCCATGACGATGCGGAGGCTTCTATCTATCGGAACTGTCCTTTAGTCTAACGGTGAGGACCGAACAAAAAAGGAAACGCCATGATCGAGTTTTTCTTCGACTGCTCCAGCCCCTGGACCTATCTCGCCTTCCACAACATCCAGCCGCTTGCCAAGGAGTTCGGCGAGGAGATCGTCTGGCGGCCGATCCTGGTCGGCGGCATCTTCAACACCATCAACCCGAGCGTCTATGCGACGCGCGAAAATCCGGTGCCGGCGAAACTCGCCTACCAGAAAAAGGACATGGCGGATTGGGCGCGCTCGGCGGGGCTCGCGATCAAGATGCGGCCGACGGTGTTTCCGGTGAACAGCGTCAAGGCAATGCGCGGCTGCATCTTCCTGGGCAAAGACATGGTGCCGTTCGCGCGCGCCGCCTTCGAGATCTATTGGGGCGAGGACAAGGACATCTCGCAGGACGCGGTGCTGGCGGAAGTGTGCCGGCGCGCCGGCGTCGACCCGCAGAAATTCCTGGCCGGCATCGGCCAGCAAGCGATCAAGGACCAGCTCAAGGCCAACACCGATGAGGTGATGGCGCGCGGCGGTTTCGGCTCGCCGACCATCTTCATCGACAAGACCGACATGTATTTTGGCAATGACCGCTTGCCGCTGGTGCGCGAGGCGCTGGCGGCTGCCAAGGAGCGCGCGGCTTAATGCCAAAGGCCGTCGTCTGCCGCCAGCTCGGACCGCCCGAGCGGCTGCTGCTGGAAAGCTTTGCGTCAAAGCCGCTCGCGCCGGGGCAGGTGCGCGTCGCCATCCGCGCAGCCGGCATCAATTTCCCCGACGTATTGATGGCGGCGGGCGAGTATCAGCTCAAGCCGGAGCTGCCATTCACACCCGGCATGGAAGCGGCCGGCGATGTCGTCGAGGTGAACGGCGCGGAAGGCGTGGCGGTGGGCGACCGCGTGATCGTCAAGCTCCGACACGGCGGATACTCTGATGAAGCCGTTGTGGCGCCGTCGCAGCTGACGAGGCTACCCTCGACCTTCGACTATGCGGAAGGCGCGACCTTTCTCGCCGCGCATGGCACGGCCTATCACGGGCTGATCGATCGGGGGCAATTGCAACCGGGCGAGGTGCTGCTGGTGCACGGCGCCGGCGGCGGCGTCGGTCTTGCGGCGGTCGAGATCGGCAAGCTGCTCGGCGCGACGGTGATCGCGGCGGCGTCATCGGAAGAAAAGCTCGCGGTGGCGAAGGCGAGGGGCGCCGACCATCTCGTGCTCTATAGCCGCGAGCCTTTTCGTGACGCGGTCAAACGCATCACCGATGGCCGCGGCGCCGATGTAGTCTACGATCCCGTCGGCGGGCAAATCTTCGAGGAGAGCGTCCGCTGCATCGCCTGGGGCGCGCGGCTGCTCGTGATCGGCTTCACCGGTGGCATCGGGCTGGCGCGCACCAATCTCCTGCTGATCAAGGGCGCGAGCGTGCTCGGCGTCCGCGCGGGGGAAGCGGTGCGGAAGAATCCGGCGCTCGGCGAGGTACGGATCAAGAAGTTGCTGGAATGGGCGGAGCAAGGAAAGATCCGGCCCAATGTCTCGCACCGCCTGCCGCTGGAAGAATATGCGCAGGCGATGCGGCTGCTGATCGATCGCAAGGCGATCGGCCGGGTGGCGCTGACGATGGGTTGATCTTCTTCCGCTCCGATCGAAATCGGAGCGGAGCCTTCGTCCTCCAGGTCCTGGCTTGACTGCCGCGCATTCGGCTCGAGGCAATGTGCGGTTTCAGATCACATGCAGGCGCCGGAGCTTGCTCACCTCTTCGACAACCTCTTCGAGGCCTTGCTTGTCGTAGATCATCATCAACCGTTCCGGGCTGAGATAGGAGAACACGACATTGCGGAAGAAGTTGTTGTATCGCGCCACATCGCTGGGATTGTAGCCGAACGAGGGTGCGATCTGCTGCAGGATCACCTGAACTTCGGTGACGGCGGGAATCGCATTGACGAAGTCGGCGTCCGAGAGATTGTGAATCTGATATTCAATGAGCAGATTGGTTTGGCCGTTGGCGGGGAGATTGACACCGGCGCCGAGCGCGGCGAGCGGCGGCAGGCGCAAGTGTCCGCTTCCGTCCTGGACCAGATAGCCCTTTGCGACGGGGTCGATCCGCGCCATGATCGCGGCAGCGCGCAACCAGTTGACGACCTTGAATTCGTTGCCGAGCGTCGGGGCCGAGTGGGCGGAGGCCTGGGTGATCACCAGCAACGGCGGCAGGCCGCGCGCCATCGTTTCGGCGATGCTCATGATGTGGTGACCGCCGGTACGAGAGTCGCCGGCTGCGCCAAAGTTATCGTTCGTGCCCGTGCCGCCGAAGTTCAATTCGATAAATTCGCTGCCGTCGCCGTTCCATTGGAACACCATCATCTTGGCCCAGTCGTGCCAGATCGGCGCGGCCAGGACCACGTCCTGGCTTATTCTGACGTCGCCGTGGTGCTGCGCGCCCCGGGTGACCGGCAGTCCGCGCTCGCCGGTACTTCCGTACTCGCCACGGTAGGTATCGGCAAAATTGATCGAGCTTTGGTCGTTGAAGGACTCATGCACCGCAAGCCCACCGGGGTAGGAGTGGTGTCCGCCGAAATTGCTGCCAGGGGTCGCCTTGAAGGTGAGCGGCAGCGTTGGGCATGCCGTGCCGTCATTGACAACCGGCGGGAAAATACCGGCCTTCAGGCCGCCGGTGATGGAAGCCGCGTCGGCGGGGTTGACCAGATTCTGCGCGAGCAGGGTGGAAATGATCTGGTTCTTGACCGTGTCCGTGACGCGGGCACGATGCCTGATGCACGTGTTGGGATTGAGAAACGAATCCAGCGTGAGATCCCGAAGGGTCGGATCTTCAATCTGCCGTGCATTTTGTTCCAGCTGCTCGACGGCCGACTGGACGAGCGGGGAGGCGGCCCCGATCTGCTGCGCTCGCGCGTTGCCGGTGCCGACCTGCGTCTGATCGTCGGCGTGAGCGGAAATACTGGTCAATATACTGGCGCAAAAGATCAGAGCTCGGTAACGAACCATGGCTGCCTCTCGTTGCAAGAATTGATTGCGCAAAGTTAGGGATCGTCGTTGAGGCGGGCATTGTCGTCCCGCGTTCGACCGCAAAAACTTATCCGTATTGAATGTCTGCCGTGTGAAACCAGCGCTTGATCAGATCATGCACAGCGAATGGCGCCGGTCTGATCGCTGCAAGCCGTTGGGCGCCTTCAAATATTGCAATTGCGCTTGCGATGCCGGCACAGCGATGCGGCACTCACTGTCGGCAAGATCAATGCTGTCGCATCCCTACGGAGGATCGAGGAGACTGTGGCCTGTTATCCAAAATTCACAGTTCCATCGCTTTGGCTTCATATCCGCAGGCGCCGACGTGGATCGCGATGGTGGGCACGCTTCCGCCTTCGCTCGTTGAGCTACGGCGGACGTGGTCGCTTTGCCCACCCTACGATTCACTATTTATACTCGCGCTCGTCCCACCACGGGAAATAATCGGGCATGTCGCTCGACACCTTGTTCTTGAATTGCGCCGGGCGCTTTTCCAGGAATGACACCACGCCTTCTTTCACGTCGTCCGATCTCCCGCGCGCATAAATGCCGCGGCTGTCGACCTTGTGCGCTTCCATCGGATCGTCGGCGCCCATCATGCGCCACATCATCTGCCGGATCAGCGCCACCGACACCGGCGCGGTCTTTACTGCGATCTCCTTCGCCAGCGCGCGTGCGGTCGGCAGCAATTCATCCGGCGGCACCACTTTGCTGACGAGCCGGCCGGCGAGCGCCTCTGAGGCCGGGAAGACGCGGCCCGTAAAACACCATTCCAGCGCCTGCGAGATGCCGACAAGGCGGGGCAGGAACCAGCTCGAGGCTGCTTCCGGTACGATGCCGCGCTGGGAGAACACGAAGCCGAACCGCGCCGCCTCGCTCGCGATGCGAATGTCCATGGCGAGCTGCATGGTGACGCCGATGCCGACCGCAGGGCCGTTCACCGCTGCGATCACCGGCTTCAGGCACTTGAAGATGCGCAGCGTCACCTGGCCGCCGCCGTCGCGCACCTGCGGGTCGCTGTAATCGACCTTGCCGGAGGCCAGGCGCTTCACCGGCCCGCGCCGCGCGTCGCGGTCGAAGGTATCGGCGCCGGAGGAAAGATCGGCGCCGGCGCAGAAACCGCGGCCGGCGCCGGTGACGATGATGGCGCGGATGTTGTCGTCCTTGTCGGCCGCATCGAAGGCGTCGATCATCTCGCGCTGCATGGTGCCGGTGAAGGCATTGAGCTTGTCCGGCCGGTTCAGCGTGATGGTGAGGATCTGGTCCTCGACCTCGTATTTGATGGTCTCGTAGGTCATGGGTGTTCCCTTCCCGTTTTTCTTGTTATTGCCGGGCTTGACCCGCCTGCGGGGCCGAAGCCCCTTCGGCGCGGCGAAGGCCCGGCCATCCATCTTCTTTGAGCAGGATGGATGCGCGGGTCGAGCCCGCGCATGACGATTGAGGGTGTCGCGCGAGCGCTACTTCTTCGGCGGGCTCGGCCACGGCTTCTGCGCGCCGCGCAGGCCCTCGAAGGTCTTGGCCATCGCGAGCACGCCGAGATCGTCATAACGGCGACCGATGATCTGCACCCCGATCGGGAATTCCTGCGCGTCATAGCCGCCATTGATCGAGGCCGCCGGATTCTCCGCCATGTTCCACGGCACGGTGTAGCAGATGTGCTCGAACGGCTTGTCGGGATCGTTGATCGGCGACGCCAGCTCGGCGTTGAACTTGACCACGGGCGACACCGGCGAAATGACATAGTCGAGATCGCAGAACAGTTTTGCAGCTGCTGCGCGGATCGCCATGGTGACGTTGAAGCCGCGCACGACGTCGACGCCCGAAAGCTTCGCGCCCTTCTCGGCCCATTGATGGATGTAGGGCAGCGCCTTGCCGCGTTCGGCCGGGGGCAGCGCGGAAAGATCATTCCACATCCGCGCCCGCCAGAAATCGTCGAGCCCGTCGAGCATCTCGCGGGTCAGGATGCCGTCGACCTCGGTGACGACGGCCCCGGCGGATTCGAAGGCCTTCGCGGCCCTGACCACGGTCTCGCGCACCGGCTTCTCCAGCGCCTGCCCTACGCCGAGGTCGAGCATCAGGCCAAGCCGCAGCTTGCGCGGCGATTTTTCCAGCGCCTTCCAGTGGACGTCGCTCGGCGGCAGGCTCATGCCGTCGCGCCGATCCGGCTTCGACAGCACGCTCATCATCAGCGCGGCGTCGTCGACGGTGCGGGTCATTGGTCCGGCGACGCGGCCGACATAGGGCGGATCGATCGGGATGCGCCCGAGGCTCGGTTTCAGGGCGACCAGGCCGCACCAGCACGCCGGCAGCCGCACCGAGCCGCCGATATCGGTGCCGAGATGCAGCGGACCATAGCCGGCCGCCGCGGCCGCGCCGGCGCCCGCGCTCGAGCCGCCGGGATTCTTGCTGAGGTCCCAGGGATTGCGGGTGAGCGGATGGAAGCTCGAAAGTCCCGACGACAGCATGCCGTAATCCGGCATGGTGGTCTTGGAGAAGATCACCGCACCCGCTTCGCGCAACCGCGCCGCGGGCGGCGCATCCTTCGACGCGGGAACGAGCGGCACGCTGGCCGCGCCCAGCGGCAGCGGCTGGTCCCTGGTCGCGATATTGTCCTTGATCGTGACCGGCACGCCGTCGAGCGCGCCTGATGGCTCGCCGTTCTGCCAGCGATCGGTCGAGGCTTTCGCCACCTTCCGCGCGCCGTCGGGATCGTAGAGATAGAGCGCCTTGATATGCGGCTCCCATTTTTCGACATGGGAAATCACATCCTCCAGCACTTCGGAGGGCGAGAATTGCTTGGCCTTGTAGCCCGCGATCAGATCGGTGGCGGAAAGGTCATGCAGCGAGGTGACCGCTTCTTGCGGCGCTGTTTTATGCATGGGAGTCTACCGGCATGCGGGTTTCGATGATGCGTGCGAACATGCTGGCGCCGATCGGCAGGATCTTGTCGTCCAGCACATAGCCCGGATTGTGCACGGGCACCGAGCCGTCGTGCCCGACCCAGAAATAGGCGCCGGGAATGGCCTGCATCATGTCGGCGAAGTCCTCGCTGCCCATCTTCGGGCGCGAGCGCGTCAGCACCTTGGCGGGATCGACCACGGTGCGCGCGACCTGCTCGATCACGCGCGACTGCTCCTCCTGATTGACAAGCACGCTGAATGTGTCGCGGATGTCGCATTCGATCTCGACCTGATAGGCCGCCGCCATGCCGGCGCAGATCGTGCGGAAGCGCTCGCGGATCAGCGCGCGCACCTCGTCGGAGAAGGCGCGCACCGTGCCGCACAGCCAGGCTTCGCCGGGAATGACGTTGTAGGCGGAGCCCGAATGGATCTGCGTGATCGAGACCACCGCCGCCTGCAGTGGATCGACGTTGCGGCTGACGATGGTCTGCAGCGCCTGTCCGAGCGTCATCGCGATCACGAGGGCATCCTTGGAGCGCTCCGGCATCGCGCCATGCGCGCCATAGCCGTGGATCTTGATGTCGAAGAAATCGGCGCCGGCCATTGCCGGTCCCGGCAGGATCGCGACCTCGCCGTGGTTGAGGTCCGGCGCGTTGTGCAGGCCGTAGACCTCGTCGCAGGGGAATTTCTCGAACAGTCCGTCCTTGATCATGGCGCGGGCGCCGCCGAGGCCTTCTTCCGCCGGCTGGAAGATGAAATGCACCGTGCCATCGAAGTTTCTCGTCTCCGCGAGATAGCGCGCGGTGCCGAGCAGCATGGTGGTGTGGCCATCATGGCCGCAGCCGTGGAAGCGGCCGGGAATGGTCGAGCGCCATTTCAAATTGGTGTTTTCCTCCATCGGCAGCGCGTCCATGTCGGCGCGCAGTCCGATGCGCCTGGGACCTGAGCCCTTGCCCTTGAGCACGCCGACCACGCCGGTGCCGCCGAGGCCGCGATGCACCTCGATGCCCCATTGCGTGAGCTTGTCGGCGACGATGCCAGACGTGCGCACCTCCTCAAATCCGATCTCGGGATGGGCGTGCAGGTTGCGCCTGATCGCGGTGAGTTCGTCGGCAAAAGCCTCGATGCGGTCAATGGTCGGCATATCTCTCTCTATCCCGTTGAGCGTGATTTGGTTTGAGGAGCGAAAGCGGGGCCGTTCGGCTTGATGCGGATTCCCGGGCGCAGCCGCGTCCACGGCAGGCTTGCGGTATCGGCCGGCATCGC
>Ga0210403_10001048_pt1 | contig 27028 bp, 24 predicted proteins | sample IncBWC19MmetaG_FD_150863 | JGI IMG/M metagenome (GOLD analysis project Ga0210403, IMG submission 150863) | Forest soil microbial communities from Barre Woods Harvard Forest LTER site, Petersham, Massachusetts, United States - Inc-BW-C-19-M | ecosystem: Environmental > Terrestrial > Soil >... | reverse complement strand
CTGCGCTCGCGCCACGAGGAGCCACGCGCCGCCGAGAAGTGTGATGAACTCGCGCCGCCTCATGGATTGCCTCTCGCAGTCGCCGAAGCCTATCACTGACGGCTCTGTCTTGCATCACAGCAAAACCGACCATCAATGACCGCTACGGGTCATCCGCGACCGAACCGGTCGAACCTGCCAGACAATCGATGTCCGCTTCTCTCCGAAAGCGACCGAAGCGCTGCTTTGCAGCGAAATGACGCGAAGGGCCATAACCGGAAACGTTAATCATTCGGTGGCCTTTTCACGAGAGTTCGTCGAGCAGCGCCTTTGCTTCCTTCAGGTCACGAGTGTCGAAGCCCTCGGTGAACCAACCGTAGACCGGCGCGAGCAGAGCGCGGGCTTCCGCGTGCTTGCCCTGGTCGCGCCGGAGTCGGGCGAGACTGATCGAGGCCCGTAGCTCGAATGACTTGGCGCTCTGCCCGCGCGCCGTTGCCAGCGCCTGCTCAAAACAGGACTCGACGTCGGCCGGGGATGCACCCTGCGCAGACCGCAACTCACCCTCAAGCCGGCGGAGTTCCGCCTCCCACATATGATCGTTGTTTCGCGCAACGAGGTTCGCCGCTTGAGCGATGACGCCCAATCCTTCTTCGGCGGTGCCTGCTTGCAGGTGAGTTGCCGCCAGCATGCACAGATATCGGATCTGATACCAGCCAACGCCCAAGGCGAGCCGTTCAGCGGCACTCTGGCGCATCAGCGCCAGCCCCTCCTCGGTGGCTCCTTCCTGAGCTATCACCCAGCCTCTCAGGATCAGGCCGCTCAGCCGGAAGTAATGCAAGCGGTGCTGATCGGCGAGACTGATGATCGCATCGGCATGCCCCCGCACCGCCGCCGTATCGCGAAGAAGCTCGGCAAGCCCTGCGCCACCGTAGACTCGCACATGAGCGGTGAGGTTCGCCTGGTTCAATACCTCGGCGTACTGCAACGCCGCCACGCTCCAGCATCGCGCCTGCTCCGGATAGCCCAGGATCCAGAGGATGACCGCGAGATACGGGAGCGCCGAAATCTTCGGATCGTGGACGAAATGGACCGGTGGCGGGCGATGTCGGCTCGGGTCATAGAGGCGCAAGATCGTCTCGAATTCGGAGCGCGCTTCGACAAACGCTCCGACCTGCAGGGCTGTGAGCCCGGACAGGCGGTGCGCCGCCAGCCGAAGAGCCGCATCCGCGGTGCGCTCCGACGTGCGCCGCGCTTCTTCGGTCAGCTGCCGCATCATGCCATAGTCACCGCGCACGAAATGATACGTGAACTCACCGCTGAGCGTGGCGAACAGGGCGCCCGTGTCTCCGAGCCGCTCGCACAGAAGGCGCGCCCGACTGTAGGCCGCACCGGTTTGCGGTGCGGCGTAGCCGTGGACAGCGATCAGCGGCGTGCCGATCGCTGTCTGCAATGTGAGTTCCTGCCGGTCCCGCTCCGGACAAGCCGGCAGCCTGTTCAGCGCCTCCAGCCCTTTCGACAGGTGGCTGATCGCTTCGAGATTGGCGGAGCGCTCGGCGGCGCTTCTGCCAGCCCGCAGCCAATAGCCGACGGCCCGGCCGGCCAGCCCGGCCTCGGTGAGATGCTGCGCCAGCATCTCGGGCTCGGTCTCGGCGACCGTCGGAAAGCGCTCCTCGAGAACGGCGGCGATCCGCGCGTGGATCTGCTGCCGCCGACTTTTGAGCAGGCTCTCATGGGCAACATCTTGAACCAGGGCGTGCTTGAAGCTGTAGCCGACCTTGGGTGGCGCGCCGCGCCGGAAGATCAGCTCCGCGGTGAGCAGCTGGGCGAGCGCATCCCCGAGCGCATTCTCACCGAGCGATGCCACCGCGGCCAGAAGCTCGTGGGAGAACTCGCGTCCGATACAAGCGGCCATCTGAGCCACCTCCTTGACCGACGCCAGTCGATCGAGCCGGGCCATTAACGAGTCCTGCAGCGTCGCCGGGATTGCCAACGGCGGTAGCGGGCCAGTCAGCTCGTAGCAGTCGCCCGTGTCCTCGAGGAGGCCGGACTCAAGTACTGTCTTAGTCAGCTCCTCCACGAACAAGGGTACGCCGTCGGTCTTAGCCAGGATCTGCTCGAGCACCTCATCTGGAAGCCGCTTGCCCCCGGTCACCCGCCCGACGACGGCAGCGCCTTGCCGCCGCGCCAGCCGGCTCAGCGAGAGCGTGGTGACGTGCCCGTGCCCGGTCCACGGCGGGGCGAACTCTGGCCGGAAAGTAATCACGGCCAGCACCCGCAGGCGCTGTACCCGATCGACAACCCGGCCCAGCAGCTCGAGCGTGGTTGGGTCGATCCAGTGTACGTCCTCGTAGAGCGCTAGCACAGGTTGGCGCGATGCCAAGCCCGCCACCTGATCGAGGAGCGCTTGGAATATCCTCTCCTTCCTGTGCTGCGGGCTCAGGTCCAATGGCCGATAGCGCCCACCGGTTGGGATTGCGAGCAAATCCGCGAAGAGCGGAGCGCTCTCTTGGACGTTCTCCACCGCGAGGGCCAGCATCGCCTCGAGCGTGTCGAGCTGACGCTCCGGTGGCTCCCCTCGCTGTAGCCCCGCCGCTCGCTCGAGAAGGCCGATAACCGGGTAGAATGCGCTGTTGGTGTGATAAGGCGAGCAATAGTGCCTCAGTGGCGTACGCGGTTCGCTGCCAAGCCGCTCCCGCAGGGCGTGGACGAGCCGGGACTTGCCAATGCCCGGCTCGCCGGCGAGCAGGACCACTTGCCCTTCGCTGTCCTTAGCCCGCTCCCACCGGTCCAGCAGCAGCGCTAGTTCCTGGTCGCGCCCCACTAACGCGGTGGTGGACGCGTGTCGGGCGTCGAACCGGCTCTCGGCAGCCCCCTCGCCGAGGATGCTCCAAACCCGAACCGGCTCGGCGAAGCCTTTCAGGCGCAGCGCGCCCAGATCGCGGTAGGCGAACAGATCACCGAGTAGGCGGCGTGTCGCCTCGGCAACGACCACACGCCCCGGCTCCGCCACCTCCTGCAGCCGCGCCGCCAGGTTCGGGGTCTCACCGACCACCGCCCGCTCGCGCGCCTCTTCCTCGCCGACTAGGTGACCGACGACGACCAGCCCCGTAGCGATGCCTACCCGCGCCGCGAGCGCACCGTCCCCAGGTGCGGCGAGCGCGGCGACTGCCGCGGTGAGGCTAAGGCCCGCCCGGGCCGCGCGCTCGGCCTCATCCTCGTGCGCCCGGGGCCAGCCGAAGTAGGCGAGCACGCCATCGCCGAGAAACTTGGCGATGTGTCCCTCGAAGCGCGTGATCTCGCCGGCCACCGTGTTCTGGTAATTCCGGATCAGGTCGCCCATCTCTTCGGGATCGAGCCGGGTCGAGAGCGCCGTCGAGCCCACCAAGTCGACGAACATCACTGTCAGTTGCCGCCGCCCCGCCTCAACCGAGATCGCAACCGTCTTCGACCCAACTTCCTCTCGCGCCTCCTCCGGCAGCAGGTCTGTCGTCGGCGGGTCGGCCAGGGCCTCGATCGCCTTGAGCACGATCTTGCGCGGCCCGAGCGGGAGCCCCAACTCCCGCAGGTCGGCTTCGGTCAGCTCTGCCAGGACCTCAGTCGTGACTTCGGCATCCTGGAAGGCCTGTGTGTAGCGCTCCAGCCCAAGACCACGAAGCCATTCCGCGATATCCACGCAATTCTCCTCGGGCGGCGTCAGGCGAACGTACGGCCAGCCTAGTTGAAGGTATGTAACCTTAGCTTCAGCGAACCATCCGCCTGACGCTCGAACACGTGGGTGGCAATGCCAGAGAAATTCGCAGGCTTGCCATCCTTGTCCTTGCCCTTGGCGCTCCAGTTTGCCGTGCCATAGACGACCTTGTCATCGCCCCCCGCGTCGATCACCTCAAGCTTGTGGTCCGCTACGCCGTTGGTGTGCAGTCCGGCAAAAAACTTCTCGATCGCAGCCGGACCCGACGCCACCTCGTGGGTTGGCGGTAGCACCTTCGCGTTCGGCAGATATAAGGCGGCAACGGCCTTCGAGTCGCCCTTGTTGAACGCTCCATCAAATGCGGCGTAAGCCGCCGAGACGTCGCTTTTGGGGTCACCGGCGAAGGACGCCACTGGAGCAACTGTGAGCACACAAAGAGCGAATGCCGCTGCGTGGATCAAACGCATGAAACCCTCCCTTTTAGATTTGCTTTTGATAAGCGGCGGTCACCCACCTCGTCACAGATCGGTCGGGCGGTCTTATGATCGATGTGTTCGGATATTCGGTCAGGGCGTTCCATTTCGACGATATCTCGAGTGGGACCGACGATTAACGTTAAGCAACAACGCGGGAAAATGTTTCGCATCCTTGAACGTTGTCTGCGTTCTTTTGAGGATGTCGGATTGTTCCACCTATTGGAACGCACGCTCGCCTTAGCAGAGGATTAGCGACAACTCTCCGGGCGCGAAGAGTTCGCCGCAATGTTTACACCGGCCTTACTCTCAAGACTGAAGGGCATTGTCATTGCTGCTGTCCATTTCGTGCGCCCCTGAAATCAAAACAGCCGTCCGCTCGGGGTCATTCGCGATGGCCGGCTTTGCCTACCAGTTGATGTCCGCTTCCCTCCGAAAGCGACCGAAGCGCTGCCTTGCAGCGAAATGACGCGATGGGCCATTTGCAGACTCATGCACTGCAACCAACAATATCCTTATTCGAGCACCTCGTCGGCACGTGCGAGCAGCAAGGACGGGATGGTGAGACCCAGTGCCTTCGCTGCTATCAGATTTATGACGAGCTCAAACTTGGTCGGTTGATCGACAGGAAGATCAGCGGGCTTCGCCCCGCGCAACGCTACGCGGGCTTAGGGGCTCTGGTCAGCATTGTGATGCCGGGAAGCATGACTTCGGTTCCTTCCACCTTGAAGCCCACCCTTTTCAGGGCGCCCTCGGTGTATTCCGGCGTCAGACACACGGCGTTCGGGTTGTCCAACACGCTTCCGAGGAGATACCAAGCGGCAAACGGCGGCTGCTCGCGCGTGTTGTCGACCATGAAATCGTGCACAAGGACCAGACCGCCTGGAGGAAGCGCATCAAAGGCTCGGCGCGCAAGGACAGCGATATCGTCTTCCCCAACCGCGCTCCATACATAGGACATGAGGACAACATCGTGATTTTTTGGCCAATCCGTTGTGATGGCGTTTCCAGCTAGATGCGCAACACGGTCGGTCAATCCCGATTGCTGAACATACTTCCTCGCCGTCTCTTCCGTCTGCGGGAAATCGAGAATGGTCGCCTTGAGCTGCGGGTTTGCTGTGCAGAAGGCCAGAGTGTAAGCCCCGCTGCCTCCGCCCACGTCGAGCAATCGCTTCCGACCTCCCAGATCGACGCGTTTTGCCATCAGATGCGCAGGGCCGAGCGATCCGGAATGCTGGGCCGAGCTGAACTGCTGCCCACCAATTCCCGCCGAATAGAACAGGCCCTCATAGAAACCCTTGTCAGGGAAGACACGTTCGCCTCGAAGTGCGCCGGAAAGGTGCCGGAAGGTCTCGTAGCCGAGCGCTCCGTTGACCAGCCGAACGTAGTCCCGGAAGTCCCCCGGCGCTCCAGCCACCAGGAATTTGGACGTGGCCGGCGCATTGATCAATCGACCTCCGCGTTCAGCGATCAGGCCTACCGACTTGAGGGCTGCAAGCAGCGTGACAAGCCGGTTCTCGGAAATCCCGGTCGCCCTCGCCAGCGCCGGCACCTGCGCGATCCCGCCCTCGATGCGCGTGAACAGATCGAAATCGAGCGCAGCAAAGAGCGCCTTCGACGCCATGAAGCCATAGGTGATGGCGGAAATATCGCGCACGTCCTCGATCGGCTTGATCGGCTCCGATGACGTCGCCATGGGATCACCTCACCTTAAGTACAATTCGGCCTGCGACCGATCGATTTTCGATCGCACTCATCGCCTCGGCCGCCCGCTCCAAGGGCAACACGCGATCAACGTGGGGACGCAGCCTTCCTTCACTGACCCATTGCAAGACCTTGTCTGCAGCGCGTGAATTCTGATCCGGAAAGCGGTCCGCCCAGGCGCCGGTGAAGACGCCAACGATGGAATAGTTCTTCAGCAGGGGAAGATTCATGGGGAGAGACGGCACCTCTCCACCGGCAAAGCCGACCGGCAATAGCCTTCCATTCCACCGCATGAGTCGAGCCAGAGTCCCGAACAGCCCGCCACCCACGTTGTCGACGCAGACGTCAATTTAAAGATGGGGACCGGCCACGTCGTCTCGAAGAGACGCGTGCTCATGTCGATCTTCGTTGTGTCGACCAGGCGGCGCGCGCGTATCTGGAAACGGGTAAACCCGTTGCGGTTCGCCTGCACCGTGGCGTCCCCCTCAACCCCGGTATTGAGATATGCAGCGTGAGCAATTGGGAGGTCCTTCATCGCCGCGCGCTCAAAGTCGAAGACATCGAGGGCTTGCGATGCACTTGTGATATCGGCCATCGTGGTCACATCTGCCGCCCAGGCGGTCGCATTACGCATGCGACTTAGGGGGCCCGGCAAGTCGGTGTACGCAAACAATGGACTCGCGGCGACGAACTGCAGAAAACGGCGCCGGCAGAACATCGACTTGCGGTCTGCTAGCATGCTCCCTCCCTGCCGTCGTGGGGATGATCTGAGAGCAAAATCTGCTCGTGCGGAGCAGGAAATGCAAATGAAAAGGCTCACGGCCGCACTGACAGTCGTCATGCCCGCATTGGGTCATTCGCGACAAAGGTCGAGCCAGCCACAGGCGCGACCATGTCCGCAGTGCCCCGATAGCGACCGAATTTCGCAGCGCAGGGAAATGTCGCGATGGGCCAGAAGGCAACGCATCAGCTTTGGCAAAGTGCCGCTAGGGCGTGGCGGCTTAGGCGTCAACTTCTGGAACTGCCGGAAACCTGTCTTCACTCATTTCGTCTGAGACGTCTGGGACGATGGAGAGACCGTGTTGAGAGCCGTTGTGAAGAACTTAGTGATCGTTCTTCCAAATGAAGAACGCAGTGCATGCAATCCCTTCGGAGGTCTCCGCGAAACATATCTGCGTAGGGAGCTCGGCATTTTCGACCGAGATCGGCACGCTGAAATCGTGATTTTTCCCTTCACTGTCCTGGCGAGCAACGTGGAGAATGCCTTCTCCGTCAATCCAGTAGGTGCCTTGCATTGAGACCTGCAAAGTCGCCCGGGGTCCTGTTGCAGAGCTGTAGCTGCCCTCGCGATGTTGGACTTTGACTTTGAGGCAGCCAAGCGTCATCCATTCGTCGCGTTCCCAGTCATGCCAGGCCCCTGCAAATCTACAGTCAGGTTCGGAATGCCGTTCGAAGTAGGCTGCTGCCCTTGCGTCGGGCAAGACTTGGACGATCCCTTTCCGAGCACTGTGGAAAGTCGCCGCCGTTAGTACGGCAAGCCCGACTATCACCATCGTGGTGATGTAACGGATGCTGCTGCCTTGTGCATTCATCCCCCACCGTTCCTTGCGTCAGCGCGGTGCTTGGTCCCATTTCGCCAGAAAGGGCCCCTCCTTTATGCCCGAGTTCACGGATGAACGGTGTGAACTGTGTCACAAATGGCCTCTCATTTGCAGACCCAGGCGCGCCGCCGAGCCTCTGCCTGGACTCCCCAGGAGGCGGACATCACGACTATCGAACACAAAGTCAGCTTCGGGTCAAACGCGACTGGTCCCGGCAATCTCGCCCGCCATTTGAAATCCCGTCTGCTCCGAAAGCGGTCGAATTGCTGCGCGGCAACAAACTGTCGCGAAGGGCCAATAGCCGACATTCAGGAGGGTTACAGGGCCGGTCTTGACGCCTTGAAGCCGTACCTATTGCTGCTGAAAAAATATCGGCCGGCTTCGTTCAAACGCTCGAACTCGTTAAGCCATCCGTTGAGTTCGCCGGCCGAAAGGTCTCCACGTCCCCCGACAAACTTTTCTATGATTGTTGATAGTCCTTTGCTGTAACTATCGTCGTCGTAACTCAGGTTGAGGAGCGGGTATACGAAAGCGTGATCAAGCCGAAAGCCAGCGTTTTTGAGCCTGTGTGGCATCGCTCTCGGCAGACGCGGGTGGGCGCAATGCGCCTCCCACGATTTCAAAACAGCCGCCATCCGTTTCGCGTCGTCGGAAAACCACACGAGGGCGTCCCAATCGGTCGCGATGAAGATTGTTCGTCCGCCCGGCTTTAGAACGCGAAAAGCCTCCGACAAGACCGCGTCAACATCGGGGATATACTCAGCAACTTGTGTGCACACCACGACGTCAAAAGACGCATCGGGTTGATTGAGTTTGGTGGCATCGCCGACTTCGTATGACAGCCATGTAGGATGCTTCCGTCGATCGCAAAGCCCTACGAGGTCACGCGAGATATCGATGCCGACCACGGCCCCGTCGCGGCCAACAATTTCGCTCATTCCTTCGCAAAGAAAACCCGGACCACATCCGATATCCAGGACTTTTTCACCGGCAGATAAGTTGAGGTGCCGAATTGTCTCGAGCCGCTGCGCAACAATGTCCTTGGTGCGATATGTCTTTTCGAGATGCCGCGCAGCTTCATCCGTGAATGTTAGTCCACCACTCATGTCTTGTTCCCTCCAAACGGTAAGCCGGATGGGAAGTGATCCAAAGACCCACACGCACGGAGACGCGTCAAATGGTAACTGGTCTTCGAACTGGCCGACAGGTCTGAAATGGGTCATTCGCGACCAAACCAACTGGCTCTGCCTGCCCGTTAATGTCCGCTTCTATCCAAGAGCGACCTGATTGTTGCGCGCGCGCGAAATGACGGCCACGAGCCGGCGGCACACGCGGCCCACCACAAATCCGACGACTACGGAAGTTCGGATATCAGCTTGGTCCATTCAGCCTCTGGCCAGGCGCGGGAGGTGCTGGTGCGCACGTTTCCCAGCGAGGCGACCGCAAGCGCGAATTTGGTGATGTGATCGCCGAGCGGCGCTTCGGCGAGGACAAGAATGTCATGCGCGCCGCTGGTGAGATAGATCTCCTTGATTTCGACCCCGACTTTCTTGGCGAGGGCTTTCGCCGCTTCGCTGCGCTTGGGCGCCTCTTTGACATTGCGAATGCCCTGGTCGGTCCAGTCGATCGTCAATACGAATGTCGCCATGTCTTTCTCCTTGGATGAACAGAAGCAAGGCTCGCCGCTCGCGCAGCAAGTTGATTTGGCATGTGTTGGAGTTCTCGAGAACGCCCCAAAAGGTCGGCGCTGCTATCAGACTGCGATGCCTGCCGATGGCCTGATCGCGGCCCATTCCATGCAAGGGGAAACGTCGGCACGTTCCCGGTCAAAGGGCAGCTTGTCGAAGTTTAAGCCTTTTCATACAAACGAGCCAGTCTGAACTTCCGGTTTGGGTCATAAGCACCGATTTGCAGTGCCGTCGCCCATTTCGGGTTTCCGGTCAACAGCAGACTTGCAAAATGACGTCACTCTGTTCTGGTCAGTACTTTTCGGCGATCAGCCTACCTTGCGTTCCTGGCCTTGCCAGAACCTTGCCCGCAGTACCTTTTTGTCGACTTTGCCGACGGGGGTCATGGGCAGTGAGTTGACAAACTCGATACGCTTTGGTGCGTGGGCCGAGCCCTTCTTCGCCTTTACCAGCTGAATCAACTCCTCCGGGCTCGGATTACAGCCCGGCCTGCGGACGATCAACGCGACCACGGCCTCACCCCATTTCGGGTCGGGTGCGCCGATCACACTAGCAATCGCCACTCCGGCATGGCTGGAAAGGGCATCCTCGACGTCACGCGGATAGATGTTGAACCCGCCGGACACGATCATATCTTTCTTGCGGTCGAGGATGAACATGTAGCCGCGCTCATCCATGCGCGCGATATCGCCGGTGTGCAGCCAGCCGCTCCGGAATAGCTCCGCTGTCTGCTCCGGCCGTTTCCAGTAAGTGCCCACCGCATGTGCTGCCCGCACACAGATCTCCCCCGGCTCCCCAGTAGGAACTGGTTGGTCTTTGTCATCTAGCATCGAAACGGCGACGCTGGAGATCGGGAAACCGCACGAAGCGAATAGCTCGGGCCGAGCGAGGTCGTGATCCGCCTTGCGCAGCAGGGAGATCGGATAGCATTCAGTCTGGCCGTAAAGCTGCGAAAACACTGGGCCGACACGCTTCAGCGCCTCCTGCAGCCTCGTCGGCGACATTGGCGAGGCGCCGTAGAGCAGCAATTCGAGCGAGGACAAGTCCGTACGGTCGAGATCAGGATGGTCGAGCAACATATAGATCATCGTCGGTACGAGCAGCGTAAAATTGATTTTTTCGCGCGCGATAACGTCGAGGACGGTTTTCGGATCGAAACCCTTCATCATATGAACGGTCCCGCCAAGCATTAGGGTAGGCAGGATTTTCGTGCCGCCGACATGGCTCATCGGTGCTATCAAGAGATAGCGTGGCGCCGATGGAATTTCGAAATCAGCCAGAATTGCTGTAGCATAACTGGCAATCTGCGCATGATTGCGCAACGCACCCTTCGACTTCCCGGTCGTGCCGCCAGTGTAACTCAGAATTGCAACGTCCTCAGGCCGCGCGAGGTCACGCGCGCTAACTGCGCCCACGCAGTTGGCGAGTGCTAACAGGTCAAGCCCATAGTCCGTTGGGCTCAGCGCAAAAACGGCTCGGAGCCGATCCTTGGTCTGCGCCGCGATCTCGCCGCCACGAATGAGGAAATTGCCGGAATCAACAAGCAGCACCGTGCATTCACCGTCGATCACTTGGTCGACCTGGTCATCGAGCGAGCCCAGCGGATGCAACCACGTTGTGCTGATGGCCAAGGATTGCGCGGCGACACTAGCGCACCAGGATTCCGCGCGGTTGGCCGTAATGATCGCGAACCGATCACCCCGACCCAGCCCCTGTGCGGCAAAGACGCCCTGCATGCGCCCGATCAGGTCGAGCGTGGCGCGGTAGCTGACATGCTTTCCATCGCTGACGAAGGCAATGCGCTCCGGATACCGCGCGAGCGCCCGAAGTGCCTGAGCTCCAACGGTCGGTCCGTGGTGGACGATTTCCAGCATCTCTTTCCTCCCATTGCGCACCATGTAGCGCGTTCCGATGCTTCTGCTGATGCTATCGCGTTTAAGACGGATCGCAAACGAAGGAGAGGAGCTCGGACACGAATGCTGCATTTGGTTCAGCTGGCGACGAGTGCGAAATGGGAAGCCAGTTTTACACTCCGCGAACCCTGGCACGTTGCTCGTTCTTGTCGATCACACCAGAGAACTCTCGCGACGGTAGCACCGCTGCAAGCCCCTGTCCGAGGAATGTCGACTCACTCGCCCAGTTGGTCCAGCAATGCCCTGGCGTCTTTCAGGTCTGACAAGTCGTGGCCCTCGGTGAACCAGGCGTAGACCGGTGCAAGAACGCCACGTGCGGCGACTGGGTCGCACCGCGTTTGCAGCAATCGAGCCAGGGCTGTTGCCGCACGCAACTCAAATGCCTTCGCACCCATCGCCTGCGCCAGCCTCATTGCCTCTCTAAAATCCGCTTCGGCCGCAGCGCCTTCACCCAACTGATCTTTCAGTGTCCCACGAATCGTGAGGCTTTGGGGTCGATAGATGCGTTCCTGGGGGTTGGCGGTAAGCGCTTCTTCGATCGTTGTAAGCGCTTTAGATGTTTCGCTTAGCCCTCCACTTCCGCGAGCCTGTTGAGCGAGAGGCAGATACTAACGCGCGCCCCTGAAGCGACCTGGTCCGCGAGTGCTTGGCGCATCATTTCGGCACTTTCGCGGCCGGCGCCCTTTTGCGCCCGTGCCCAACCCAGCGGCCCAAGCGCCAGACTAGCGGCATAGGAGAAGCCATTTTTTTTGGATAGATCCAGCATTTGCGCCGCCGTCTCCTCTGTTCGATCCGGGTCTCTTTCGGCGCTGGCGTGGAGGTTTGCCAGAAAATGGAGCGCCATCGCCAGGTCATACGGGTTCTTACTCTCCTGCGCGAAGGCGAGAGCGCGCGCTATGCGCTGGCGCGCCCTGTCGGACCGACCGAGGACCCACGCCGTGAAAGACGCGACGCCAATGGCCACGATGTTGTTACCTGGCGCCTGCTTTTCCCCGAGGTTGTCGATCAAGGGGCTCAGGCGTTCGTAATGCTCCTCGACTGCCTGCAAGTCGCCTGTGTAGAATCGAGTTTGCATCTGGGCGTTCAGTGCAAACACGAGGCGCGCTGGATGGTCGCCATCGCCATGACTAAGGTCGAGGATGCGGTCGGCTAGCGCGATTGCGCCGGCGTAGTCGCCTGCAGTGATGACACCTCTCCAGATCTTAGCTTCTTCGCGAATGAGCTGAGAAAGGTTTCCAGATTTCTCGGCGAGAGATCGCGCCCGCGCCGCGGCTTCGACCGTCTCCGGTGCGGCGTAGCCTTGGGTCAGCTGCAGCACGCGATTGAGACCACTGCAGAGATCAAGTTCCTTAGTATCCCTCTTCGGCGAAACCGGTAGAGTCCTGAGCATTCCCAAGGCCTGCCTGTAAGCCGTCTCCGCCTCTTTGAACGCGCTGCGCGCATAGGCAATGTTCGCGGCATTCTTCCACGCTGCAGCGGCGAGCTCTGCCTCACCTGCCTGCGTCCAATGTAGCGCAATGACTTCTGGCTGCGCCTCGGCGAGAGCAAAAACTTTCTCGGTGATAGTGCGTGCCACGGCTGCGTGAAGTTCGCGTCGCTTGCTCTTCAAAAGTGCTTCGTATGCCGCATCTTGGATCAAGGCGTGTTTGAAACGGTAATTCGCCTGCGGCGGAAGACCGCGGGCATAGATCAACTCGGCGTCGGCTAGCCTGGCGAGACCTGATCGCAACTCCTCGTCGGACAGGGCCGACACGGCCCGAAGCAATTCGTAGGAGAATTCGCGTCCGATGACTGAGGCGAGCTGGGCTATTTCCTTTGCGCGGCCGAGCTGATCGAGCCGCGCCCTCAACGAGTCCTGCAGCGTTGCAGGTATCTCCCGCGTCTGCGATCGGCCCTCCGTCTCCAGAAGCAGTCTGGCCAATTCCTCAGCAAACAACGGCACTCCGTCCGCCCTTTTTACGACGGCATCGACAACGTGACTTAGTAGCGCGCCGCCGGTAAGCGTCTCGCTTGTCGCCGGCACCATGATCAAACTGACCAAGATTGCCGCCGGTGCTCCCAGCAGTCGTCCGCGCGTAGCGACGCCGGCGACCATCTCGCGAGTTTGGTGGTCATTGAAGCGGTTTAGCGTAATCCTCGCATGATGAGCCCGCATCGGCCATGGCGCGTTAAACTCCGGCCGCGATGTCCCTATCAGCATTAGCGGCGCGGTTGCTGCTTGCTCGACAAGCAACTGCATCAACTCGATTGTCGACGGATCGACCCAATGTAGGTCCTCGATCGCAATCACCAGCGGCTGCAATCGGGCGGCACTTAACGCCCAATTACCAAGGACGGTAAGCAACCGCGCTCGCCGCTGATCGGCCGAGAATATCAGCGGCGGATATTTCTGCGGTACCGGGAGATCGAACATCCCGGCGATAAGTGGAAGTGCTTCCTCAAGTTTCAGTCCTACGAGCTGCAGCACCCGCTCCAGTTGAGTGACGCGTTCTTCCTTGCTTTCGTCGCCGCGCCAGCCAAAGCCTCGTTCCAGCATGTCAGTGACCACATGGAAAGGCGTACTTTCGAAGAAACGCTTGCCCGCGCAATCAATCCAGAGGTGGTTTTCGTCCTTGATCCGGAAGCGAAATTCCTCGACCAAACGCGACTTGCCGATTCCAGGCTCACCCGTCACGAGCACAAATTGCCCTGCGCCCTTGCATACGTTGATCCAGCTGCTGCTTAATAAATTGAGTTCGGCCTCGCGCCCGATGAAAGGCGTTGGCCGCTGACCTGCGCCGTGGCGCCAGCTGCGACGGATGCCACTAGGTCGGACGGCACGATAGAGCTGGACTGGACGCTCGATACCCGCGAACCGATGCAGCCCACAATCCTCAACTTTGAACCGACCCGCGACGAGATCATGTGCGGCGCTGGTCATCAAAACGGCGTTGGGCGGGCTCACGGATTGAACGCGTGAGGCAATATTGGGCGCATCGCCAAAGACATCGACTTCACCGGTGCCGCATTCGCCGATGACCACTGAACCGCTGTCGATTCCGACGCGAACGAGTAACTCGACGCCCTTCTCGCCAACGAGGCGTGGGTTCAACGCCTCCATAGCTTCGACTATCGCGAGCCCGGCAAGTACCGCGCGCTCTGCATCATCCTCATTCGCAGTCGGCCAACCAAAGTAGACGAGAAGGCCATCGCCTAAATATCTCGCGACATACCCCCCCAAACGCAAAATGGCCCGCCCAGCCGCCCGCCGATACTCTGCGACTATCTCTTGCCATTCTTCCGGATCCCGCTCAGCCGCAAGGCCGGTCGAATTGACAAGGTCACAGAAGAGGATGGTCAAATGGCGCCGTTCGCCCTTGAGGAGTCTTGTCGACTCCGAGACGAACGTTTTGCCTAGGGGAATGCCACCGGAAGCAGCGGGGGCGAGCGCTGCGCCGCAATCTGCGCAAAAGCGTTTACCCTCTTGGCTTTCCGTTCCGCAATTCGCGCAGCGCATTGAGTCTACCTAAAGTAGGCAAGATTCGCCATTTTGCGCCGTCCTTATTCGTTTCCACGAAGACCCTCGACTAAGCAGAGTGTATCACATTTGGGATGTGTCCATATTGGGCGTCGCATCAAAAAGCGATCAATGTCGCCTTTGGGTCATTCGCGACCGGGGCTACGAGAGCGCCTCGGCAATTAATCGCCAACTCTACTTCGCGAGGACAATGTGCGTGGCTCGGTCCGTCGGAACATGCTCGACTGTCCGATATCCCAGAGCGCGAAGATCCAAGCCGCTAAAGAGCGATTCCCCCTGGCCAAGCGCAATTGGAGCAAAAGCGAGGTGAATTTCATCCACGTAGCCGGCCTGAACGTATTGCCTCACAGTCTCGACACCGCCGCCAATCTTAACGTCCTTTGCGCCTGCCGCTTCGCGCGCCTTTTGCAGCGCATCTTCAATACTGTCAGAGACAAAATAAAATGTCGTTCCGCCCAGCATCTCGATTGGCGGTCGTGGATAATGTGCCAGTACGAAAGTTGGCGCATGATAAGGCGGATTGTTACCCCACCAGCCTTTCCATTGATCGTCTGGCCATTCCCCACGAACAGGTCCGAACATGTTGCGACCCAGGATGAAGGCACCGAAACCTTCCATTGCGCGTCGGGCGAACCTGTCATCAAGGCCAGTTTCACCACCCTCTTTCCCCAGCATCTGGCGAAAAGTCCGCGTTGGGAAAAACCACTGAAAGACCTCCTCGCCACGCAAACCAAGCGGGTGATCTAAACTCTGAGCGGTTCCAGCAGCGAAGCCATCAAGCGAGACACTGAACCCGGCAACTTTTACTTTAGCTTTTACTTTAGTCATTAATTTCTCCGTCCGCACTGCGACCCCCGAGTCTTGGCATCGGCTAACGAGATAGGCGCTTCTTAGCACGGCGATCACATTTGCTGAACGGGTCATGGCGTTTCAGGTGCGCTCGACTTATGCCGCGGCAATTTCCTAGGTCGGGCACCAACCGTGCCTGACGGCGTTCTCATTCCTCTTTGAGGCGCTCCAATTTCGTCGTGATTCAGTATCTCGCCCGCGCGCTGCGCGTATTGCGCCGGAACTCATCTGATCGGCGCACGTTCGCCGAGATTGAGCTTAGTGATGTCGCCACCGGCCCAGGCCAGCGCCTTCGGGTCCATCACGCGGAACCAGAGCGGCGGAATGGCCGCCAGTGCAAACATGCCAGTATAGCCGTTCGGCAGCCGCGGGAGGTCGTTGAAATCGCGCAGCGACTGGTAGGGCCGCATCGGATTGGCGTGGTGGTCGGAATGCCGCTGCAGGTGGAACGTCATCAGGTTCGACACGATGTGGTTGGTATTCCAGGAGTGGCGCGGCTCGACCGACTGATAGCGCCCGTTCGGCGACTTCTCACGCAGCAGTCCGTAATGCTCGACATAGTTGGCTTGGGTCAGCGCGTACCAGCCGAGGAAATGATGGGCAACGATGAAGGGCGCCACCTTCCAACCGAACAGCGCGATCAACCCCGCCGCCACAACGATCGTCAGCGAGAAGCCCTGCAGGATCTCGTTGTCGATCGACCACACGCTCTTGCCGCGCTTTTCCAGCCGCTCGGCCTCGTTGCGCCAGCCACGCTTGAACGCGCCGGGTAGTTCACGCCCGGCGAAGGCATAGATCGATTCGCCGAAGCGCGCGCTGGCCGGATCCTCCGGCGTCGCCACCCAGGTGTGATGGCCGCGGTTGTGCTCGATGCGAAAATGGGCGTAGCCCACCGCGTTGTTGGCGAGCATGCCGAAGATGCGGTTGAGCCGGTCCGCCTTATGGCCGAGTTCATGGCCGATCAGAAGGGCGCCGCCGTCGATGGTGCCGACGCCGAGCAGCAGCATGACGTAGGACCACCACGGCAGGTCCTGGGTGCCGATGAAGGCGATCAGGGCAATGTAGTTCAGCCACGGCAGCACAACGGAGATCCGCGCCAGCCGCAGGTAGTAGGGATCGGCCTCCATCGCGGCGACCACCTCGGCCGGGGGGTTGTGCGTGTCCTCGCCGATCACGGCGTCGAGAAGCGGAATCAGGCCGAAAATGAAGACGAACGGGATGAGGGTCGCAGCCGCGTTTTCCGTCCGCAAATAGAGCCAATAGGACAACAACGGGATCAGCCCCGGAATGAAGGAGAGCATCCACAAATAGCGCTTGCCGTCCCGATAGACGATCGTCTCGCCGGCAACGGTCCTGCCCGTGAATATCATCGTTTCCTCCTTGAGGCGTGTTGCCAGTTGGATGCTCCGGCGCCGGCCTGCGCCGCCAATTCCAGCAGGTTATGGCATTTTGCGCCATTGGCCAATAACGCTATTTCCGAAGAGCAGGCACCTCGCTAGCGGGAGTTATTCGGGCTCGATGTCTCAGTTGGGTCATTCGCGACTTTGTCAGCCGGCCCCGCCTGCCATTTAATGTCCGCTCCTATCCGATTGTGTTGCAAAACCTGGCACCACCGGCAGCATCGGGTGCGGGTAGAAGCGAGTAAGATACGCGCCTCATCTGTCGACGTTGAGCAGGATTTCGCAGTCGCAGTAGCCGCCGTGCTCTTCGAAGAAGGCAATGGTTGCATCGATATCGATGTTGCCCATTGCTAACAGGATTGTTCTTGCGTGACGGTGTGGCAGGTCAGTGGCGTTTATGTCGCCGTCGCAGCCCCACTCGTCCATCGACTCCATCAATTCATCCATGAACAGATCCCATAGCGGATTTTTGGGGGTCATGATCTGCTGGATAGTTTCATTGGTGTAGTGAACCCGTCCCATCTTCCCTCTCCAGTGAATGCCGGCATCCGGCGTGGTTGGAATAACCCCTCAGCATATTTCGAAGCCGCCGCAGCCGCGCAGGAATGTGACAAAGCTCTGCACGTTCTCGACATTGAACGGACATTTGGTTTCGGAGGGCTCCACATGCCCCTCACCGCGGCAATAGTTGCACTTGATGCCATCGGTCTTCAGATCGCCGGCGCCGACATGCGGGGCCGGTTTGCGCGTGCCGGTGCCTTCGCACAGGAAGCAGCGCTCATTCGGCATCATGTCGATTTTGGACTGCCGCAGGCGGGCATAGGTCGCGGTGCGCCCGTGATTGATCTCCTGCTGCAAGATATCGGCGAGACGGACGGCGTCGCTGTTGTTGAGCCCCTTGCCATCGTTCGAATGCCAATAGGCGCACCTGTCGGCGATCTGTGGCGCGACCTCACAGACATAGCTGGCTAGTGGGTGCCAGGACGACGCACTGTTGTGAAAATATTTGCCTTCTTCCGTGGTCGGCTTCTTGCCGTAAACGTCCATACCCATTGTTGCCCCTCAGTTCAATTGCTTCGATCGCTCTTGATCACGGCGCTGACTTTGAAAAAGAGCCTGCAAGGCGAAATGGGTCGGATCCTCAATTCTCAGTGACAACTTCTTGCTCCTCTTATCTCGACCTTGCGTGACCGCCGGACAACGTTCCGGAGGTTATCGGTCCGTCAAACCTGGAATTTCGCGTTGTCACTGGATCGGGCGAGCCGTACCGGCCAAAGGCCGCCGTGGGCGTCACCGGCATGGTCATCAACTCGGTCAGTGCCCACACCAGCGCGTCAGCGCGATCGGGAGAGCCCTCGCCGGAATAGCCGTCGCGCGTCATCGCGCAGAGCTGATCCTCAAGTTCCGAGAAGTTGCCGGCGTGGCGAACCTTATTCTGCTCGTATAAGGCCGCGATCGGCTCTGCCCTGGCGATCTTGCCTCGAGATGCCGTCACGTCGCGGTAAGGAACGCCATCGTCCACCGTGCGGATAACATGCTGCACCATGGCGCCGCCGAAGTTACGTTCGGCAATGATGCGGTCAGCCCGGAATTCTCGATACGCCGCCACCGCTCGTGCGCCCCACTCACCAGGAGAGGCTTTAATGGTCCGGTCAGCCAGTACGTAACCTAAGCCGTCCATCCCAAGGCCAGCCACGACAATACCAATAGAGTCGCCGCCATCGTTTCCGCTTGTGCCGGATGGATCGATGGCAACAACGATGCGTTTGCAATCAGGAACCGTTCCAGTGAAGCGAGCGCAGTCCAGCATGTCGCGACTCCAAAGGGCGCCTTCGAGATTTTCCAGAATTTCAGCATTTAACTCCTGCCTTCCGAGCCGGGTGCCTTCGTACCGAGTCCGGACGCTTTCCAAAAATGACGGCGCCAGGTTGCCGGCGTTGTCGAAGGTCGTAGCCCGTGAGATCACCACGTCGTCGCGAGCCATCAACTTCTTCAAAAGCGGGATGGGCCTCGGTGTAGTCGTGGCCAGCCAGCGCGGATGCCGGCCGAGACGCAAGCCAAACATCAGCATGTCCCAGCACGCTTGCGGATCGTTCCATGCTGCCAGTTCGTCGCCCCACGCCAGATCGAACTGCGGCCCACGAAGGCGATCAGCTTCTTCTGATGAAAACGTGAATGCCTCGGCGCCGTTCTTCCATGACACCCGGCGCCGACTCGGTTCGTAGTCCGGACGATTCCACGGCGGAGCAATCGTCAAAATCCCGGACTCGCCTTCTAGCATGACGTGGCGAGCGTCGTGAGCTGTCGGAGCTACCAGCGCAATTCGCCTCGCTCTGCGGCTCTCAACCTCTTCGCAGACAAATTCAGAACCGGTTCGGGTTTTGCCTGCACCGCGTCCTCCGACGAACAGCCAACCGTTCCAATGATCACCTTGGGGCGCCAACTGCTCGGGCCGCGCTTTCGATCGCCAGCCGCCGTCGGCAAGCGTGTCGGCAAGTTTCGAGGCAAGTCTATCCGACATGTTCGATTACCTTGGCAGGGAGACTCGCCTCTGCGTTTTCTTCGTCCATCTCGCGCAATGCAGCCACCACCGAGGCTCGCGCATCAGGGAACGCCGCAAGCGCCCTGAGCATGGTTGCCTGAACCTTCAGAAAGGCGGGACTCTCGGACAGGATCGCCACGTTGTTCGTGATGTTGACCGACTGCGCCATCGCGCCCAGCTCGCCAGTGACGCGGGCGATGGTTTCCAGCACTTGCGTCAAGCGGCCTGCAACATATGCCGTGCCACGGCCGTCGCCGGCTTCAGTCATTGCCGCAAGCTGTCCGGTCAGAACGGCACGGATCATCTTCAGATAATCCAGAATGGAGTCGCCTTCGACAGCGGCTTTCTCGGCAAGCTCGGAAAGCTGCGCCGGGCCGCATAAATAGTTGGCTTTGAGCTCGTCAGAGACGTGGTTGGTCCAGTGCCGCCAGATCGCATCACGATCGAGGCTGAACTTCTCGGCCAAGCTATCGAGGCTTGCGCCACCGGCGCGCAACAGCTCCACGCGCCATCGCTCTGGATGGCGGCAGACCTGGCAACGAGATGAAAGTTTGGTTCGGCTCATCAATGATAATCTCTACGCGATAAAGCATCGCGTTTCCAAGCACCGCGATTACAAACGGCTACAACGACGCAACACGGACGCAACACGCCTTGCAAAGCATTGAGATGACTCACCGATTTCGAGACACACGGATACGATATCCGTTACTCAGGGAAAACGCGGCTTTGCAATGAGTGCAGGATTGCGTCGCGCGCAAGCACCGAAAATGTCTGTCGCCATGGCGCCTTATCGTATCGGTCCATCCCCTAAGAAACAGACCGATGCGATACGGTCCCCTACAGGCATGGAGTGAACTCCCATGCCGTAGGGCGATACGTATCAGGGGTGATACGGTTCATGGCAAAGCCTCTATTTCGTCGGCGGCCTTGATTGCCTTCTTGCCGGCGGCTGTCAGGTTGAGCCCGCGGCCATCGTCGCCCTTCTCAATGAGCTTGGCCTTCTTGAGGCTTTGCACGAACCGCTGCGCGCGAGGCTTGTTCGGTTCGCCGCCGTGCAGCTTCCAGCCCATGTCCCGCGCGATCTTGGTGAGCGAAATGGTTGGGTTGGCGTCAATCAGCTTTAGAACCTCGTCCTCAGTCATGCGCGTGACTGCGGCCATTTCCTCGGCGGCCTCTTCCGGGACATATTCGCAAACCACGGTCGGCAACAAGCGGCCATCGCTGTCCTTCAAATCGAGGTTTGTCACCGTCTGGATTTGGAAGTTCATGGGACCGAATTCGGGGCCGCGAAACTTGCCGTGCCAATGAAGCTCGGTAAGCGATTCCCTCTTGGCGCACGTCAGGTTGCCGTCTACTTCATTGATGAACGTGCCGCCGCCGGCCGGCAACAGGTTGTCAGCCGTGGCGTTCTTCACCGGATGCACGTTGACCATGACCGTGGGGCCGCCAGGTATCACGTCAATCAGGCCGCGCATCATGCGGGCATGCGCCAGCATTTGTGTGCGGCTGCTCTCATCATCACCTTCAAAGAAGGTTGGCCCGGTGTCGATTATCGCAAAACCGAATTCGCCGCCGAGCGCTATCGCTTCCTCGCGCAGCTTCGCCGCCGTCTCCGAAATCTTGAACGTGCCGGCGGTGAAATAGACTTCAATCGTGCCAGTGTCGAAACCCATCTGCGCGGCGAGTGCAATCCAGCGCATTCGCACGTCATCCGGATTTTCTGCAGCGGCGTACAGCACGCGGCATTTCTTTGTGAGCCTGCCAGCAAACGGCACGCCCAGCGCAACGCTCGCGGCCAGGCGCAGCGTGACACAAGTCTTGCCGCTGCCCGTCATGCCGGTGAGCGAATAGACGAAGCGGCGAATGAGAACACCGACTAGCACATAATCCGGCGGCGTGAAGTTGGCGGCAAACTGCGCGCTACTCACGATAAGGCACACGGTTTTCTTCTCATCCTCGCCCTTTGGCGTCCACATTTGGCGCGTCGAGGCAAACATCGGCGAGCCGTTTTGCGTTACGCTCGTCCGCATCGAGCCAATCGGACACGTCACCTTTATCCGGCAAGTCGGGTAGCCGTACTATCCGAATTGACTTGGCCGTGCCGTGCAGTGCCAGGGCTGTCGATGCTGCTTTCTCGCGGCCGGCGGCGTCGTTGTCTTCCATGATAAAGACATCGCGGCCGGCGAGCGCCTGCACGATTTCGGGCGTCCACTTGCCGCTGGCCGCTGTTGTCGCGCAATGGCCGAGTTCCGCGACACGGTCGGCGTCCTTTTCACCCTCGCAGATTAATACAGTCGCGTCGGGAAACTTGAGTAGCTCGCCTAGCCGATATGGCACCCGCTTGTCGCCAACGTCCCAGATCCAGCCACTGCCGTTCGGTCGGCGCTGGCGAAAACTTTTCGGTTCAAGCCGGCAGACTTGGTACATGAGCTTGCCGTCGGCATCACAGTAATCGTATGTGTTAATGATGCGCGTCCTGGTAGGCGCTGCTGCGTCTTGCCGTTGCGACGCCAGCGCGGCCATCAAGCTCGCTTGAATATCCAACGCGCCGCGCGGAATTTTCTGCTTCGGTTCGAATGCCGGCTGTCCCGTCTTTTGTCGGACATAGTCCCGACATTTAATCGGGTCGTCGCCCGCGAAACTGTGCACCCTGAAGTCGCCGTCAGGCATAGGCCAGACAATCATGCTTCTGTCGGCTGCCGAATGCCCAGGACCAGGCGCCTTAACTTTGTCGCCGTCCACCTCACCGCCCAGCGCCGCGGCTAGACGCGCGATGTCAAATCGCGTATTCATGTCTCAAGTCCAAAAGCAAAAATGTAAAAGAATGGCGGCTCGGGGATCAGCCGGCCGCCATTTGTTTTGTCAGAACGGCGCGTCCTCGAGCGGCGACACATCCTCGAAGTGGTCCGAGATGTGGTCTCTTTCCTCGAACATGCCCGTCCAACTCTTCAGCGAGAATTCCGGCACCTCAACGCGGCCGTACTGTTTGTGCTTGTAGAAGTCGGTCGCCAGCGTAACGATGGGCAGTCCCCGGCGCGCGTTCCGCAGGAACAGGTTGGTCAACTTCCCGATCGCGGAATTGCCGCCCTGGCTACCCGTGACAAAGGTGAACAGTTCGCCTGTCCGGGCATCCTCCAAGGGCAGGTAGTACTGCTTGCTCCAAGGATCGCGCGGCGCACCTGATGGCTCCCGCTCCCATTGGCCTCGATCGGTGTCGCCGAGTTCGCTGCGGTCGGTGACAACGAAGCCGTTTGCGACGATGCCGACGCGCTGATCGGCTACCTTGCCGTCGATGAACTTCACCCAGCCGTGCGCAAGTTGATGCACGTGGGCAATGAACAAGCGATCAGCAGACAGCTCATCGTCGCCAATAAGCCAGTTACCTTTCGAAAACTTCAGCAAACGCATTTCCTGCGCTTGCGCGGCAACGGCGGCCAGATGTGTCAGTGCCGTTTCGTTTTTTATTAATGCTAGTTCGTTCGCCATTTCATATTTCCTATGTTTACCCGCGTCGCGGGCCTGATTAAGCAGGTGCCGCATGGCATCTGCATTCCCGCTGTCGCGGAAATTTTTGAAGCAGCGCTGCCCAGATACGCCACGGCAACACGACCATTGGTGGTGAGTTATTTCTGCGTAGGAACAGCGCGTCGTTTTCGCCGAGCCATTTCTCTAGCGTGAGAAAGCCGGCGCCGTTGCGCCGCGCTTTGACTTCGGAAACCAGTGGCGCTTCGTCCTTGCCGAAAACGTAAACGTCCACGTCGGCGCCGTTGTTCTGGTAGCGGCTGGCGCCGCTTAGTGGCACGCGCTCAGCATGGACACCCAGATCAAGGTGCAACCGCTTGATCTCGCGCTCGATGTCCGCGCCTCGGCGGCGCTGCGATGCGCCCATCACAGGGCTTCCGTTTTGCGGCAGATCCGCGCGTAGTGCTCACGCAGTGCGGACTTGGAAGCAATCCATTGGTTGCCCTCTTTTCCGCCAGGTAGCTTGCCAGTTGAGAGCTTGTTGTAGGTCGAGCGCGTGTCCTCGTTGATAAATGCCGATATCCGTTTCACACCGCGCAAAATATCGTCGGCTAATTCAAACTCCATTCTTTTACCTCCAATTACGTTAGGAGCGATTCGTCCAAGTAGTAAGTCCTTGTACCTCCCCTTTGAAGTCGTTGACAAGTGTGTACTTACTGCTTACACACAATCCTGTGGATTAGGGGAGCTAGCGGGAAATGCAGACATTCACGGTTGGTGAAATGGCAGAGCGCATAAAACGCCCTAGCGAGGCCACGGAAGCCGCGATCTATCGCCTTCAAAACTGGACAAAGGAAAAGATCATTCAGCCGATCGATGAGACTCGGCCGGGTACGGGCAAGCGCCGCCTCTATTCACGCCGAAGCCTGGTTGACGCTCTTATTGTCCAACTTCTGACTGACGCAACGGGAATGCCGGCGCTCAAGGTGGCACGTGAACTGGAGCGACTCCGAAGATACATCCCCGAAGAGCACGAATCCGGAGTCTCGGTCATAGTAATCGGGACTTCTTCGGGTAGCGATCAATGGAAGTTCGGCAGGGCAAAGTTTTCGGGCCTGGGCAGATACATCGCCGATTCGGAAAGTGAAATTCACGTCATTGTCGATTTGCACAAATTCTACGCTCGTTTAGAGGGGATTTAAGATGGCTACAGTCAGAAAACGCAAGCTTCCGTCCGGTCTGATTCGTTGGCAGGCGGGCTATGTCGATGGCGCCGGGGAGCGGCGTTTCAAGATGTTTGACCGGAAGGCCGACGCCGAGGCGTGGCTTGTCGAAACGGGATATGCCCTGGCGCGTGGTTTACACACGCCCGATAGCGTCTCGCCAACGGTGAAGGCAGCAGCCGAATTATGGCTTAGGCGCTGCCATGACAACGGGTTGGAGCAAATGACCCAGCGCGGTTATCGCCAGCACTGCGACCTTCACATTCTCCCGCTCATCGGCGCAAAGAAGCTTAGCGAACTTAATATTCCGGCCGTGAACGCATTCGCCGATCAACTCCGCGCCAAGGGCTGTTCACCTGATATGGTCAGGCGCGTTGTTAAATCGCTTGGCTCGATCTTCCGCGATGCCCAGCGTCGAGGTCACTCCAATGCAGACCCGACTGCCGGACTAAAGCTCGACCTGCCGGAGCGGGACGATCCCCGCGCCGTCATTCCCAGCAAGGCAGAACTTCAGGCACTTGTCGCTGGAGCATCCGGGCGCCTGCGTCCGCTTGTCCTAGTCGGGACGTTCTGCGGTCTGCGCGCCTCAGAGCTTCGCGGTCTGCGCTGGAGCGATGTTGACTTCGAAGCGAGGGTCGTCAGTATCAATCAGCGGGCCGATGCCGCACACACAATCGGGCGCCTCAAATCAAAGAGCGCCTATCGCTCGATCCCGATGCCTCCGATCGTGCTCAATGCCTTACGTGAGTGGAAGCTCGCTTGCCCCAAGGGCGAACTCGATCTTGTCTTTCCAAATGCCATCGGTCGCGTTGAGTCCTATGCCAACATCGTTACGAGAGACTTCAAACCGCTTCAGAAGGCCCTAGGCGTAGCCTCCGAAACCGGAGAGGCGAAGTTCGGTCTACACGCGCTGCGCCATGCCTGCGCAAGTTTGTGGATTGAGCAGGGCATGAACCCGAAGCGGATTCAAAAGCTGATGGGTCATTCCTCGATCACGCTGACTTTCGATCGCTATGGCCACCTGTTTTCCGATGCTGGCGCCGATCAACGCGCTGCTGAGGAAATCCAGCGTCAGCTGCTCGGCTGCTAGGCGCAACGCCAGAGCAACATGAGGCGCCTAAGCTATTGATTACACTAACAGTGTAGTGGACTCTATATCTGCGGCTCGACATCGCTTTATGCGGTCTACACCAGCGCGCAGGGCGCCCTGAAGCCGTGAGTGCTTCATGTCGTTGCGAGCCAACGGGTCGCGCGAACGCGCGCCCGATGGCAGGCTCCGCGAAGCAATCTAGCATTTCGTCATTCCGGGGCGCGAGTGAAACGAGCGAGCTTTGATGTGCAATTGCACATCAGAGAATCCATGGTGCCGCAGGGATATTGGGAGAAATGGATTCCGGGCCTGCGCCTGACGGCGCATCCCGGAATGACGGCCTGGGTCATCGCATTGCTCCTCGCAATGCCGGTGACAGCTATCCGCTATTTCTCAATCCCGCCGAAATGCCGTTGATCGTGATCTGGATTCCGCGCAGCACCTGTTCGTCGGGGTTCTGCGCGCGGTGCTCCTTGAGCAGTTCCACCTGAACATGATTGAGCGGGTCGAGATAGGGAAAGCGATTGCGGATCGAGCGCTCGAGAAGCGGGTTGCCTTGCAGCAAGCGCTGCTGCCCCGTGATATCGAGAAGCATGTGGATCGAGCTTTGCCATTCGCGCCGGATGCGTCCAAAAATGCTCTCGCGTAAGGCGACGTCCGGCACGAGTTCGGCATAGCGCGAGGCGATCGCGATCGAGCTCTTGGCCAGCACCATGTCCATGTTCGATAACAGCGTCCGGAAAAACGGCCACTCGCGATAGAGCTCTCTAAGGAACGGCATCCCCTTGTCCGGATGCTCCTTGATCCACGCCTCCACCGCGCTGCCGAAGCCGTACCATCCCGGCAGCATCAGGCGGCATTGCGCCCAGCTGAACACCCACGGGATCGCGCGAAGATCCTCGATCTCTTTTGTCTTCTTGCGCGACGCCGGCCGGCTGCCAATGTTGAGGCTTGCGATCTCGTTGATGACGGTTGAGGCCCAGAAATAATCGGCGAAACCTTCGGTTTCGTAGACCAGCCCGCGATAGGCCTTGAAGGCCAGCGCCGACAATTCCCCCATCGCGTTGAGATATTCCGGATTTGGAGCGCTGTGCTTGGGCTGCAACAGGCTTGCTTCAAGGGTGGCCGCGGCAAGCACCTCGAGATTATTGAGGCCCACCTCGCTGTTTGAATATTTGCTGGAGATGATCTCGCCCTGTTCGGTGATCCGGATCTGGCCGTTCACCGCGCCACCGGGCTGCGCAACGATCGCGTCATAACTCGGGCCGCCGCCGCGACCGACCGAGCCGCCGCGACCGTGAAACAGCCGCAGGCGGACGTGGTGATGCTCGAACACCGAGACGAGGCCGATCTCGGCCTTGTACAGCTCCCAACCGGAGGTGACGAAGCCGCCATCCTTGTTGCTGTCGGAATAGCCGAGCATCACCTCCTGAACCGAGCCGCGGCTGTCCACCAGCTTGCGGTAATCATGCATCGACAACAGCCGATCCATGATGCGGCTGGAAGCCTGCAAATCCTCGATGGTCTCGAACAGCGGCACGATATTGATCGCGCTGCGGCCGGAGGGATCGACAAGGCCCGCCTCTTTCAGGAGCAGCGCGACCTCGAGCATGTCGGACACCCCCTTGCACATGGAAATGATGCATTGGGGGATCGCCTCGGCGCCGAATTTGGCATGGGCTTCGGCAGCCGCATGGAAAACGGCGAGTTCACCCACCGTTTCCTCGCTGTATTTCACGAATGACGAGGTCAGCGGCCGCGAGTTGCGCAATTCGCTCGCCAAGAGCGATATTCTCGCTTCTTCGTTGAGCGCCATGTACGACATGCCGGGCGTTGCCGCATCGATCAGCTCCGCCACCGTGCGCTCGTGCACCGCCGAATTCTGCCTGATATCCA
>Ga0210403_10001047_pt1 | contig 27055 bp, 23 predicted proteins | sample IncBWC19MmetaG_FD_150863 | JGI IMG/M metagenome (GOLD analysis project Ga0210403, IMG submission 150863) | Forest soil microbial communities from Barre Woods Harvard Forest LTER site, Petersham, Massachusetts, United States - Inc-BW-C-19-M | ecosystem: Environmental > Terrestrial > Soil >... | reverse complement strand
TGCCACGTTCTTCGCGGCCATAAGCGCGACGGCATCGTGCACTGTTGCATCAGGAGGAACCGAGCAGATCTCCTGTCCCTTCTTCTTTAGAACTGAACCGATTGATCCTGTCACCGTGGGCTCCTTTTCTCCGCTCAGCCTTGTATTCAGCGACATGCGATCCAGATAAACTCAATCGTTCGGGGTAATGACCGCGCGGCCCCGAATCTTGCCGTCGTGGAGATGGTACGCCTCGCTCGCGCGCTCCAGCGGAAAGTGTTCATCCGATGGCATCGACTAATTCGCCGTCACCTGAACCTTGTACACACCGGTCCACTCGTAAAGAGTTGGGGGATTCTCCGGAACAGAGGTCCGGAGTCGGGTTAGTGCGTCTTGCGGCGGAAAACTAATTCATCGAAGGCGTCTTGGCCGATGGCTCGGCGGAGTTCCGCAAAGGCAAAACCCGGGATGAGCACTACGAAGATCATGACGCCGACTATCAATTGACCTTCGAGACCTCCTCCCGCAAGTTCCGGAAGGCTTTCGGCGAGAGTCTTACCGTGAAACAGGCCGACCAAGACGTCTTCCACAATATTGAAGCAGACCAGAATCATTGCGAAGATCCCGGATTTTAAAATAACAGCTTCTAACATCGTCGCGCCGGCTAAGCGCTTTCCCGCGTGTAGGGCATCGGCGATCAAGATTACTTTGGCCAGGACCAGCGCGTTGATCAGAGAAAAGCCCACCCTATATGAGTAGGGAAGATGCTGCGCTCGAATAACCGCGAGACGGTGCACCTCAAACACGCTGAACAGGACCCAGAGGTAGGCGGTAATGACGAGCATCCGCTTGGCTTCTTCAAGGGCCTTCGTTTCAGCGAGGGTGTCGTTCCCTGCGGCATCTTCGCACCTTAGCTTAAACCCGGGGGTGCCATGAATTGCATGGATCAGCCAGGCGACCCTCCGGGCCAATAAGTGAAATCGCGATTCTGCATAAACTATACGGCATCCCAGCGCTTATGCATTTCGACCACTGCAAATAGTAAGATACCCCACGCACCACCAGAGACTGATGTGACATTTCCTCGCATTACCTTCGTTGCAATGGCCGCCGCGTTTTTGTTAACTGTCGCCGACGCTCTGCGGCTTCATTTCCTCCATGCTGCAGGCTCCGAATTCAGTGGCGCAACCCGCTAATCCACTGCCTCCCGTCTCCGCCATCACTTGGGCATGAATGAGAACACACCGAGCACCGCACCGCCGACCACCAGCAGGGCCGGATTAACTTTGTATCGTAGCAGAATCAACAGGACGCCAACGGCAATCGCTGCTGTTTCCACGCCGGAGATTGCTCCTTTTGCCATGGTGAAACAGCCGGCCAGCAGCAGCCCGATCGATACTGGCGCAAGCCCCTGCTGAATGGAAATCCTCCATGGCCATTTTTCGAGCTTCTTCCATAACCGGGCGACAACAAACGTGAGCAACGCCGTCGGCCCCAAAAAAGCAATCAGTACCGCGATCGCGCCGAGCATTCCACCCGCCCATTGTCCGATGACGACGATCATCATCATGTTGGGGCCAGGGGCCATCTGCCCCACGCTATACAGATGGATCAACTGTGGGAAGGTAAGCCACTTGTGGACCTCGACGGTCAGGATCTTCATTTCGGGGAATGCCGCCATGCCCCCGCCGACGGTGAGGATCGACAGATACGCGAATACGCGAATAAGCGCCGGAATCTGGTTCATAAGGTCGCACTCTCTTTCTGTTTTTTGCGAGGCCGATGGAAGAGGATCGCCAACAGGCCGACGACTACCAGCGTGCGTGGAACCGACTGGTGCAACCGGTTCACGGCAATCACAGTCAGTGCCATGAAAACGAAGTCAAATTTTCCTGCGAGCGACTTCTCACTGAGCCCCATAACCGTGGACAGGATCAGGCCAACTGCCGCCGCCGCCACACCTTTCAGCGCGGCCGTGACGAAGTCGTGGTCTCCGTGAATGCGGTAGAACATACCGACGACGCACATGAGTACAGCGCCCGGCAGGCAGATGCCGATGATCGCAGCGATAGAGCCAAGCGCACCACGCAGCTTATCGCCCACCAGGATTGCCATGTTGGTGGCGTTCAGACCAGGAAGACTCTGGCTGATGGAAAGCATCTCGACAAACTCCTTGTCATCGACCCAATGCCGCTTGGTTACGAGGCTGCCGCGAAGGTACGGCACGACACCGCCAAAGCTGGTGGCTCCGATAATCAGGAACTCGAGGAAGATCTGGCCAATGGAGACCGCAACCTGCGCTGAAGCAGCATCGGCTCCCCGTTGCCCAGCGAGTTTTGCTACCGTCTCACTCATGGCTTTGGGGCTCGTTCCCCTTGAGACGGTAGACCATGCCCGTCTTGGTCACGCCGAGCGCAAGCCAATCCTGAACGTCCTGTTGCAAGGTCACGTAGAACTGCGCGGCCAGTTTCTTCTGCTTTTCAGCTACCTCCTCTTTGTGATCGAACTTTACCTGGAACGCAAACTCTCCCACCAGAGACTTATGCTCGCCGCGTGTGCGCCACAACCCGATGTCGCACTTGGCGACGACGCCTTTCCCGAAGTCCAACTGACCCAGCGGCAGCAGCACCTCTTCCACAATGCCCTCGTTCACCAGGCTTATTTTCTCGTCATCCGCCTTCTTGATGGCGGCGAGCGCCGGGAACACTCTGACTAGAGTGGCCATCGAGGTTCGATCCGCCTCGTGCATCTGGCTCAATCCGAACTGGCAGTTGTGCGAGTACAGGATCCGATATCCCCCGACCTGGTCCTTCAGAGGAAGCGCCTCGGCCTTAAACTTGATTCGGTACTTACCGGCGATCTTGGGCCGCACGTCCGTGGCCATCGCTTTTTGCTCATCTGGGTGGCGGAACTTGAAGACGATCTCTGGATCGCCCACGGGAAAACCATCCACGTAGGAAATGCGCCGGCGCAGGATGAACGCGTTGTTGTACAGCCGGAAATCAGGAGTATCGCCGAATAGGATCTCCCGGACTTCTGGTCTTAGCCCAGCCTCACGGTCTTCGATGAAACCAAGATCAAGCCTCTTCGCCGTACTCTTTACAATCTTGCCGAAGTCGCGGAAACTCTGCACCGAAGTGAAGCGATCGGGCTTCAATATGAGCTTGGCTTCCAGATACTGCACGCGATCCAGAGGCGTGCCGTCGGCATAAGCTGATCCCGAGGCTACTATTGGCGACTTTGGCTGCTCGGACTTCTTGTCGCCCTGGTCCTGTATGTCCTTCTTGTGTTTGTGCTCGTCCTTCTTTAACATTCGATTCCTCCGTCCGGTGAAAACCATCTGGTTGCCATCTTTGACGGTACTGCCGAGCAGTCGATCGATATCGCCGTCCGTCGTCTTGTCGGCCCACGCATTGTCGTCGAACGGACCAGCCGGAGGTGGTTTTAGATCGGAGCGTGACCTCCTATGTACCTCTTCAACTGATCAATCGTGAACGCTTGCCCAGAGATCACCTCGCTCACGAGATCTTCCATCGAGACGATTCCGACGAGTTTGCCCTCCTCCAGAATCGGAAGATGCCGAAAATGATGACCAGTCATGATCTCCATGGCATCGAGGACCGTTGTCTCTGGAGTCGCGGTGATCAAAGAAGTTGTCATAATCTCCTGCACTTGCAAGTCTCTTGCGGATTTCCCTTCCAGAATGACCTTGCGTCCATAGTCGCGCGCAGAGAGGATGCCGACCAAGGTGTCCTCCGAAATAACCAGGACTGCTGCCACGTTCTTCGCGGCCATAAGCGCGACGGCATCGTGCACTGTTGCATCAGGAGGAACCGAGCAGATCTCCTGTCCCTTCTTCTTTAGAACTGAACCGATTGATCCTGTCACCGTGGGCTCCTTTCTCCGCTGAGAAGCCTTGTATTCAGTGAGATGCGGCCTACACAAACTGAACCGTTCGGAGTAATGACCGCACGACTCTGATCTTGTCGTCGTGGAGAAGCTGGTAACGCCTCGCTCGCTCCAGTGGAAATTGCTCGCCTTTATTTTTTCTTCGCCCCCGTTTGAAACAGGAGTGCGATTTGCAACCGCCAAAGTTTGGCCGGCGGTAGTTTCGCCATGTCCTTAGACTGACGATGAAGGTCAACCGGCTCGGATCGAGCGGAACGCCTTGCGCATCTCGTCGGTGAATAGGGCAGGCTGCTCCCACGCGGCGAAGTGACCGCCGCGGTCCACCTCGTTCCAGTAAAAGAGATTGGGCCACAGCGCTTCGGCCCAGGCCCTGGGCGCGCGGTAGTAGTCTCGAGGAAAAATCGTGGCCGCCATCGGCAGCTGAATCCGGCCGACATGGAAGCCGCCACCCGGCTGGTTGCGGGCGCTCTCCCAGTAAAACCGCGCGGACGAGCCCGCGCTGTCGGTGAGCCAGTAGAGAGTTATCTGGTCGAGCATCTGGTCGATCGACAGCGCGTCCTCGGGCTGGCCTTGATTGTCCGTCCACGACTGAAACTTCTCATAAAGCCAGGCCGCTTGTCCCGAGGGTGAATCGGCCAGGGCGTAAGCCACGGTTTGGGGTTTCGAGGACTGCAATTTGAAGTAACCAGACTGCTCGGTGGTGTATTCCGCGAGGCGGTCGATGGCCTGCTTCTCTTCGGGCGTTGGATCGGACGGAACCTCCTGCGGGAAGACAAAGGGCAAGTTCACATGGGCGGCCAGCAGTCCCGCTGGTCGCAGCAAACCTAGGACGTGTGTGACGCCCGAGCCCCAGTCGCCGCCCTGTGCCACCCACTTGCGATATCCAAGCCGCTGCATCAGCGCGACCCAGGCTTGCGCGGTCCGCTGCACACTCCAGCCGACGTCGGTCGGCTTATCGGAGAAGCCGAAGCCCGGCAGCGACGGGACCACAACGTGAAAGGCGTCCTCCGCTCGCCCGCCATGGGCAGTCGGATCGGTCAGTGGGCCGATGACGTCGAGGAACTCGATGATAGACCCCGGCCAACCGTGCGTCAGGATGATTGGGAGGGCGTCTGAATGTTTGGATTTCACATGGATGAAGTGGAAGCCAAGTCCGTCGATCTGGGTCCGGAATTGTGAAATGCTGTTTAGTTTGGTCTCAAACGACCGCCAGTCGTAACGGTCGCGCCAGTGCTCGACGAGCGCCCGCGCCTTTGACAACGGCACACCCTGGCTCCAGTCGCCGACCGTCTGCGCATTTGGCCAGCGGGTCTGGGCCAGCCGGCGCTTGAGATCGTCCAAAGCGGCCTGGTGAATGGTGACCTGAAACGGCTCGATCGCCTCGGTCGCTGGTGCCAGCTCTATGCCACCGATTTGCGCGATTTCTTCCAAGCGATCGGACGGATTCTGGCGCGACATGATCACTTTTCCTTTCGTGTATCGTTGAGCCGAGGCAAAGCCGGTGCGTCCGAGACCCATGGCTCGTCGAAGGCCGCGAGGCTCACGGAGTCCCGTCTACCCGTTCGGTAACATGACGGCACGTCCCTGGATTTTGCCGTCGTGCAGGAGGTGGTACGCCTTGCTCGCTTGCTCCAGAGGAAAATGCTCGACCAGCATCTTGATCTTTCCCGCCTGGGCCAAGCTGACGACCTCCATGAGCTCTGGGATCGAACCCCAGTAGGGCGATGCGACGGAGCATTCTTTTGCCGGGCTGTGGAAGTTTACCGGCAGCGCTCCGCCGCCGAGACCGACAATCGTGAGATGGCCGAGCACCCGCGACATCTGAGCCGCCATCTGCATCGTCGGATTCACGCCTACCATGTCGAGAACGAGGTTGGCGCCCTGGCCACGGGTGATCTCCTCGACCCGCTTGACGGCGTCATCGCCCGAGACCAGTGTCTCGTCAGCACCCATCTTTTTGGCGGTTTCGAGCTTGGCGGCGGAAGTGTCCACCGCGACGACGGTTGCGGCACCGCTTAACGCTTTCAGTACCTGAATCGCCATCTGGCCGAGGCCGCCGGTACCGATCACGACTGCGGTGGATCCTGGCCCGAGGAGGTGGATCGATCTCTTTACGGCGTGGTAGCTCGTGAGCGCTGCGTCGGTGAGCGGAGCAGCCTCACGAGGGTCAAGTTTGCCCAGCGGGAGGAGAAAGCGCGTGGATGGAACGACCATGTAGTTGGCCATGCCTCCATCTAGTCCGAGGCCGCCGGGTCTGTGTTGCCCGGAGTTCTCGCAGTAGTTTTCCATTCCGACCCGGCAGTTTGCGCAACTACCACAGCCCCACGGGCCATAGACGATAACCGGGTCCCCGACCGCGAACCCGGTCGCGCCGGATCCTAGTTTTTCGACCCAGCCCGCGTTCTCATGGCCGAGAGTGAAGGGAAGTTTGAACGTCTTCGTGGTCGCAGGGGCCTCCAACACATGAAGGTCAGAGTGGCAGGCGCCTGCGCCCCCAATTTTTATCAGGACCTGCCCCGGCCCAGGCTCGGGCACCTTCACTTCACGGAGTTGGGCCGGCTTCTGGAACTCGACAAACTGGTATGCTTTCATGGTTTCCATCTCAATCTCGGATCCCATCGATGTCGATGAGGACATGCAGCGGGCCGCGGAACACCGCGTTTCTCCGGTACGGCGGAGGATCGACGACCAACCGGGGGTTCTCCACGCGACGAAGAAACACTTCAACCGCGGTGTTAACCTCCAGCCGCGCGAGCTGACCGCCAAAGCAGACGTGTATGCCGGCGCCCCATCCGAGGCTCTCTTTCTCCCCGCGTTCGAGATCGAATTTGTTCGGGTCGCGGAACTTCTCCGGATCGCGGTTCGCGGCGCCATACATGAAGAAGATCGGCGACCCCTTTGGGATGGTCGTCCCATCGACGTCGATGTCGGCGAGAGCGGTCCAGGTGGGCCAAAAATTGACCGCCGACTGGAGGCGCAGAACCTCCTCGATGGCGCGCGGAATTAGCTCCGGCCGGCGGCGCAGCAGGTCGATGGTCCCGGGGTTGCGCAGGAAGGTGAGCACGCAATGGGAGATCGTGTTGACCGTGGAGTCATGACCGGCGATGAATATAAGTATTGCGTTGGACACGATATCGCCGGGGGACATGCGTCCCTCCGGGCTGTCGTCGTTCGTCATCTTCGAGATCATGCCGTCGTTGGGGGCTTTCTGGACGCTCTCGACGAGCCCGGTCATATATTTCTGCATCGCCTGCGCGCTCGCTTGGCCCTTCTCCTTGCGGCGCTGCCCCTCTTCGGTGGCCGCGTCCGGGCCCAGTTCGGCGCCCGCCATCGCATCCGCGATCCAGCCATGGAAGAGAGGCTCGTCCTTCAGCGGCACTCCCATAATCTGGCAGATCACGGTGACGGGCAGGGGATAGGCGTAATCATCGACAACGTCGATCCGTTTTTTGCCTTTGGCCTTATCGAGCATGCCGTTGACAATGCGCACGCACTCCGGTTCCATGTTGGGGATCACGTGCGGCGAATGAGGTGGGCCGAAGTGCCGCATCGCCAGGCGGCGCATTCGATCGTGGTCGGGCGGATCGCTCACGATCATTGAGGGTTTCCTGCCGTACTTCTCCATCACCGCGGCCTCAGCTTCGAGATCCTCCATCTCCTTCGTCGGGGCAGCCTGTGGACGGTTGCGAAGATCCGCGCTTATCCGCGGGTCATGGATCAACGCGATGATCTCCTTGTACCCGGTGACGACGTAGATGCCATTCGTCACGCGCGCCACCCGCGTCTTACGGAGCTCGTCGAAGAACGGGTACGGGTTCCAGCGGTTTTCGTACTTCATGGCCTCTGCGAAAGCCTGCTCTGGTGTCATGATGCTTCGCTCCTTTTTTTTGCTTGTGCAGTCATCTTCTCGTTGCCTCCGCTGCATGAGCGCGTGCTCGCGGCCGGTACTCGGCGTGCCGCTCGTTGGGGTCGTAACCCGTCAAAACGACATCGGGAATTGCGGTTGGGACACCTTTAGCAGGAAAGTCGGCCGGCATCGGATGCGCATCTGCCGGCAGGTCGAACCCAGCGGCAGGGGGCGGGAACGGGCCCGACTGCTCGATCTGCAATCTATAGAAGTCAAGCCATTTGCCGTGATCAAAGGTGACTGCGCCGACGATACGGCCTCGGCGACCGTACGCAGCAGCAAACCGGCGTTCTTTAACTGATCCCATCGTAAAGATGATCTCGTCGCCGAATGAGGGCACCCCGACCGACTTGATGTTGACGCCGAACTGGCCCGACCAGAAGGCGGGCACGAGCAGGTGTGGAAGGCGTCTCGTCTCGTCGCTCACCATGTTGTGTGCGGCGATCTCCGCCCCCAGGACCGCATTGTCCCAGTGCTCCATCGAGAGGAACTCGTACTCGTACAGCACATGGGGAGAGCGCGCGATATCTCCCGCAACGAAAATGCTGTCCGTTACCACACCGTGAATGTCAAAGGCGCGGCAGCCAGCGTCGCAAGCGACGCCCCAGAAGCCGACGGCCAGCCCCGCCCCTTGTAGCCACTCGATGTTGCGGATCGAACCGAGCGATGCCAGGACCAAGTCGACTTCGAGCGTGGTTCCGTCCGAGAGGCGGGCGCGCCGTACATGCCCGCTCGCGTCTCCTTCAAGCGCCTGTACCGAGACGCCGAGTCGGAGATCCACTCCGTGTTCGCGCTGCATATCCGCGGCGATTGCGCCGATCACACCGCCCAGCGCGCCTGCGAGTGGCGCCGCGGCACGCTCGGCGACGGTTACCTCGAGTCCGAGTTGGCGGCAGATCGAGGCCGCCTCGGAGCCGATGAACCCGGCACCGATGATCAGCACACGTCGGGGGCCAGCCGCCAAGTGCTTCTGTATCCGGGCTGCGTCATCGCTCGTGCGGAGCGTGCACACACCGTCTAGCGCAGCCTCCGCCGGATTCGGCCACTGCCGCGAGCGGACCCCGGTCGCGATCAACAGCCGGTCGTATGGGACTTCCTCACCATTTGCCAGTTCCACCAGCCTGTTTGCGCGATCCAAACGGGTAGCGGCTACGCCAAGCCGCCAATCCGCATCGACTGGGCACAGGCGAGGCAGCTTGGTGTGATCAGCGGGCACCCAACCCTTGAGCACCTGCTTGGAGAGGGGAGGGCGATCATACGGCTCGTGCGGCTCATCGCCGATGATCGTCAATGGGCCGCTAAAGCCCGCTTTTCGCAGACCTTCGGCACCCCGAAGCCCCGCCAATGAAGCGCCGACGATAACGATCCGGCCGCGGGTCTTCATCGTTTCGACAGCGGCTTGCACCAGCTGCGATCGTTCTTCAGATGTGAGAGTACTCACGGCTTTTGCACCTCTAACTCATCCAACTGGTCCACGATAATCGCCTGCACCGGGCAGGAGGCCGCGGCTCGTAGGACGCGGAGGCGCTGCGTATCATCGGGATTAGGATCGTACATGAGTGCCTCCTCGCCACTGAGCTGGAGGACATCCGGCGCGAGAGGGACGCACTGCGCGTATCCCTGACACCGATTCAAATCAATCACAATTCGCATATCTCCACGCCTCCCTGGACTATGTGCATGCATTCGATCAAACCTCGCGCGGCGGTATGCGCCAGTGCAAGTAGATCTCCAACCGGCACGGAAGCGGTGCGCTGAATTAAGACCCTGATCGACAGCGCACTTTCCAGAGTTAGAGGCCGCAGGCGAAAACCCTGGTTGTTCTTGTTCTCCGCAAGTCGCACGACATCTTGGAGACGCTCCGAAATGTTGGAGAGCATCTCCCAATGCCTGTCGTTGAAAAAGTAGTGAAGCATCGGTACCGCACACCGCGCAGACCACCCCGTCGAGATCACCTGCCGTAACTCTGTGAGAGAATCCTTTTGCGCGTCGATTGACAACCGGTTGAAGCGATCAATAAGGTGACAAGCTATGCGGCGCGGCTATGCTGGCGCGTGCTGTTCGGGTAGGACGCGGCAGGATCACGGGTTTGAATGCTCTGTCATTTGCAATGAGTATTCGTGGTCGGGTACGTGAATTCTCATCCAGTAGCAAGGCTCCAGATTGCGAGGACGCTTGCCCCTATTCGCCCAACGTAAACGCTTGATGACGCTGCCGCTGCCAAAGACGCCATTGAGCTTCGTCGTAGCGTTCACGACGTTTATCCCTGTGAGCACAAGGGCTCAATCGCCGCGCGACTATCTCAACACGCCTGTAAATGCAGCCACGCTTCAGCTCGATTTCTTGAACAGCAACACGGAGACCGCAGCCGCCTCGGACCTTTCCTTGCCGAATAACCTGGTGGTCAGCCGCCTCGGGGTGGCCACTCTCCTGTGGTCGTTTCCACTGGGTGACAGATATGGCGGTGTGGCGGTGTCTGGGGGCTACATCAAGGTCAAGGCCACTGGACCTCTCGGCCAGATGGAAACGACGGGATTCACCGACCCCGGCATTACCTTCCATGCCAACTTTTTCGGAGCTCCAGCGCTCCGAAAGGATCAGTTTGCTCAGGCGGTTCCACAGTCATACATGAGCTGTCACCTTACGATTAATGCTCCGCTCGGCTCGTACGATAGCAATTCAGCAGTGAATACGGGAGGGAATCGCTGGACCTTCTACCCTCTTGTGAATCTGGACATCACCCCGGATAAGGGCGTGTCATGGATCGACCTGTATGGCGCGGGACGTTTCTTTACGAACAATAATGCGTTCCAAGGAAATAATCAGCTCTCGCAAAATCCGCTGGGAGTCTTCTCGGCCTTCTACAGTCACAACATCGGCAAGCGATGGTATGCAGGAATCGGTACGAGCTACGACAATGGCGGCGACACATACATCAATGGCATTTCGCAGCACAACGCCGCAAACGGATTTCGCCCCAGCTTCTCCATTAGCAGGGCGAGGACGATCTGGAAATACCGGCTCACCTTCAGATACGAACTCACGGGGACGACGCCGACTGCTTCGCCCACGAACTCGGTGCTGTCGCTCCGGACGGGCATCCCGCTTTTCTAAGTGCCGAGGTGCTCGGTAACAGCTGAAGAGCGTCTGCATCACGATAGCCAGCACCAATGGAGTGAGATGTATGAGTCCTCAAATGATCGTTGGACTAGCTCTCAAGGCGAGCATTATGCTCACTCTGTTCGGGTTTGGTCTGCATGCCACGCGCGAAGATCTTCTGTACCTGCTGCGAAGGCCTCGCGTGCTTGTACGTTCGTTGGTGGCAATGTTCGTGGTCATGCCAGTGTTCGCCATCCTGATGACGAGGTTAGGTTCCTTCAATCGGGCCGTGGCCATCGCCCTCATCGCTCTTTCGATTTCTCCGGTTCCCCCTCTCCTGCCAAGGAAAGTGACCAAATCAGGTGGGCACCCACCGTATGGATTGGGGTTGATGGTGACGGCAGCCTCGTTCTCCATCGTGTTTGTCCCACTGGCTGTATATCTGATTGGGAAATACCTCAATCGGCCCTTTGCGATGGGGCCGGACGCCGTGGCGGAAATAATCGTGCGTTCCGTACTGGTGCCACTCGCAGCGGGTATCGTATTCCGCAAAGTTGCACCAACTACTGCAGAGCGCATCACAGATCCTCTCGCACGTATCGCGGGGATCGTCTTGTTGGTCGGCGTACTGTGTATCCTTGTATTTTCCCTTCCTGCAGCTTGGGCGCTTATCGGTGATGGGACAATAGTCGCCTTCGTAGCCTTCGTTATCGTGGGCCTTACAGTTGGTCATGTTTTCGGTGGACCAGGATCAGATCAACGGGTTACGCTTGCACTCTCAACCGCGTCTCGCCATCCTGCGCTGGCGCTTGCAATTGCAGGCGTAAATATTCCGGAAGAACGCCGTGTGATTGACGCGGTTCTGCTTTACCTGGTGGTAAGCGCTCTGCTCACGATTCCATACGTTGCGTGGCAGCGCAAAAAGGTTATAGAAATCACGACCCAGACGTAGACCCGTATGTATTGTTTACCTAAGCGGTCTGGAAGGCGTTCTCGACGCGAACTGCTTATGAATGCAACCTAGGGAACTGGATCATTCCTCGTTGGGGAGATCATAAGCTCGACCAGGTCAAGTCAGTCGCAGTAGAGGAGTGGCTAGACAGTATTAGGCGGGCTAAGGGCACAAGGGCCAAGATCAGGAACCTCATGAGCGCACTCTTCACTCACGCAATGCGATACGAATGGGTAGATCGAAACCCAATCAAGCTCGTTCGTCAGAGCGCGAAGCGGGAGCGCATCCCTGATGTTCTGGACCTTGCCGAGATTCAACACCTGCTCAGTAAGCTTGGCGTTCGGGAACGAACGCTGGCGTTGCTGGATGCTGGCACGGGACTTCGCGTGAGCGAACTTCTGGCACTTCGCTGGCGGGATGTGGACTTTGACAACCTTGAACTCAGTGTGACCCGATCCATCTGGCATCAGGTTGTAGGTGACTGCAAGACTGAGGCATCAGCCAAGCCGGTTCCGCTCGATAGCTACTTGGCGGAAGATTTGCTGCGCTGGCGCCGCAAGAGTGCCTATCCAATGCCAGACGACTATGTCTTTGCCAGCAAGACCATGAGGGGGAAGCAGCCCTATTGGCCGGACAACCTCATGAAACGCCATATCCGGCCGGTTGCGAAAGCAAACGGCATCCACAAAAACATTGGCTGGCACATCTTCCGCCACACCTTCGGCACACTGCTGAAGGCCAATGGGGAAGATGTGAAGATGGTACAGGAGCTCCTACGACACGCCAATAGCCGGATCACGCTGGATGTCTACACACAGGCAGTGAGTTCGACAAAGCGCGCCGCACAGAGCAAGGTTGTGAGAATGATGGTTCCGGGCGTGGGTCAGACTGAGGTTGAAACGGACCCGCAAATTGTCCAACCAGGAGCTTAATGGACCCTTATTGGACCCGGATTTAATTGTCACTGTAGGTCGCCATAGCTTCTAAGTTATTTAGAATCTATGGCGGGGACGACGGGGCTCGAACCCGCGACCTCTGCCGTGACAGTGTGGCAAAGTATTAGTAACTAAAAGGCTTATAGGGAGTGGTTAGACCGGAAAAAGGCACGAAAAGGAACGATCGGATTCCTTATCGTGTCCTCTTTGTGTCCCTGAATAAAGGGCATCGGGAGGTCAAGACCTCTCACTCTAACCAAGCTCAGGCGGGCTGGCACTCGCTACCGAGCTTCCCTGGGAGCCCCATTGATCGACCGCATCGCGGCCCTCTCCGTTTCGGCCTCGCCTCTCACCGCGCTCCTGGACTGTCCCGACCGCATCGCCTTGTTCGGTCACTCACTAGGTTCAGGCGATCCGACGCAGCGCTTCTTTCGTTGGGTGTGGATGTGCCTCAAACGGGGCGGGCGTGACGCCTCTGCCCGCGGCCCAAGACGCAGCGTCTCTCCGGCTGGTTGAGGCGGACAAGATGCTATCCGCGCAGATGGACGACGGGGTGACGCGATGACCTGTACCCTCACCTACAGCAGCGCACTGTCCGACAGTCAGACAGGCCCAAATCGAGCCAAAATAGCAGAGATCTTAGCGGCTAACATGCGCGTGGATGGCATTCGATTCTGGGTGGCACCGTAGCGAAGGTCTTGGCGGCATACCGATCGCAAAACACACCACTCCTAGCAGCCTCCGCTTATGCCTTCGCCACTGCCGCTATTCCTTCCCGCAGGCGTTATCGCCCAGGCGTGAGGTTGGTTTGAAGTCTACTCTTCGTGCGAGAGCTTACCCCCATCGGGGCCAACTTGAATCTCGCCCTTCTTGGTGCCCTTGATCGTTGCTGCTTCGTAGGCCACCAAGGTTCCATGTTTTGTGAGCGACTCGACCTTCGTAATCTTTGCTCCGGCGGCCTTTGCTGTGAGCGCCTTTTGCACGTTACCCGGCAGAGAATCGTAGGCAACTTCCTCTTCGATCTCATTGAGCGTGCCGTCTTCGGCGATCTCAATGTCTTTGGTGTGACCGCTAATCATCATTTCCGCTTCGTAGACCCTCCTGCCGTGTTCAATCTCAGTCGAGAATCCCTTGACGGTCGCACCGCGCGACTGCTCCTGGACTGTCTTCTGTACAGCAGGGGGTAGCGATGACTGCTCGATCCTCTTCTCCTGGGCCATCGCGCCGAGAGTAAAAGCAAGGGTAAAGGCTGAGGCAAGTAATGCTTGACGGATCATATCTTTTCTCCTGGTGCGTTAGAACGCAACTCCAGTATCAGGAGAGCAGGCTTAAAGGAGCATTAAAGGTCTTGCGCTCGCTGATTCATTTTATGCAATTGCCTGAACAGAGCTTCACCATCGTCTAAGCTGACGAGGAGACCTGTGGAAGGATGCACGGAGGTGCGGATTGAGACTCTTAGTCGTTGAGGATGAACAGCGCTTGGCTCATAACATTGCTCGGAGCTTGCGAGAGGCCTGCGGGTACGCGGTCGATATCAAATTAACCGGTGACGAAGGACTCTATATGGCCACGATGAACTCTTATGACGCAATTTGTTTGGATTTGATGTTGCCGGGTATGAGCGGGGTGGAGGTTCTTCGGCGCTTGAGAAACGCCGGTCAAAAGGCACCGGTCATTGTTCTTACCGCTAAAGATGAAACGTCTTCCGTTGTCGATCTTTTGAACCAAGGGGCCGATGATTATCTGGCTAAACCATTTGATCTCGAAGAGTTGAAGGCACGAATTCAGGCGCTGATCCGACGTAGTCGAGGGCATGCTGATTCGACTTTGTCGGTGGGCGACCTGGAAATGGATGTTGCCAGAGCTGTCATTCGCAGAGGTGGCGTGGCAGTTTCGCTTCTGCCGATGGAGTATCGGGTGTTGGAGTATCTGATGCATCGCCCAGGCGTCGTGGTTCCAAGAGCTGTTCTGCTCGAACATCTCTATGACCACAACTGGGAGAAGTTTAGCAATGTCATTGAGGTGTATATCTCCGGGCTGCGGAAGAAGATAGACAGAGATCCACTGCCAAAGCTCATCCATACTGTACGCGGGCACGGCTACGTCTTGCGTGAGGGAGCGTTAGATTGAAGCCAATATCAATACGAGGACGTTTACTGGCCTCCATGGTAATGATTCAGATCGTTGGTGCGAGCCTTGCCACTTACCTCGTGGTGAAGCATGAGCGTCGTCAGGCCTATGCTGCCTTCGACGCCAGTCTTGGAGAAAACGTAGCAGTTCTCCGGTCACTGATCGAGGCGCCGGAAGAGGTTACGGATCGGTTTATTTTCCACCGGGAATTTGTGACTCTCTCTCCGGAGGCTCGATTTTTCATCCGCGAGTCGACAGGTCGCAGAATCGACGGATCGAAAGGCTGGAACGGTCCGGAAACCTTGCCGCCAAGGCCAGGTGGGTTTGTTGACTTCACGTTGGACAACATCCGTTATCGTGCGCTTGTGGAGCGGAGGCTGCCTGTGGTTGATCAGGAGTTCCAAGATCCAACGTCTCCCAAAATAACGCTAGCTTACGCGGCTCCCACCGCCCCCGTTGAAGCGCACATTCACAGTGTGGAACTCCAAGCAATTGGGATCTGCCTTGCCCTTCTATTCGCGCTAACAACCGTTACGGCGGGGGCAATAGGCAGCGGCCTACAACCCTTGCGAGACCTCGCACGTAGCGTAGGTAGCATAGATGTCGACCGATGGACCTTTGCCGAAATCGAGCGGAGCAAGCGCGTGGCGGAACTGGCACCATTGGCCCAAGCAATGGTCCATCTGGTAGAACGCTTACACGTGGCATTTGAACGCGAGCGTCGCTTTTTCGGCGATGCTGCCCATGAGATGAAGTCGTCCATCTCAATTGTCAGATCCACTCTTCAATTTGCATTGCAATCGGATCGCAGCGCCATTGAATACCGCAGTGAGATGTCGGATGCGCTCGCGGACACCGATCGACTGCAAGTTCTTGTTGGCAGCATGCTGGATCTTGCTCGCATTGAAAGAATGAACCCGGAAGCCCCGAATCTGCCAAGACCAAAGACAGAAGCTCGTGCCCAGGCCCAGCTCGTTCTGAACCGTTTCCAACCCTTCGCAAAACTCAAGGCGATACACATCGTCCTACAGTCAACGTCGAGAGAAGTATGGGTGCCGATGACCGACGAAGGACTTCTTACTGTGCTTTCCAATCTCGTCGAGAATGCGATCCATTACAGCAGCTCTGGACGGCAGATCACAATTGAGATTCAGGCCGATCACGTAGTGTGCAATTTGAGCGTCATTGACGAAGGCTGTGGTATTGCGGCGTCCGACCTTCCACGCATCTTCGACCGCTTCTATCGCAGCGATGAGTCTCGTGCAAGAGCGACCGGTGGAGTTGGGCTCGGTCTGTCAATCGCGCAGGCTCTCGTTGTCCGATCCCAAGGATCAATTTCTGTGCAGAGTGAACTTGGGCGTGGCACCAGCTTCATCATCACTCTTCCAACCGCCTAAAGGCTTTGACACACTCGTGTCTCATGGCGTGAATGCCTGCGGCTCGGATGAGGTATTCGGCTCTACAGCGCATTTGAGGCAACAGCAGCACGACGTTGTCCTGGCAACGCAGACCTGATCGCGGTATCTGCCAGACGTGAATGGCTCGCCGCCGGGTAGGCGGGCGGCATCTTCTACGTCGTGCCCAAGCCGAAATATTAAAAAGACATGCGCGACTCTGTAAACATTTCGTGAATACGCCTCATTTTAAGCTCGCGCTAATGTTCGTGACGAGAGTCTGGATGGGTAAGAACTTTCAATGCCAACTTTTCGATAGAGTGCGCACTTTATCGTGCCATCTTGGCAGTGTCATGAACTTCTTAACATTGGTCGAGGTCCCATGCAGACATTTAAAGTTTTCTTCTTGGTCTTTCTCGTTTCTTCCTGTTTTGCGGTAGGCGCTAAAGCACAAACTAAATCCGGAACAATCGCCGGAATGGTCGCCGATACTGGCAGCGCGGTTCTACCCGGTGCTCGAATCGTCGTCGCACCGGGAAATGCCACCGGCGTCTCCGACGCCCAGGGGGCATTCACTATTACCGCCGTCAATCCCGGTTCATATAACGTCACCATCTCCTATCTGGGATTTCTCTCCAAGACGATGCCGGTGATTGTGACGCCTCGTCAAACCTCGCGCATCTCGGTGGTGCTGGACGTCGCGTCCACATCGGATCAGGTTGTTGTTACTGCTGACCGCGCACATGGAGAGGCGGAAGCCATCAATATGGAGAGAACGTCAGAGAACATCCTCAATGTGTTGCCGTCGGATGTCATTACGAGCCTGCCGAACGCCAACATCGCCGATGCAGTTGGCCGATTGCCCGGCGTGACCCTGGAGCGCGATGAGGGCGAAGGGAAATATGTTCAAATCCGGGGAACTGAACCTCGTCTCAGTAATCTCACTATCGATGGAGTTAACGTACCGTCACCTGAAGGCGCAGTGCGGCAGGTTAAACTCGACACTATTCCCGCCGACCTCGTGGATTCGGTTCAAATATATAAGACACTCCAAGCGAACCAAGATGCCGATGCCATCGGCGGCTCCGTGAACATCACCACCAAGACCGCAGGTGATAAACCTACGATCTCCCTCTACGGTGCGGGAGGCTTCACGCCGATCGCCAATACCGTACCTATCGCCGAGTTCGCCGGGACAGTTGGAAAACGCTTCGGCGCGAACAAGCGGCTCGGTGTCATGCTCAGTGGAACCTACGACTATAACGGCCGCGGGATTGACGATCTCGAACCTGTGCCCCAAATTCTCCCTGGGACGGACCTTACTCCCGGCTTTGCGAGCATCGACCTTCGTCAGTACCTTTACGACCGATCTCGCTACGGGGTCGGCGGTTCGGTTGGCTACAAGATAAGCGATAATTCGTCGATCTTTGCGCGGGGTCTCTATTCGGACTTCAAAGACTATGGTCATCGTTACGACTACACCATCTCGGACAATCCAGATCCAACCAACCCGCAGTCTCCAGCTTTCACGACAGAACGCCGTCTTGGCGAGTTTCAGGTTGGAACCATTCTCTTGGGCGGAAACGCAAGTTCGGACAAGGGCTATTTATCCTACGGTTTGTCGGTCTCCCGTTCGCAAAATATCAATCCCATCAACGGCGGCGAATCCATCACGGCCTTCAGCTATATCGGGCCAAACAGTGATTGTCATTACTCACCCGGCACGACAAAGAGCATATATCGTCCGCAGTTCACTAGCGCCTGCTTTACGGATGCCTACAATCCCGACAACTTTGCCCTAAGCACCGTCGGGCGAGCTGCTCACGGCAAAGCATCCCAACTCAACCTGCAAGGCCAGGCGTCTGGCGGGAAGATCTTCCATCGTGGCTCGACATTCAACACACTCGAAGCTGGGGTGAAGGTGCGCAACGCTCACAAGTTCGACAACTCGTATCAGACCAACTTGGCCCCGCTGGGAACGGTTTTGATGACTCAATTTATCAATGGCTTCAAGAATTCAAACTACTACGGCGGCTCGTATCAGTACGGTCCGACGGCTGACTGGGAAGCGGTGAACGCCTATATCGCGAGCAACCCAACGGCTTTCGGCCCCGATCCCAATAATCCTGATACAGCTCCCCCCCTCCTCGGAGGCAATTCCAATAACTTTGGGTTGGTTGAGCGCGTCTCAGCCGGCTACCTGCAAAATACGCTGTCGGCGGGACGCTTGACCTTCATCGCCGGTCTCCGCCTCGAAGGAACACAACTGCACACGACAAGCTTCGACAGCACCGCGGGCACCCTGACCATAAAAGGGAGGAGCAGCTACGTGGACCCTCTTCCGAGCGCTTCCCTGCGTATCGCCCTGGATAAGAACTCGGATCTTCGACTCGTCTATGGAAGAGGTCTATCCCGGCCCGACCCACAATTCCTTACTACCGCGACTAGTCTTGACAGCTCCACCGTGCCGCCAACCCTCACAATTGGAAACCCCGCTCTCAAGCCAGAGCATTCCAACAATTTCGACATCCTGTATTCGCACTACCTGAGCCCCATCGGAGCGATCCAGGGCGGTCTCTTCTACAAGCGTCTTTCCGATCCGATTGTGCAACTCCTTTCTCTCTCCACGAGCGGCCCGAATGCCGGCTTTCAAGTTGTGCAAGCGGCCAACTCCGGATCAGCCTACATCGCCGGAGTCGAGATCAACTTCCAACAGCACTTCACTTATCTTCCCGGACTAATGAAAGGACTCGGACTTAGCACGAACTACAGCTATACAACCTCTCAGGCCACCGGCGTCAATCCGGGCAACCGCACGGACAAGCCCGCGTTGCTTCGCCAAGCTCCGAGCACGCTCAATATCAGTCCAACCTACGACCGTGGACGTCTGTCTCTCCGTGCTGGGTTTGCCTACAACGGGGCCAATATCTTCCTGTATAACTACGTCAATGGCAACCCTGGTGGGACCAAAGGACCGGGCGGCGATCAATATCTGTTCTCCCACGCTCAACTCGATGCTCAAGGGAGCTATCGGATCGGTAAAGGATTCGAGGCTATTGTTTCAGGATTGAATCTGAACAATGAACCCTTTGGCTTCTACCAAGGAAGTAAACCGTTCTTTATCCAGCGCGAATACTACAAACCCACCTACACCTTCGGCTTTCGTTGGAGCCCAAAGCCCGAATGATAGAATCCCTGAACCAATTCGACAGACCCGGTAGCGGCGTGGTGCGTAGCGATCGCGCCGCTCCTTTCGTTTGATCGAGATTCGTCAACGTCTGAGAGTAAAACTGCGTCCGAACTACTTCGGACGCAGTTCCACCAAGCGTTGATAGGGAAAGACGGCCTAACCCTGAGTTTCGTGGCTCCATCGCCCCAGCGGGAAACGACAAGAATCTTGAACGAGCCGGGTTTTGCTTTCGGACGTCCAGATGCACCTGGCTGTTGGTCTTCGAAGTCCGCTGTGGGAAGGAAAATCTTCTGCGTGGCTGTATCGAGACCCATCGTCTTTGCACCAAGGCCAGTCTTGACGGTTTGAAGTGCCGCGTACTTGCCGTCGGAAGATCTGCTTATGACCGTCAGTGTGCCGTCTCCGCAGCTTGCGAAGGCTTCTGAGCCCGCAACGCTTGTGGCATCCACACCTGTCCCGATGGGTAGACTGCTCAACACCTTGCCGTTCTCCGTGCTCATCACGATCATCTTTTGCGGTTTGCGGCAACCGATGAGCAGGGTATGACTTTGAGTATCAATGGCCATTCCAACCGGTGAGCCGCCGGGCGACACAGGCCAACGAGCGATCACCTCTCGGGTCTTCAGATCGACGACCGCGACTGCACTCCTATCCTCGAGATTGACGAAGACCTTGCCGGCCCCGTCGGCGGCCAGAAATTCGGGTGCTCCTCCCAACTGGATCGGCGTTTCGATCTTCCCAGACCTTGGATCGATGTCTGGTTTGAACGTGATCAGGGCATTGCTATCTCCCGCACTGACCAGGATGCGATCTGTGCCGGCATCGTAAATGATGCCATCTGCATCCGGCAGGGCCTTAATCACTCCAAGCACTTCATTGCTCTTCAGATCGAACACCGTGACGGAACCTTCCCCTCCACCATCGGTGATAAAGCCTCGGTTTAGCTTTGGAACAATGGCGACTCCGTGGGCCACCTTCTGTCCAGAAATATCTCCCACTGTCTTGCCGGAAATGGCGTCGATAACAAGCGTATGAGTGCTGCGGGGCACATAAAGAAGGTGTGTTGCAGAATCGACCGTCAGATAGTCCATTGCCCCGATCCCACCGACCTGAATCGTCCTTTCGACATGCCACCCAGACTGGGCTTGAGCTGAGACGAGCGCTAGGGATGCATAGAGAAGAATTCCAGGAAGCGTACTGAAATGTTTAGCGAATCGCATTGTGGGTCTCCGTCCGACAAATTTATCGTAATGTTAGCGCCCATCCCCTTAAGCCCACGTTAAAGTCTCTTTAGCAGGATCGGTGTAGAGCGACGGGGACGTTTATATCGGCTCTTGGGTGCGGCGGGACGATCAACGACACGATAGAGTGCCTTTTCGGTGCCACTGTTTTCTACCGCCATCACTCTCTAAGTTATTTAGAATGATGGCGGGGACGACGGGGCTCGAACCCGCGACCTCTGCCGTGACAGTGAACCGGAAACTCGTAACTTATAGCAATCAGGGGGAACGGATGGCTCCCTTCACCGCCCTGAGGCACCCTTGGCACCCCTTATTGTGTCCTTAACGTGCCCGCGTCTTTCAGCTTGGCTTGACCCGCGACCTTTGCCCAAAGCACGGAAGAGGTCGCCGTTTTTGCCACCATTTCCGCTTGAAAGCAGTGGGTTGGTGACCTCGACCTCTGCCGTTGGACGGCATTAGTCCCCGTTTAAAACACCGTACTGGCAACCGTAAACTATGAATGCCGCCCGAGGGCGGCATTCGACTACCCTGGGCACATATCGACGAAGCGACAGGGGTTCACCAGGGTTTACAAAGGTAGTATACCAGTGTTCGATACAAAGGGAGACTGATGCCAGCATTTGAATACACACCGGCGAATCTGAGCGAGATCGAAAGGACTCTCTCCGCCGACCGGCTTCGTCCCTATCAGGTAGGTGTGGGCGGGAATATGGAGCTGGCAATCCGGCTCTATGAACACAATACGCTTCTCGCCGAATCCCTCTACGGCGTTCTACAGGGGCTTGAGGTCTCGCTCCGCAACACAATCCACGCACAGCTGACCGCTGGCTACGGTCAGGCCGAATGGTAGGACGTTGTGGCGGGGACGACGGGGCTCGAACCCGCGACCTCTGCCGTGACGGGCGTTCCAGAAGCGGCCCCAGCAGGTACGCGACGAAGAATCCACCTTCGCGGCGGAAGATGCACAAGGACTTCCCGGTACGTCGATGCTCGAACCGTCCGCCATTCGCACTCGCACATTATTACGGCCGATCTCGTAAGCGTCTTCTTCCCATGGGGAACCGTCTCTGCATTCGCGCTGAGGGCATGCATCGTGAATCACCGGACGACGAAGGAGGACATACGGTCTGTTATCGATGAGGTCCTCGCGTCCGCCGAAGAGGGTTGATAGTAAGGCACTGACCCATGGCCATGTGCATGGAACGGCTCGGCAAAGCCAAGGTCAGTTTCATTGGCTTTTGATGTGATTGGATTCTAATGCCCTGAGGGATTCATTAGGGCGTGTTCACGCTAACGAAGTCACCTTCGTAGTGGGTTTTTAAAACAGACGCCAGAAAAGCTCCTGTTCCACTACATCACCCCTAGTGTTAGGAGACCATTGGAAAACCTTTGGTTCTCGTTGAGCAAAGCTGTCCTTTAGAAAAGGTGTTGGAACGATGAAGAAGAGTATGCCCCTACCTGTCGACAAGAGCTGCATGATCTATTGGCCGGTCTTGCTGATCGGCATGGCGATCACGCTGGTGGTTTCCCTGAGTTTTCATGTGGTCATGCTGCAGGTGCTGCATGTGCCGTATCCGGACAGCAGCGGCGTCGGCAGGTGGGCAGCTTCCGTGAATACGGCGTTTTCCATCTTTGCCACGATGGTCTTCTATCAGCTGGCGCGGCTGCGGATGGAACGGATTTCCGTCGTTCGCCAGTGCCTGGTGGTGTTTGCGCTGTACGCCATGCTGAAGGAGACGACCCGCATCATGGTCATGATGAGCATCTTCACGACGGCGTGGAGGTATCATCTGCTGGCGGGGATTCCGGGGCTGCTGTACTACCTTCTGGCTGGCTCGATGATCGTCGTCGCAGGCCGCTCGCTGCGGGGGTGGTGGATGAAGGCGGCCGGGGCCGTGACGATTGCCGGGATCCTGATCTTCGCGGTCAACCCGTGGATGACGCGGTTGGCGGTGCCGCTGTTGCAGGCGATCGCCTCTCTGGACCATGCCGAGGTGTACACCTTCCCCTACGGGTGGAAGGTGCTTGTTCCTGCCTATGCGACGTTCGCCGAGCCTACAGTGGCGTGCATGCTGGTGGCGATGCTGGTGTGGAGGAGGCTGTCGGCGACTCCTATGCTCCGCATGGTTCAGTTTGTGCTGCTGATCATGTTCATGATGGGGCGGTTGCTGCCCACGCTGCTGTTCAGCTTTTATCTGAAGATGCCGCTGCCGAAGGCGGTGCTGAGCGAGAGCCAGTTCTTTCTCGAAGCCTTCGCGTTGGCCTTCCTGACGGCTGTGGTTTGGCAGCTCGCGAAGAGAGCTGAGCCGGCGGGGGAGGAGAGCGAGGTGCTGGCGACGCGCTGAGGGCCTAGTAGGGGGCCCCCAGGAAATACGTAAATTTCCCTTTCTTGGGGGTCGCATCGAGCAATGGAATACTCCGGTGAACGGAGATCGGTTAGCTCAAGCGCTACTGGAGCTGCCGCAGATCGTAAAGCGTCCAAGGTCCGTCTGCGCTCACGTCCTGCCGTGCAGCAACTGCAGGGGCGAGCCACTTGTAGTTCGTCACCTCTTATGGCTCCTCGTTTTATGGCTCAGCGTTGAATCCCCCTGGCCCGCCTTGTACAAAATAGAAATATGGCTAGATCGCTTAGCTCCCAGGCAAGGCCAACAGCTCCACCCTTTCTGGCGAGACATGCCGGACCACACGCAACGCGCCCCGATCGTAAGGAATAGAGAATGACCCCCGAAGAGTTCCGCACCTACGGCCATCAGTTGATCGATTGGTTAGCTGATTACCGTTCCACTCTGGCCGATCGTCCGGTCATGGCCCAGGTCCAACCGCGCGAGATCAGCGCCCAGCTTCCGGCCACCCCACCGGATCAGCCGGAGCCCTTCAGCAACATGCTTGCCGATCTGGACCGTCTGGTCATGCCCGGCCTCTCCCACTGGCAGCATCCCCGCTTCTTCGGTTACTTCCCCTCGAACGCCCTGCCCGCGGGCGTGCTCGGCGATATCGCCAGCACCGGCCTGGGCGTGCTCGGGCTCGCCTGGCAGTCCAGCCCCGCCATCACGGAGGTCGAAGACGTGGTCCTCGACTGGGTGCGCCAGATGACCGGCCTCTCCAACGCGTGGCACGGCGTCATCCAGGACACCGCCTCCACCAGCACGCTGGTCGCGCTCATCACGGCCCGCGAGCGTATCACCAATTACGCGCTCAGCCGCGGCGGCTTGCAGGCCGAGACTCGCCCGCTGGCGATCTACGTCTCCGCGCAGAGCCACAGCTCGGTGGACAAGGCCGCGCTCCTCGCCGGCTTCGGCCGCGAGAACCTCCGCCTCGTCGCCTGCGATGAGAACCACGCCATGCGCGCCGATGCGCTCGACACCCTCATCCAGCAGGACCTCGCGGCCGGCATGCTGCCCTGCGCCGTGGTCGCAACCACCGGATCGACCGCGGTCACCGCCATCGACCCGGTCGCCGCCATCGCCGCGGTCGCGCGCTGCCACGGCATCTGGCTGCACGTCGACGCGGCCATGGCCGGCAGCGCCATGATCCTGCCTGAATGCCGCTGGATGTGGGAGGGCATCGAGGCCGCTGACAGCCTCGTCATCAACGCGCACAAGTGGCTGGGCGCGCCCTTCGACTGCTCCCTCTACTATGTCCGGGATCCCGAGCATCTGGTCCGCGTCATGTCCACCAACCCCAGCTTCCTGCAGTCCTCGGTCGACGGCCAGGTCCGCAATCTTCGCGACTGGGGCATTCCCCTCGGCCGGCGCTTCCGCGCCCTCAAGCTCTGGTTCCTCATCCGCGAGCAGGGCGTCTCCGGTCTCCAGGCGCGCCTTCGTCGCGATCTTGAGAACGCCCGCAACCTCGCCGCCGAGGTCGCCGCCACCCCCGACTGGCAGGTGGTTGCGCCGGTCACCCTGCAGACCGTCTGCATCCGCCACGAACCGGCCGGGCTCACCGGCGAAGCGCTCGACGCCCACACCCGCGCCTGGGCCGAGGCGGTCAACCGCTCCGGCGAGGCCTACCTCACCCCCGCCACCCTCGATGGCCGCTGGATGGTGCGAATCTCCATCGGCGCCCACTACACCGAGGCCGCCGATGTAGCCGCAGGCTGGGCCAGCATCCGCCGCCACGCTGAACAACTTGTCATTGAACCGCGTGCCATTTGACGCGAATCTCTTCCTAGTCCACCGCAATCTCCGCGGCGGACTAGGAGGGCCGCTCCGTGCGGCCTAGGCTCGCCGGGTGACGCTCTTGCCCGCAGCAGACTGTTCGTTGTGCAAGCGACGATTGCTGGCCATGCACTGCGGGGCGGCTATTTCGCCTTTCCTTTGTGAGCGGACACATGCGAATCGGGGATGCGGAAACCGACTGGGTGGCGCGGGCAAGGACAGCTCGATCCGGTCCAGCCGGTCGTCCATGGTCTGGGTGCGCATGGAATTAGATGCAGTCAGCCGTGTGTCCGTCTCAGTTGTTCTGCTGGGAGGTAAAGGCCGTGCGCTGTGATCAGCCTGGGGATGCTGACGGCTCAGTTTGAGCAGCCGGTGATCGATAAGACCGGGTTGATGGGAAACCACGATTTCGCGCTGAAGTACAAGGGCCAATGGGACCGGGACCGAAATGCCGACGATCTGGACCCTATGCCGCCGATGGATCGGGCATTGCGGGAAGAGCTTGGGTTGAAGGTTGAGGCGGCGAAGGGGCCGGCTCCAATGAGGAGCCTCAGGCCAGTGAGAGATGCGATGGCTGGTGTGTTGAGCTGACGTGGGGTACGCTTTTATGCCTCGTCCACGTGCTGCTGCGGCCGCACATGTGGGGCCGCAGCAGCTTACTGGAATCAGAGGATCACTGCTTGACGTAGACAGCTGTGACCTTCTCCGACTCCTTGCCGGGCAGCCAGGTGACCTGGGTAAACGAGGTGCCGTCCTCCGACAGCGTATCCACATCGTATTCGACGGGTTTGCCGTTGACCTTGATCGTGAACGAATGACTTCTTGGAGTGTCCAACTTGATGGAGAGGGCGGCGCCGGCGGCCCCGACGAGCGGCAGATCGGCTCTGGTGCCTCCTGGCCGGCTCGATCATCGTCGTCGCAGGCCGCTCGCTGCCGGGGGTGGTGGATGAAGGCGGCCGGAGCCGTGGCGATTGCCGGGATCCTGTTCTTCGCGGTCAACCATCAAGAATAACGCGAAGACGGTGCGGCGTATGGGGCGGCATTTGTAGACAATGCTTTGCGAGCAATTCAAGAAATGCCGCGCCATTGAAAGTAAATGAAAAACGCGCTGCGCTTGCCTCTAGGCGTGTCAGATGGCGTTGAAAGTGTCTCACACCATGTTCATGTGTTGCATACATTGTTTCCGGCGCTTAACACTTGCAAAAAGACATGGAAGAGGTCTAGCTCCTCCTGCTTGTATCAACCAGTTCGCTCCCCTGAGCGCGCCGTAATCACTGGCGTCTGAGCGTCAGACACGAACAACCCGTCTCACGACGTTTAGCTGGGAAGTGAAGGCTGTGCGCTCGGATCAGCCTGATCTTCAGGTTGTATAGCCTGCTCCCATCACTCCAACTGGCTCCGCAAGTCGCCTGCCGATGCTCCTACATGACAATTCGTTCATCATGTAACTGTATCTGTTGCTTAATGGCAGCTCCGGGTTGCCTGGGAATCACCTATGCAACGCATTGGCATGTCCTTCTTGGGTACTTGCGTAACGGATTATATGGTTACAAAGATCCCTGATGCGAGCGCGCGATGGGTTCGCATATCCCCAAAGAGGAGTAACAAGAAGTGAGAAAAGTATGGCTTACATTGGCAGTATTTGTTGTAATCCTGGCCAGCAAAGCGTTACCAGCACAGGCACAAATGCAGGTACAGACGCAGACGCAGGAGAAAGCCCCCAAGGGCCCGACGCTGGGCGGGCATATCGGATTACTCTTCCCACTGGTGACGAACGCCGGAGGCCAGACAACCACCCTCTCCGATCAGTTGTCGATTGGAATGCCAATGGGCATCACCCTGAAGGGAAGCGGTCGCACTGCCTTTGACCTCGAACTCGTACCCCAGATCAACACCGGGGCGCAGCGCCAAACGACACTCACGGTTCATCCCGGTCTGCTGTTCAATGTGGGACACAACGTCGCGGTGGGGGGACGCGTGGCGTTCGTCGTCAATCAGCCAACGTGGGGCTTTACTCCTCTGGTCCACTACAGCATTCCCATCAAACATAGCAGCCTGTTCAAGACCTACTTTGTCGAGGCGGACCTTCCCGTACGGTTCAATCGACCGGTAGGCGCACCTGCGACCAATGCGGTCACATTCGGCATGCACGTCGGAGTGTC
>Ga0210403_10001045_pt1 | contig 27062 bp, 28 predicted proteins | sample IncBWC19MmetaG_FD_150863 | JGI IMG/M metagenome (GOLD analysis project Ga0210403, IMG submission 150863) | Forest soil microbial communities from Barre Woods Harvard Forest LTER site, Petersham, Massachusetts, United States - Inc-BW-C-19-M | ecosystem: Environmental > Terrestrial > Soil >... | reverse complement strand
CCATCTGCACAAGGCCCGGCGTCAGAATCTGCTTCTGCGTCACCCTGAGGTTAAGTTTGAGTCCTTGCCAGGCCATGGTTTGCTTGCTCTGTCCTATAGGATAGACCTAATTCAGGCGGAAGTTGTCTCCAAGGTAGACACGCCGGACTTCCGGATCGTTGCTCAACTCCTGCGGTGTGCCTTTCTTCATGATTTTCCCATGATTCACGATGTAGGCGCGGTCGGTTACGGTGAGAGTTTCCCGGACGTTGTGGTCGGTGATCAGGATACCAATTCCAGAGCGGCTCAATTCCCGTATCAAATCCTGTAAGTCCTTCACCGTCAGCGGGTCAATGCCCGAAAAGGGCTCGTCCAGCAGGATGAATGCCGGTTGCAGCGTCAAAGATCGCGCAATCTCCAGCCGCCGCCGCTCCCCCCCGGAGAGCATATAGGCCTTGCTGTGCCGCACGGTTTCCAGGCCCATCTGCGCCAGCAGCTCTTCCAGGCGGTCGCGCTGCTGCTCGGGAGTCAGCGGCAGGGTCTCCAGAATCGCCAAAAGATTGTCTTCCGTGGTGAGCTGCCGAAAAACCGAAGGCTCCTGGGGTAGGTAACTGATGCCGCTGCGCGCTCTCTGAAACATGGGGAGGTCCGTGATTTCTTCGTCGTTGAGGAGCACCCGTCCGGAATCCGGCCGCGCCAGCCCCACAATCATGTAAAAGGTAGTCGTCTTGCCCGCGCCGTTTGGCCCCAATAGGCCAACTACTTCGCCTTGAGCAATTTCCAGTTCTACGTTGTCAACGACTTTGCGTCCGCGGTAGGACTTACTGAGATCGACGCCATGGAGTGTGGGCATTCCGCTTCACGCGGGATCGCTGGGCGGTCCCCTATCTTTGGACTCGATGCTTCGTAAGTGTACGCAAGCCGTTTCCCGAATCCACGACGATGGTATCATCCGCTCTATAGAAGGTCAATTCACGCCCCGTTGTAGTGCCTTCCACAGGATCGAAAAGCGTCGGAGTTCCGCCAGTCAGAACGAATTTTTCCTCCGCCGCGGTGTACAGGCCGCGCTCGGCCGTGCCCCGGCGGTCGCCCTGCTCCACAACCACGCCGCCGGTCCCCACCGCCCGGCTGATTTGCGACGTCCCGCCGTTCCCCTGCTTGTCCGCCCCGGTTCGCGTGAAGAATAATTCCAGTTGCGGCGCCCGCATCTTCTGGTCCGCCGATTGCACAAACACATCCTTTTCGAGATGCGCGCGGTTCTCTGCGTCCCAATACGTCAGCAATCCCGACGATATATGCCACACCGGTGCCGCGCCTGCATTCGCGCCGGGCTGCGGAGCCTGCGGAAAAACCGCTCGCACATTGCCCGTGGCGTTCAGGACGTGCGAAGGCCGAAGAAGTTCAATCGTCTCCGCCTCCAGTACCGACGCCCCCTGCCACAACCGCGCGTGCCCGGTGTAGAGCGCGCGACCCGTCTTCGAATTCGCGCGCATGTGGTCGGCGGAAAGATTCGCCGGCACGGAACTCATCTGCAATGACGAAGACTTCGAAGCAAAGTCCGTCGAACGCACCGGCCCCTCGGCTTCGATCTCGCCCGTGGACTGGAAGAACGTGATCTTCGGCGCGTGCGTTTCGCTTCCCGCGTCGCGCACCATCGCCTGCCCCGTCAGCACCGTAGTCTGCGCCGCGCGAGCAAACACCGCTTGTTGCGCTTCCGCGTTGCGATCCGCCTCCTGCAGCCGCACATTTCCCCGCAGCGTGATCTGCGACCAGTCGCCCGCTGGTGAAAGCTGCGCCACGCCGGTTGCGGAGCTTGCTGCCTGCACGGGGCGGCCCGGCATTTCGCGCTGCGATTGCACCGCGCCCGTGGCGTTCAAGAGTTGCGGCTTGCCCTGCGCTCCAAAATCCAGCGCCAGCTTGTCCGCCGCCAGCTTGGAGCGCACCGCCGCCGCATCCAGCCACTCCATCGCGCCGCGCTCCAGTGTTTCCGCGTGCTGCACGCGATTGGGCTGGCCCGCCTTGCCGCCCGCAAACGCAAGCTGCACTGCGTTGCTCGTCAAGCTGCGCGTCATTCCCGTCTTGGGATCGCGCGCGTTCACATGCACATTCCCGCGCAAGGTCAGCAGCTTCGCCTGGTTCACCACCGGCCACATCGCCATCTCACCCGTTTCCGCCTCCAGATTGCCGCTCGGCGATGTTCCCTGCACCTTGCCTTCCGCCACGATGCGGCTCGTCCATCCTTGCGGTGAAAGATGCGCGGTCAGCTTGTCCGCGTGCAGCGTCGAATCACCTTTCGAGCCGCGATTCATCACCTCTGGCTGCTGGTTCAGCGAGCCGGGCGCGGCGACCAGTGCCTGCGCATGGAACTCCGCGTCCAGCAGAAGCGTAAATTTCCCGGCGGTAACTTGCTCGCCGGAACTCACCGCGGTCGCCGGACCCAGAAGCTCCACGGTCCGCCCAACCTTATCAATCTCCATGCTGCTGCCGCTCATCTCCACCTGCGCCGGCAGCGTAGTCCCTTTTTTCGGGGTGGTATCGGCCGCGGGCTGAATCTGGATATGCACCTCCCGAATCAGCCGCAGTTGCCCCGCTTCGGATTGATAGACAGCTCCCACCCCGTCGCCGCTGCCATTCGGAAACGAAAACTTCACCGGCTGCACCGTCTGTGCCCGTCCGGTGGCGCGCTCAAACGTCACGCCAGTCGTATCAATGTGAATGATGTTCGGCGTGCCAGCAGCATTCGCGGCCAGGCGCGCCGCATCTTCGGCGCTTTGCAGCTCGAATTGCACCTTCCCGTCGCACTGAATGCTGCCGTCCGTCTTCGCGTAACGGCAGCTCTGCGTGTGGATCACGTCATTGCGATCCCCATTTTTCCCAAACACTTTGATCTTGACGTCTTCCAGCAGGCTGATGTCCTGCCCTCTCAAATCCGTCGACTTCGACGCTTCCAGGTCGAAAATCGTCCGGTCGCCCTCCACCTTCTTGAAATGCAGCGTGGTGAACTGTTTCTCTTCGTTCTGCGGCAGCGGCGCCGGAGCATTTTGCTTTTCGCGGTGCGCAACCCACAGGCGCTGCACATAAATCCCGCCGGTGATCCCGGCAAGCACGAACGCCAGCAGGGCGGACCACCGGGCGTATCGGGACGCGTCGCGTCGCTTCATATTTTCAGTTAATCAGAATTTCAGGGGAGTGTATAGACGCCGCGCGGAACGCCGGAATTTCAGCCCACCGCTTCTCCTGCCACGGGTCCTTCCATCGGCAGGATGCCCATGTTGGCCGCCGCAACCCGGTCACGGTCCGTGTTTTTCACCAGGTACATGGCCTCGTCCGCCAGATGCAGCAGGCCTTCTTTCGTCTTCGAATCCGCGGGATACGCCGCCAATCCCAGGCTGGGCGTCAGCCGGATGTTCAAGCCTTCCGCTTTCAGCCAGATGTTTTCCCGAATCAGCTTGTGCAGCCGGCGCGCCACGTTGATGGCATTTTCCTTGGATGTCTGCGGCAGCAGTAGCACAAACTCGTCGCCGCCATACCGGAACGCGAAATCAATCAGCCGGCAATTGGTCTTCAACGCTTCGCCGATCTCCGCCAGAAGCCGCGAACCCACCAGGTGGCCGTGCGTGTCGTTCACCTGCTTGAAATGATCCAAGTCGATGAACACGATCGAAAATTCATAGTTGTAGCGCTGCGAGCGGTAAATCTCCGTGTCCAGGATGAATCCCATGTGCCGCGCATTGTAAAGCGACGTGCAGTCGTCCTTGATCGTCAGCTCATGAATGCGCTTCACGTGCCGCGCGTTTTCCAGCGCAATCGCCGCGAAGTCAGAGAGCGCTTCCAGCAATTTCAGGTCTCGCGGGTCAAATCCATCCGGCCCAACGCAATTGATCAGCTCGATCACTCCCAGGCAGGTGTCGCGGAATTTCACCGGCACCGCCACAATCGACCGCGTTTCCATCTTCGTCTTCTCGTCCACTTTGCCGAAAAACCGCGTGTCCTTCGACGTGTCCGGCACAATCACTATTTCGCCGTGCTGCGCCACCCATCCGGCGATTCCCTGCCCCACCTTGACGCGCACATCTTTCAGCGCCTGCGAAGCCTTGCCCACCGCTAGCTCAAAATACAATTCCTGCTTTGGTTCATCCAGAAGCAGCAAAGACCAGTTGTCCGGCCGCAGGAATTCGTCAATCTTCTCCATGATGGTCCGCAAAACCTGGTCGAGTTGCAGGGAAGAAGTGAGCGCCTTCCCCAACTCCTGGAACACGGCGACTTCCCCCGCTTCGCGCTGCTCCGAGGGAACACCCGGATTTCGGCGGCGATCGACGCTCGGGAACTGTTTGATTTCCTCAACGCTCACGGAAGTCGGTTTCTCCGGGTGGTATGAAACACTCCAGCTTTGATGCCCCATTGGGGCACCACGCTTTGACACCTGTACCTGCCGTTCCCGGTCAGTATAGGCGCGGGGCAAAATCCCGCGCAAGCCACCCGTGGTACAGGCGTTCCCATCTCGCCATCCTGAAGGTTACTGGGTGCCGCACGTTTACCCCTGAGCTTGCCGAAGGGCCTTCGGGTTTTAAGGGTGCGCGCCGTTTGCGCTTGCCCGCCTCTGGTGGGCCAGCCTCAGGAGGGCGGGTTTTGACTTTTCTTCCACCTGCCCCAATCCGTGCGGTAGATGGCCGACTGGCGCCCCCATGGTTCCAATACCCGAATGTGTGTCTTTCCGTACAGAAGCATTTCACGGAATGAACTAACTTGGGGCTTGGGGATGCTATGTCATTTGGTCTTTATTCACTCGGATTCGCGATCGTGATCGGTGGCCTGATTTATGCCGCCTACCTGCTGCACATGCCCGCGCACTGGATAGCGGTTGGGGCAGTTGTGCTCCTGGGAATCGGGATTCTCACCGGAGTAAAAGCGACGCGCCAAAAAGATCCGGTGGGATGAGCGCATCGTCCGAATCGGATTCCCCTTTAGCTCCGACATTTGCTGCCTCAAAAAATCGGGCTTTCGCCCGCCTCGGGCGGGTCCGTCGGCTTTCTGCCTGCCCGCCTAAGGAGGGGCAGAAGCCCCTGAGGACACTCTTCCCTAATCTGGGCTCCATTTATGAGATAAGTTCTCAATAGACCGGGCGGCTGCCAGGGCACAAAACTTCAAATTCTTGAGACCCACACACCCGCTCAACTGCCATGGCGTGTTCCTGATCGAAGTGAGTGAATTCGCAATCTTATGAATTCTTATCTTCACCGGGTCTCGCCCGGGATGGCTTCAGGAGCCGAAACGCAAGCACAAGCAAGAAAAAAATGCAGGGCACCGCAACTAAGCCTGCAACGATAAGAAAATACTCCCGCAGCCCCGCCAGCAGACCCCACACCAGCTTCAGAATAAGTTCCACAACCAAAGTCTAGCCGAAGTACCCGTTTCTAAACGCGGGGTGCCGCGCCCTTTGTGCGCTATGCATTCTCGGGTGCCGAACAGGTCACCAATCACCAGTCACCCCACGTCCGCCAAATCCGCGCCTTGCCCGCGACGCTTTTTCCGTTCGCCGAGTTTGTCCCCGCTGGCGTCACTGATAGACTCAAGGCTACGGATAGGGGCATGGCCAGGGGAAATTTCGGAGAACGCCTAAAACGCGAACGGGAATTGCGCGAGGTGCCGCTGGAGGAAATCACCCAGGCAACGCGCATCGGCTCTCGTTTTCTGGAAGCCCTGGAAAACGAAGATTGGGACAAGCTTCCCGGCGGCGTCTTTAACCGCGGATTCGTCCGCTCGATCGCCCACTACCTCGGCCTGGATGAAGAAGCGTTTCTGGCGGAGTACGACTTGGCGCACACCGCGCACGCAGAGCAACAGGCGCAGAAGCACGGGCAGAAAATCGAAGACCGCATACCCCCAACGCCCGTGTGGGTTCCCGTGGCGCTGGTTCTGGGAGTGCTCCTCTTCCTGGCCGCGATTATCTTCGGCGGCATCTACGGCTGGCGGAGATTTGTCAGGCGCTCCGCGCCGAGGCCAGCGGCAAGTATCACAGCGCCCGCGGCACACGCATCCATGTATGCGAGCGCTTCTCCACTTCCGGCCTCCAATAGCAGTTCCCTTCGGGCAGCCAACGCGTCCCGCGCAGCGGAATTGCCACTGGATTTCTCCGTTTCGGCGAGCGCCATCACTCACGTACATGTCCAGGCCGACGGCAATCCGGTGCCGGATGACGCCATCCGACCCAGCGAGAATCGCCACTTTTCCGCCAAATCCGACTTCTTGGTGACCGCCGCTGACTCCAGCGCGGTGTTGCTGGAATTGAACGGTGAAGCAATGCCGCCCGCCGGCGCGCCTGGAACCTCCGGTACAATAACCCTGACGAGCAAGAATTTGAGGCAGGCATCCGGTGGAAACTCTCAGTCCTGAAGTCCTCGACCAACTGCGCCACGGCCGAGCGCCGCGCGAAAGAAAAATCGCTGTCTGCACCGCGGGCGCGCACCTCTCCGCCGCCGACCGCGCGGAAATTCTGTGCGTCCTTTCCGACGACCCCGATGAAATAATCTCCACGCGCGCCCAGGAAGCGCTGCTATCCATCGCGCCGGAAGTGTTCGTCGAAGCCGTAAAGCGCGAAACCGCGGTCCCGGCGCTGTTTTCCTATGTCGCCAAGAAAATCCCGCGCACGCCGGGGATTGCGGAAGCGATGGCCGCCAACAAACTTTGCGCGGCGGAATACCTGGTTCCCTTGGTTCCTTATTTCTCGCCCGCCATCGTGCAACACCTTCTGGAAGAACTGGATCGCGTCACCGCGAATCCTCATCTTGCGCTGACGCTCGAACATTCCGCATTCGTCACTCCCGAACAGAAGAAGATCCTGGAGGATTTCCGCAGCACTCATGTTGACCACGGACATCTGGCCGATGCGGCCGCCGAAGCGGAGCCTGACCCCGGCAGGCGGCAGACGTTGCTGCAACAGATTGGCCGCATGACCGTTGCGCAGCGGGTGCAATTTGCGATGAAGGGGAGTTCCGAGGCGCGGCGCACGTTGATCCGGGACAGCAATAAAGTGGTGCAGCGCTCCGTGCTTCAGTCGCCGCGCCTGACCGATCAGGAAGTCGAGTCGTTCGCCGCCATGCCGAACCTGACCGACGAAACACTCCGTCAGATTGCGGGCAACCGCAATTTCCGCAAGAATTATGTAGTGGTGCGCAATCTCGTCAACAATCCAAAAACACCGCTGGATGTCACCCTGCACATGCTGCCGGTGCTGAATGCCGCCGACCTGAAAAAGCTGGCCTTGAACAAAAATGTTCCGGAAACGCTGCGCACATCAGCGGTCAAACTTCAGCGCACCCGCGCTTCCTTGAAACATTAGGGAGCGTGGCGGCCAGTCGAGGATGCGTCACAAATGATGGTGAGCGTTGGTTGCGAACGGAGGTTCAACAAGATGTTGCCGAAAACTTTTGGACGCGCGGCCGGGATCGCGGTGCTTCTTGTGGCGGCTTGCACGCTTGCGGTGATTACTGCTCCTTCAATTCGTGCCGATTCCGATCCATGGACGAAAGCCCAGACCGTCCTGCCCGCCGACCTCGTGAAGGAACTCGCGAACTCCAAGACCGCGCCGACGGTCGTCTGCGTGGGATTCAAGCGGTTATACAGCGCGGCGCACATCAAGGGCGCGCAATACCACGGCACGGCGGGAAACGATGAGGGCCTGAAGGAGTTGACTGCATGGGCCGCTGGAACCCCCCGTTCGGCGAATCTGGTGATTTATTGCGGATGCTGCCCGATGGAGCGCTGCCCCAACATCCGGCCAGCGTTTAAAGCGCTCCAGGAGATGGGATTTACGAAACTCCGCATGCTGCTGCTGGCCAACGATTTCGCCACGGACTGGGTGGACAAAGGATTCCCCTACGACAAAGGAAATTAAAGCAAATCCGTCCAGTTGCAACGGCAAGTCCCGAGCCCGTTGATGCAACCTGTTCCTGTTAACTTTTTGGCCAGCCTCGCCCGCCTCCTTTCTTTTCAGAAGTCCCGCGCGCGTTAGTATGCATTCCGGGGTTATTTTTCCGGGAGGGCTTCCCATGCGGAAATGGTGTGTGCTGATCGTGTCTGCGATTGCGTTCGGCTGGATCGCGCTCGCGCAGGAAAGGCCGCAATACAGCGAGGATGAAGGCAAGATTCTGGCGCTCGAGAATCTGTGGAACCGCGCCGAGCAAGCCAAGGACACAATGGCGCTCTCGCATATCTTCGCGCCGACCATGGTTTACGTCGATTACGACGGTACCCTGCGGACGCGCGACCAATTCCTGAGCTACGTGAAGAACGACACTTCGGCGCCGGAGCAACTGGCCAGCGAAGACCTAAGCATCCATTCCTATGGCGAGTTCGCTGTGGTCACTGGAATCTTCCGCGGCAGGTGGAACAAAGCCGGAAAGACAACCACGATGCGCGGAAGATACGTCGATACCTGGGCAAAGATCGACGGGACCTGGCAATGCGTTTCCGCCCAGGCTACCCTGATCCAACCCCACTGATTCAACTTTCCATCGAAGCCTGCAACAGCACACCGAATGGCGTGACTCGCTGCGGGCTTCCTTGCTATTCTCGATGCGTTCCAAATTACTTCTGGGGTGAAACCTGTGAAAACTATTCTCACCGTCGGTTTGTTCGTAGCGCTTGGCATAGCTGCGGCAGCGCAGCAAGCCGGCGTTTCCCACTTTGATGGCAACTCCTGGTGGTCGCACGTGAAATACCTGGCGGACGATTCGCTGGAAGGGCGCGACACCGGCAGTGAAGGACTGCGAAAAGCGCAGGCTTATGCTGTGGAACAGTTCAAGAAAGCGGGCCTTGAACCGGCGGGAACCGACGGGTTCTACCAGCCGGTTTCCTTCACGCAATACGAAGTGGACGAGGCGAAATCTTCACTTGCGCTGGTGGCAAACGGCGAAACGAAATCGCTCTCGTTCGCGGACGACGCATTTTTCAGCGCAAGAGCGACTCACGAATCCGTCCAGGTCACGGCGCCGCTGGTTTTCGCCGGCTACGGGCTGAAAATCCCGGAAAAAAATCTGGATGAGCTGGTCGGATTGGACTTGAAAGGCAAACTCGTGGTTTACCTGGCAGGTTCGCCTTCGGATATCCCGACGGCTCTTGCTTCGCACTATCAGACGGCGGTCGAGCGCTGGAAATCTCTAAAAGCTGCGGGAGCGATTGGAGTTGTGGCGATTATGAACCCTGCTTCGATGGACATTCCGTGGTCGCGGATCTCCGTGAACCGCAATCACCCGGCGATGGACCTGGCCGGCGCGGAATTCAACGAAACACCCGGACAGCAGCTCGGTGTGATTTTCAATCCGGCCGCGGCGGAGAGCCTGTTCGCCCGATCGGGCCACACGTTCGCGGAAATTGCGGCGCTGGGCAAGGATCGCAAGCCGCTGCCGCATTTTACGTTGGTTACATCGCTGAAGGCCGATGCCACGATGCTGACGACAAAAGTGGAATCGGCAAATCTGGTGGCCAAGCTGCCGGGTTCGGATCCCGCATTGAAGGACGAATTCGTGGTGCTCTCCGCGCACATCGATCACATCGGGATTGGCGCGCCGATCAACGGCGACAAAATTTACAACGGCGCGATGGATGACGGGTCGGGTAGCGCTCTGGTGATGGACATCGCCGCGAGCCTTAAGCCGCATCCGGAGAAGCTGGGCCGCTCAGTGATTTTTCTGTTGGTGACTGCGGAAGAAAAAGGTCTGCTGGGATCAAAATATTTCGCCGCGCATCCGACGGTGCCGGCAAAATCGATCGTTGCCGACATCAACGTGGACATGTTCCTGCCGATTGTGCCCCTAAAAATCCTGAAGATCGAAGGGATTGAAGAATCGGACCTGGGCACGAACGCCGCGAAGATCGCGCAATCGATGGGCATCAAGCCCATCGCCGACCCGGAACCGCTCCGCAATGCATTCATTCGCAGCGACCAGTACAGCTTCATCAAAAAAGGCGTGCCGGCGGTGAAGGTTGACGTGGGTTTCGAGCTTGGCACGCCGGAGCAGAAAGTTTTCAAGGAGTGGCTGACGAACCGTTACCACGCGCCTTCGGATGACGTGAACCAGCCGGTGGACCTGCAAGCAGCGGCAACGTACGAAGAGTTCACTCGGCGCCTGCTGATTTCAACGGCGAACGATCCCGCAAAGCCGCAGTGGAAGCCGGATTCGTTTTTCCGGCGGTACGCGGCCGACTGAATTCCGCAAGCAGGCGAAATTCGATGGACATCGACCAGTTAAGAAAGCTCTGCCTGTCGTTCCCTGGTGCGACAGAGCAGATTCAATGGGGCGATGACCTGCTCTTCAAGGTGGGCGGCAAGATGTTTGCCGTAGCGCCGCTGGAGCCCGCGAAGATCTGGATCTCCCTGAAAGCCAGCCCGGAAAATTTCGCGGAGCTTACGGAGAGACCGGGAGTTCTCCCCGCGCCGTATCTGGCGCGCGCAAAGTGGATTGCGCTGGAGTCGCAGGACGCTTTGCCGGCCGCACAGATCACCCAACTGCTTCGCGAATCCTACGAACTGGTCCTGGCCAAGCTGCCGCGGAAGATGCGGGAATCTATCGCAAGAGGGGATCGAGCGGTTCCTGGCGCAAAAGGAAAGCGCGGGAGAAGAACAATAACAAAGAAAATGAAATAAAAGGAAAAAGAGACTGGATCAGGCCATGGCTTTGGAGCCAAGGGAGCGCCGAAGCGGGCGCGCGCCGGGGAGAGGAAAAGTCATCTTCCAAAAATTGTTTTCGGCGTTGACGAATTCCACGCCGACGTAAAAATGGCCGTCGCGTTCTTTCTTGGCGTAGACGACGCGGGATTCGGTGGAGCGGTTGGTGTTTTCGTTCACCAGCAAAAGATCCTGGCCGGCGACGAGGGGCTCATCCATAACCAGCTGGGCGCCTTGTTTGTTGATGGAACGCGTCGCGCAACGCACACAAAATTTTTCGCCCTGGTCGTTTACCCCATGTGCGATCACCGGGAGGGTGAGAGTGACGCGCAATGTACGCCTGCGCTCGCGATAACGAAAGTGTAGGACACCCACGGGGACCTTCCCGCTGCGGAGTTCATCGATCCGCTCTTGCCCGCGCCCTTGCATCAATTCCAGAGAAACCTGCACGAACTCGCTACGGAGGACGCTGTGCGGATTTCAGGAAACAACTCAGGCGCGGCTGACTCTGCGGATGATTCTGCCCTGCAGCACGCTTCCAGGACAATAGCTGGGTCGTACTAAAATACACCTCACCCTTCCAGTACGCCAGTACTTCTGTTAAGTTTTTGCAATTTTCTTTGGGGCGGTGGGCCGCCTCGTTCGGGCCGGAGCGCCTCCCTCGGGGATCAGGGGAAACTCCCGGTCCGCAGAGGGGTGGATGGGAGGAAAGCTGCCTAAAGTCGAGTCACCGGCCGCCCAAACAGGGATCAAATGCCAGAACCCGGCAATGAGAATTGTGCCACTGGCGGCGACCAGGCCAGAAGTAACCGTCAATAGCTCAATGATTTGCCAAATCCTACATAGTTCCTGGACCAGTGACAGTGAGCCGCCCATCATCGACAGGCTCGGAATTTCGGTAGTGTTGTCTGAGACCCTAATGGGATAGGTAAACCCGACCCCTTGTGCGGGGCCACCGGTCAAGGCAGATACGCCCAACTGCTTTCGGTCAGGGGGCCAAGAGTGGAACGATTTCCACCCTCCACGGCTTTTTGGCGAGATCCAGCAGGGCGAGAGTCACCGGCAGTTGAAAGCGGCGTGGCCCCGCGCTGCCAGGGTTCAGGTAGAGGAGTCCTGCCTCGTGGCGTTCAGCGGCCTGATGGGTGTGGCCGCTTATGACGGCGTCGAAACCGGCGGCATGCGGCTTGAGGTCGAGATCCCGAAGATTGTGAAGCACATAAAAATTGAAGCCGGAGGTCTCGACAACGGTGCTGAGCGGGAGCTCCTGTGCCCAGGGCTGGGTGTCCACATTGCCGCGCACGGCAAACACGGGGGCGATGAGTTTGAGTTGGGTGAGAATTTCGGGAGCGCCCACGTCTCCCGCGTGAATGATCAGCTGCACGCCGGACAAGGCTTGTCGGGCTTCAGGGCGTAGCAGGCCGTGGGTATCGGAAATGATGCCGATCCGCATGGTGGGCGTGGAAAACGGCTAGTCCTTGTCCTGGTATTCTCCGGGAACATCGTCTTCGGGAACTTCGTGGGTGACGACTTCGGAAACATCCGGGTCCGCGGCGTTCTCGACCCCGGAGACGGCTTCCGCTTCAAAGGTCTGCCCTTCTTCGAGGAGTTCCGTAACGCTTTCGGAATCGATCCCTGCCCGGCCGGAAATGCCCTGAATATCGCCGGATTGGCCGCCTGTGAAGGAGCCGAGTCCCTTGCGCTGATAGCCCACGAGTTCGGTGGAATCCGCCTTGCCGCGCGGGCGTTTCTTCCCGGTTTTCTTTTTGGGGGCTTTCTTGAGCGCCGCCCTCGGCGCGGGCTTTACTTTCTTCGCCTGCTTTTTCGGCTTGCGCGGCACCGCTTTCTTTTTTGTTTTCTTGATCGCTTTCTTTTTCTTCGCCATTCGATTGTGCCCCCGTCACGAGTCTACCACTGACTTCGCCGTGTAGCGATTGGAAGCAACGTAGTGGAATTTCCCGGGGTGCCGACTATAATGCAGTGAGAATCCGCGACTTGGCGAGACGACTCAGGACGCAGCGGGGAGCGCTCAGGGGCAGGGTCGACATGAAAAAAGAGGAACTCCGTGCCCGGGTAGAAGAGGTTGGCATCGTACCGGTAATCCGGACGCCGTCCGCGGAGGATGCGCGTTTCTGCGTGGAGGAGATTGCCCAGGGAGGAATCCCGATCATCGAGGTGACCATGACGGTTCCCGGGGCAATCAGTGTGATTCGCGATTTGGCGAACAAAGTTCCCGGCGTGGTTCTGGGCGCGGGCACGGTGGTGGACGCCGAGACAGCACGGGAGTGCATGGATGCCGGAGCACAATTTATCAGCAACCCGGCGCTGGACTTGCCGACCGTGCAACTGGTGGCAAAGAACCCCGACGTGATCATGATGTCCGGCGCGCTGACCCCAACCGAGGTGCTTGCCGCTTGGAAAGCGGGCGCGGATTTCGTGAAGATTTTCCCCTGCTCGCTGGTTGGCGCGGATAACTATATCCGCATGCTGAAGAGGCCGTTCCCGGATATTCCGCTGATTGCGGGCGGCGGAGTGAATCAACAAAATGCGGCGCATTATATTTTGGCGGGTGTCTCGGCGATCAGCGTGGGGAAAGAGCTAATTCCGCGGGAGTCCATGCTGCTGCACAAGCCCGACCGCATCCGCGAGTTGACGAAGCGCTTTGCGACCATTGTGCGCACGACGCGGGCGCGATTGGCGGAAGCGCAAGCGCAGGTGGCGAGCTTTCGGTGAGGCAATCGGCCAGGTTCTCTTAGAATTCGAGATGGAGCCGCAAGGTGGGAACGAGGACCGGACCACGGTCGGCATTGTATCCGGGATGAACCATATACTGAAGACCGAAGGCCGGGAAAATGCCCCGCCACGCGTGCAAGGTATAAAAACTTTCCAGAATATTTTCCCGCGAATAATTCAGCTTCCCGTCGCCCAGGAGAAATCCCAGTCCACCAAGGCTTAGGTAGCGGGCGTGGTCGTGGCTGATGCCATTGCTGACGAAGACGAGTCCGATGCGGTCATACTTTCGGCCCCAGTGGCCGCCGTTGCCGGCCACGCCAATCTGCCAAGTCTGGTCCACTTCCGTGTAAGCGTAGGATTCATGCCGGCCTTCGTTCCATCCCCAACGCCCGAACAGGCCGAGCCAATCGGTGAGCGGCTGTTCGAAATTGGCTCCAAACCCGTATTTGACGGTGGTCTGCAGAGGATGATTGGTGATGTTGGGAACACAGCCGGTGATATTCCCGCAGGCATTTATGGCATCCCGATAGTCTCCCATGTTGGCGTGATTGACGTAGCTGAGCAAACGGAGGGCGCCAGCGGGATGGTTCTTCAGAACTTTGCCGTGGAGCTCGAGTTCGAAGTTTTCCGAGTGTGCCCGGCTCACGTCCGCGTCCAGGTGAATGCCGTTGGCGACTTTGGGCATGAGTGCTTCGGCAAAACGGACGACGTAATTTTTGTCGTGATATTCCACGAGAGCCGCAAAGGTGAAGCCCCGTGTGTCGGCGGCGTAATCGTAGGCACCGTTGTTGTCCACGGCCCAGTTCATGAACTGGAGGTTGCTGTCGGTGCCGTAGGTGTTTAGGTCGAAGAAGTCGGCGAGGCCCATTTTTCCGAAACGGAATTCGAAGCGGCGTTCGGGGAGTTCGCGAAAGAGTGAGAGGGGAGTGCGGTCGGAAGCGATTTTCTTGCCGCCGAGGGGAATGATCTGGTGCCACATGAGGCGGGCAACGTAGGGAGCTTTGCTGAGCGTCGGGTTGCGGACGACATCAAGGTTGAAGAAGCCGGCGACGCCCAGGGCTTCGCCCAAGCCATGGCCCCCGGTTTCTTGGACATCACAGAGGAACTCCGTTGTTTTCGTGACGCGCAAGCCGGTGTACAGAGTGAGCACGCGGGAACTGGCGTCCTGGGCTTCGGGGGTGAGGCTGTTTTTGCCCTGGTAGGGAGAGTGAAACGCGGGATGCCATTGGGAAATAAAATTGGCCTGGCCGGAAAGCCAGAGGCGGTCCCACTCGGCGTGAGGAAACATGATCAGGGACGGGTCGTCCGGCGCCGGGACGGAGGGGTCGGTGGAAACCTCGGGAGTCTGAAGCGAAGAATCGGATTGCTGCGCGTCAAGAGTCCGGATGGGGAGCAGGCAGAGGCAAGCAAGGAGCACGTGCCGTGAGCGAAGAGTTAGAGGCGATGGCGGCATATTAACTATAGTGAACTAATTTAATAAAGTATGATTAATAGGCGTCGGTGTCAAGCAACGATAAGTTGACGCGGCATCTTTGATGCTTCTCCGCGCTGGTGCCTCGTACTACCTGGAACGAGAATGCCGCAGACACGGCGTGAAATGAGTGAACGGGCTGTAACAAACAGGCTGGAGAGCGTCAAGGCTGCCGCTGCACAATCTGCAGGGCGTTTACGCGCGCGTGATCGATGGTGAGGCCCCAGTGGAGATGCGGACCGGTGACGCGGCCGGTGGCACCGACTTTGCCGATTTCGGCGGACATTTCCACGGGGTCGCCGGCGTGGACGCCGATTTCGGACAAATGCGCGTAGAGCGTGTAGATGCCGAAGCCGTGGTCGATCACCACCGTGTTCCCCGAATAATAGAGATTTTCCGCGAGGACGACTTTTCCGGATTGCGCCGCATAGACGGGCGTGCCGGCGGCAGCGGGAAAATCAACGCCGGCGTGCGGCGAGCGCGCTTCGCCGTTCAGGACGCGGCGCCTGCCGAAATTCCCGCCCGTGCTGACATCCTTCAGCGGCAGGACGAACTTCCCTTTCCACAACACCTCGGGCGTGACCGTGTCGTAGATTGCCTTCATTTTTTTCTGGTCTTCCTCGGCGCGCTTCTGCTGCTCGGGATCCGGCAGGACGAATTGCTTTTCGACCGTCAAGTGCTCGGTGGGAAACTTTCCGGCGCGCACGGTAACAGGCAGACTGCAGGCGAGGGTTTTGCCGTCCTCGGCGGACCAGGAAATTCTCCAGTCGTAGCGGCCCGGAGACTTTTCGAGATCTACGCCGAGGAGGGCATGAATTGTGGTTGAGGAGGGGGTTTCGCGCCATAGGGGGATTGGCCGGCCATCCCACTCGGCCGAGAATTCCTGAGAGGGTTTGGCGCCGGAAATTTCGGCGAGCAACAGGCTGCCTTGGGACGTGGCGGCGGAACTAAGCTTGAGGGTAATTCCCGAGTCACAGGTTTTCCTGGCAGGTGCATGGACAGGCTGTTTGCCGAGCGCCGGCCCTGTTGGCAGGCAGGCGAACATCAGAAAAAGGTTTGCTCTCTTCAATTTAGTGATCTCCGTGGGACTGTGGCAGCCGGGCCAGACTGGCATATTAGAAGATTATGCGACCATGTGACTCAAGTCACAGAAAAATCCGCGGCGCACGCCAGCGGAAAGAAGCGGGACAGTTGAAGGAACAAATGGCTCAAGATTTAATTCCCGGGACGTGTTTCTTTTGGGGCTGCTTAGAGCGGGAGGCAGGTTAAATTTTCAGGCCCAGAACGCGGACGAGTTTTTCTTCGAGGCGCTTCAATTCCTTTTCTCGAGCGTGCTCTTCGCGGGTGCGGTCGTTGAGGGCTTCCTTCAGGAGCTGCAGATTCTGGCGGAGTTCCATTTGACCGAGAGCCAGGCGGCTCAGGGCCCACAAGGCTTCTTTCTGCTCGGAGTCCAGTTCGCGCGGCTGCCGATCGATGACGCATAACGTGCCCAGGGCAAAGCCGTCTTCATTGACGATGGGCGCTCCGGTGTAAAACCGGATGTGGGGCTCGCCAACCACCATAGGATTGTCTTTGAAGCGGGGATCCTTCAAGGTGTCGGGGACGATGAAGAGGTCCTCTTGCTGGATGGCATGCGCGCAAAAAGAAGTCTCTTTTGGCGTTTCCCGGATCTGCACGCCGACTTTTGATTTGAACCATTGCCGGTGTTCGTCCACCAGGGAAAGCATGGCGATGGGGGTGTTGCAGATGTACGCCGCAAGAATCACCAGGTCATCGAAGGTCTGTTCAGGTTCGGTATCGAGGATCGCGTAGCGATCCAGAGCCGCGACTCGGGCAGCTTCCTGAGAGGGAGCAGTCGCATCCATGGCCACCTCCGTCCGTGTACCTGCCGGGGGGAAGGGCAGGATTGGGAAAGGCATCATACTCCAGCGGGAGGCTTGCTGCACAGGGCCAGGCAGGCCTGGCGGCGCGAGCCGGTGCTTGGGTGAATCCGGGGGACGTCGTTTACACTAGGCGCTGTTCGTTTTTCTCCGTGCGAAAACCGGGAGAGGAAGAGCGATGCGTCGAAAAATGCAAAGGGCTGCATTGTTGCTGATTTTGATGCTGTGCTGCCAGGGGGTGAGCAAAGCGCAGAAGGGGTCCCCGGTGGTTGCCGACCGGGAGCGCGAACGGCGGAGTTTTGCGCAGAATCTGGTGAAGGCGATCAATGCGGCGGAAGCGGACTACCGCAAGAAGCACGACGTTTACGCAAACTGGGACACGCTGGTGGGGATCGGCGATTTCTCTTCCAACGGCACCAAATGGGCGCCCGCCGAATTTCCGACCGTGGCGCACGCTTTATACGGGAACGGAGCGGAGATCGTGCCGGGCTGGCGGCTTCGGCTGCATTTGTCAAAGGGAGACAAAGCCTACGATCTGCTTCTCGAGGATGTGACCGATCCGAAGTGCGGGTATGCCCTGGTGACGGATGAACGAGGGTTGGTCCGACAGGGGAAATCGATCGACTGCGCACTGTAGACCAAGTTTCGGGCGACCTAAAACGGACCTGGCGTCAATCGCCGGAAGACACCTCGGCTTCGCGATCCACTCGGTGATGCAGCGGGAGTACGGAGAAATATTTATGCCGGCAAGGTTCGCAGCGAAAGGCCGGAATGCGCAGGTTTCGCCAGATGAATCCAAACACGGCGTCCACATGTTCCGGCGAAATGCGCTTAAGGGCCAGATTGCCGCAAATCGGACAGTGGGCGTGGAGCGAATTGCTGAGCGACATCAGCCGGGCGTGGAAGCGCGCACTGCAACTCTTGCAGCGCCAGGGGTAGACACCGACAGCACTCAGAATGTAATCGGCAGTCGTCTGGCGGCGCGATCTACGCGCACCGTCGTGCTTACAGATGGGACAGATCATCTAGGTGGCTGGATTCGCCTCCGAATGGCCCTCAGGATAGGACAGATGTTCAAGGTAGGCAAGAGCCGGAGGTACCGACTTCCCGGGTACAATAGTTCCAGAGGATGCTATGCCGAATTATACCGATGAACACGCAGAAGCCGGGATTGCCGCAAAACTGCCGCAACTGGAAACCTGGCCGAATCAATATCCGGGTTACGTCATTACGACGCGGTTTCCTGAATATTCTTCCGTCTGCCCCAAGACCGGTCTTCCCGACTACGGAACGATCACCATTCAGTACAAGCCGCGGAAGGCATGTATCGAGTTGAAATCTTTGAAGATGTATCTGTTGGCCTACCGCAATCTGGGCATTTTTTACGAAAATGCGGTAAATAAAATGCTGCACGACATTGTGGATGCCACCAGGCCCGAGTGGTGCGTGGTGAAGGGCGAATTTGCGCCGCGCGGCGGGCTGAACACTTCCATATTCTCGCGGTGGCCGGAACGCCAGGCCCCGTCGAGGGGTAAAAAAGTGGCCAACTCGCGGTGATGGGCATTAGACTTAGGCGGAATCTCGTTGGATAATCCCAAAGAGCGAATTCCGCGCCAATTGAAATTTTCCGAGGAGGAAGAATGAGCATTTCTCCAAATGTTCCCAGCCCGCAGGAGTCTTACCACTATGAGGGCGGCGGAACACCAAGGTGGATCACCATTCTGTTCGCGGTGGTGATTGCCGGAGTGGGGGCAATGGCCTACGCAGGATATTCAGCGCAGACGCACCTGCAGCAGGAAGTCACCAAAGCCCAGGACCAGAACAAGATCCTGACCGCGCAGCTCGATGCAGCCAACTCGCGGCTGGCCGAGTTGAAAGGGCGGATGGACGTCACGTCGCAAAAGATCGGCATGACACAAGCGGAACTCGCGGACGCCCGGAGCCGGGCGGAAGCGATTCGCAAGCAGCAAACGGCTTCCGATGCAAAGCTTTCTGAAAAGATCGCGCAGGCGCAGAAGGAAAGCGAGGCACAGATCGGGGCGGTGGCTACGGATGTCACGGGCGCGAAGAAAGACATTGAATCCACCCGCACGGATCTGGAAGCAACCAAATCGAAGCTGGACCGCGCCACTGGCGACATGGGCGTGATGAGCGGATTGATTGCGCACAACCATGACGACCTGGAGGAGCTGAAGCGGCGGGGGGACCGGAACTACTACGAATTTACGGTGCAAAAAGCCAAGACGCCGCAACGCGTGGGTCCTGTGCAGATGTCGGTGAACAAGACGGACCCGAAGAAATCCAGGTACACCATGACCGTGCTGGTGGACGACAAAGCCATCGAAAAGAGGGACAAGACGGCGGGCGAGCCGGTGCAGTTTTACGTGAAGGGCAGCGCGCGCACGGCCCCGTATGAGCTTGTGGTGTTTGACGTCGGCAAGAATCAGATCACCGGTTATCTCTCGACGCCGAAGGATGCCGGCAGCGCCCCAGCGGCCGCTCCCGCAGCTGCGCCGCCTGCAAAACCTTGACGAGCCTTTTTCAGCCGGGGCCTTTCTCCGGGGCTGAGTTGCTTGCCTAATCCGATCTCCGAGCCCTGTTCCGCGCTGAGACCTCACTTCTGGAAACTCAGGCCGGGACAGGGCTTTGGTGTTTTCAGGCGGAGAGCTACGATTTTGAGTAGCTCTCAACTCTGCAACCCGAGGAGTTCCTCCCCATGTGCCTGCGCCGCTTGCCCTCCTTGCTGCTGCTGTTCGCGATGATTGCCTTTGTGCCCCCCGGAGGAGCTGCGGCCCAGAAGACTAAAGATTCTGGACGATTGGATGAGCAATTTGGATCCCGCCTATTTCTGCGGCATGTGCATTCGACGACGGGGGCTTCGTGGAAGGACGCGAGCGATGTGCACTTCGACGAATGGCTGGACTGAAGCGCTGATGAAGAACTTCCCCCGCGGTTCTTGCCTCGTGCTTTTCATGGTGATGTGGTTGCTGTTTGGCGTAAGCGGAAATGCTCAGGAACCCCCGGTCAAGGCGGACCAGGCCATACGGGTTAATGTGGCCCGAGTGAATGTCGGGGTGGTGGTGACGGACGATAAGGGGAAATTTGTCGAGGGGCTCCGCCGTGACGCTTTCCACGTGTTCGACAATGGCGGGGAACACCCGATAACCGAGTTTGCTCCGATCGAAGATCCTGGGCAGGTGCTGCTGCTGGTGGAGGCGGGACCGGCCGCTTATTTTCTGCAAGACGCCAACCTGTTTGCGGCCGATGCGATGATGAAGGGACTCTCCGCTGGAGATCGCGTGGCGGTGGCGCGATACACGGACTCGCCGCTTGGGCTGTTGGATTTCACAACCGACAAGGGAGCGGCGCAGGCGGCGCTCAGTAGCATCCGGTTTAATTTGGGATTCGCCGATCTGAATCTTTCGAGCAGCCTGAGCGGCGTGCTGGATTGGCTGGAGCGCGTTCCGGGAAAGAAAACGATTGTTCTGATCTCCACCGGGGTGGATACATCTCCGGAGTCCACGGCGGCGGTGCTGCAGGCGCGGCTGCAGGTGGGCGACGTGCGCATCCTATGCGTTTCAACCAGCGGGCCGCTGCGCAACGGCAAGCAGGGCAGCAAAGTGAAGATTCAGCAAACGCAGGACGAGTTTGCAGCGGCGGACCGGCGGTTGCGCGCGATCGCGGAGCTCACAGGCGGCCGCGCGTATTTTCCATTGAACGGAAAAGCCTTTCAGGAAACATACAAAGAGGTGGCGGAGATCGTGCGTCACGAATACAGTCTGGCGTTCGCGCTGCCCGCGGCGGACGGGGCGGTTCATTCGATTGACGTGAAGGTGGACAGATCCAGCGTCGCCGGAAAATCCGCGCCGGCGGCGTATCGCGTGAATCACCGCAAGGGGTATCAGGCGCCGAAAGAATGACCGAGAGGAGAGCCGCTAGTCGAATTCCTTCATCATGCGGGCCATTTCGATGAGGCGGCGATCGACTTTGCCGAAGACAGTGTTGTCTTCGAAGGAGCCGTCGCCATTGCGGTGCCCGGCCGCTTGGCCGGTGAGGAGTTCAATTCCCTGCTCAATGCGCGACACGGGCCAGATGTGAAACTTTCCGCTGCTGACCGCGTCAAGCACATCTTCGCGGAGCATCAGATCTTCGACATTGGAGGCGGGGATTAGGACGCCCTGCGAGCCGGTCAGGCCAAGGATGCGGCAGACGTCAAAGAAGCCTTCGATTTTTTCGTTCACACCGCCGATGGCCTGGATGTCGCCTTTTTGGTTGAGCGAGCCGGTAACGGCGACGTCCTGGCGAAGCGGAAGCTCGGAGAGCGCGGAGAGGAGCGCGTAGACCTCGGTGGAGCTTGCGCTGTCGCCGTCGACCCCGGAGTACGACTGTTCGAAGCAGATGCTCGCGGCCAGCGAGAGAGGCTTATCCCTGGCGAAGCAACTGCGCAGATAGCCGGCGATGATGTGCACGCCCTTGTCGTGGAACCTGCCGCTTAAATTCGATTCCCGCTCGATATTGATCAGGCCGGCCTTGCCGAGCGCGGCGCTGGCGGTGATGCGGACAGGCTTGCCAAAAGAATATCCGCCGATTTCGAGCACGCTCAAGCCGTTGACTTGGCCAACGCAATCGCCTGAAACGTCCACGAGCAGCGTTTTTTCCTCGATCATTTCGCGGATGCGGGTTTCCACCAGGTTGTGCCGCTCCATCTTGGAAGCGATGGCGGAACGCACGTGCGCCGCTCGAACCACATTTTCACCGGCAGCCGCGGAGGCATAGTGCGCTTCGCGAGCCAGATCGGCGATATCCACGAAGCGGGCGGTGACTTTATTGCGGCGGCCGGCCCTTCGGACGCCGTATTCGAGAATGGCTGCAAAGGCTCCGCGATCGAAGGGAAAAAGATTTTCCTTTTCGCTGAGAGCGCGAAGGCGTCCGGCGTACTCCTCAATGACGCCGTCGGTCATCGGCATCTCTTCATCGAATTCCACGCGGACTTTGAAAATTTTCTGGAAATCCTCTTCATATTCGTACAGAACTTCGTACAAATCACGGTCGCCAATCAGGATGACCTTCACATTAATTTCCACCGGCTCGGGCTTCAGCGCCGTGGCCGTGAAGGGATAGAACACCTCGAGCGGTTGGATTTCCAGGCGATTGTGATTGAGCGTGCGTTTCAGCGCGCGCCAAACGCCCTGCTCGGAAAGCGCTTCGATGGCGTACATGATGAGGAAGCCGCCGTCGGCGCGAAGCAACGATCCGCCGCGAAGATCCATAAAATCGCTCGACCAGCCGCCGCGCGCATCGTAGGCGCGTTGAATGGTGCCGAAGAGGTTGGCGAAACTCGGCGTGGTTTCAAAGATGACTGGAGAATTGTCTTCGGAGTTGTGCGCCAGAATGACGTTGACGCCGTAGACGCGGAAGGGGTCGCGCTCGGGCCCCGGCGATTTCTGCTGCTGAATTTCCGGAGACTCCGGGGTTTGTTCTTCTTCCCCCTCGCGCTCCTTGAACGGGCCGAGATTGTCCAAAATGTGGTGGCGCACTTCTTCGAGGTATTCCGTCACGCCTGACCCGGGGTATTTTTCTTTTAATTCTTCGATGACACCATCCACAAGCACGGAAGCCGCTTCCTGCTCCAGATAGCTCAGCTCACTGGCCAACTCGCGGGAAAGGGTCAACGTCTTGCGATAGACGACGGTAAATTCCTGGCGAAACTGTTCGTATTTGCGCTCGATATCTTCGGCGACGGTGGTTTCGAGTTTGCCTTCGTGCACCATCTTGGAAATATCTTCGATGGGGACCATCTGGCCTTCGAGAACCGGGAAAATTTCCGGCAGGGCAACGGCGCCCACCTGCATGTGGCCGAGAGCAAACTGATCGCGGGCGATGCGACGCGTGAAATCGTCCATCAACTCTTTTTCGCGGACGGAAAAGCGCTCGACGATCCGCCCTTTTTGGCGCTGGAACGGTTCGCCTTCGAAGACCTGCGGAATCCGGCGGCGCAGGAAATCGATTCCGGCCTGCACGTCTTTCTTGAACGTATTCGCCGAACCCCTCGGGAGAACGAGGAGACGAGGGCGATCGGGAATCTTGAAATTATTGACGTAGCACCTGTCCATCGAGGGCTTGGTGGCCGGGTGGAGTTCCTCAATCATCTGGGCGATGGTGCCGCCCCTGCTGGTGCCAGCCAGGCCACATACGAAAACGTTGTAGCCCGGCGCGGAAAGTTCCACGCCCATTTTCAGGGCTCGCAGCGCGCGCTCCTGGCCGATAAAACCTTCGCGCTTTTGCGCCTGCGCGGTGGTTTCGAACGGAATGCGCGAGAGCTCGCACCGCCAGCGAAGCTTCTCCAGCCCGAGTTCTTTCGGCTTGCTCATGGTCATTTCGATAGATTTCGCCATTCGAGCGCGTACTCTAGCACACAGCGAAGCCGGAAGCGCTGAATTTACCCCCGGCGGATGGCAAGAAGTTACGCGTTGGCCCCTTCGAGTTCGTCCCGGTGCTGCATGTAGACTCGGAAAACCCCCAAAGCCGCTGCCACGATGGTCGGGCCGGCCACCAATCCAAGCAGCCCGAATACTTGCAGCCCACCGAGAATGCTGATGAAGAGCAACAAATCGTTCAAGCGGGTGCGGTTGTGAAGCAAGAGAGGGCGGACCAAATTATCCGCGAGCCCCGCTACCCCGCCGCAAATAATCACGACCAGCAAAGCCTTTCCCCAACTGCCATTAAGGCCCAGCCAAAGCGCGGCGGGGGCCCAGATCAGCGCCGAGCCAACCACGGGCACGATGGAAAAGAAAGCGATCAGAACGCCCATGAAAACGGGCGCAGGAAGACGCGTGAGGGCAAAGGCCGTGCCTCCAAGTACGCCCTGAATTGCCGCGATTAGGAGAGCGACGGCAACACTCGCAAAGATGAGGTCGCGCGATTCGGTGAGCATTTCGTCCTGAAGGTTTTTTTCGAAAGGAATCAAATGGCGAAGCACCCGCACAATCGATTCACCGTCGCGGAACACGAAAAACAAGGCGAACAAAAGAATGAAGAGATTGACAACGAAGGAGAAAAGATTTCTAAGCATCCAGGCAAGCCTGCCAGCGAGATAAGACGCAACTTTTTCCATGCCTTGCTGAAGGGGGCCCATGAAATCGAGGTTCTGAAGAGATTGCGGCAGGTGATGGCGGATGGAGTCGGCGAAGCCGGCCGGTACGACCACGCCACCGTTATTAATCAGGCCGCGGATCCGCACGGTCATTTCCACCGCTTCGTGTCCCGCGAACCACAGCACCAGCAGGACCGGCACGATCAACACCAGCGTGACGCCAAGGGTGCACAGCAGGGCCGCCGTGGTAACGGAGACACGCTTGTTCAGGAACAGAAATGCGGGGAAGAAAAAGATCGCAAGCACCGCGGACCACGCAAGCGGAACAAGAAATGGCTCGGTGATTCGAAAAACCAGGTAGCCGAGCAAGAGTAGAATGCCGTACGACAGGACCGTAGTCAGACGGTCATTCGTCGATGGGTTCCGATTCGCTTGGGTCATCCGCGGTATATAATCCCTTTCAGTCCCGGAAACCCCGGGAAAGTGTAAGTACCGCCGGTCGCCGGGTCGCTCGCGCCAGGGGAACTGATTTTATCCATGATGGCACGCCTCATGCCGTTCAATGCTGCGCAAGTGCGTCTCCTTGCTGTACTGGCTTTGATCAATTTTGTCAACTTCGCGGACCGCCAGGTGCTGAACCCGCTGCTTCCATTGCTGCGGCAACATTTTAATGTGACGGACTCGCAACTCGGATCTTTGCAAACCGTCTTGCTGATCGTGCTGGCGCTGGCAAGCATTCCGTCCGGGTATCTTGCGGACCGCTTCAGCCAGCACACCATCATTGCGGCGGGAGTGCTTTTCTGGAGCCTCGCATCAATGTGCAGCGGTTTGGCGCCGAGTTTCGCGATGCTGTTTGTCTGCCGCGGGCTGGTAGGTATTGGTGAAGCGGCGTACGCGCCCGCAGCCCAGGCCATGATTTCCGATTCCTTCCCGGCTGAACATCGGGCCCTCACGCAGGCAATTTTCGCCTCGGGGATGCTGCTGGGCGGTGCGGGCGGCTTGGCGCTTGGCGGGATCATGGGAGAGCGCCATGGCTGGCAGTACGCCTTTCTGATTGTGGGCGCCATCGGAATTCTTCCCGGTCTTTCGGCGTTCAAGCTGAAAGAGCCGCCGAAGCGGCCGCGCTCGGAAGTGGTTTCCATTGCGAAATTGTTGAGCGTGCCGGCGTACGTGGCCATGATGATTGCGGGGACGTGCATCACGTTTTCCACCGTGTCGTTTGTGACTTGGGGCATCGACTATGCTACGAGCTACAAGGACTTCAGCCTGAAAGAGGCGGCGCTCTCGCTTGCGGTGATCGCGCTGCTTTCGCTGGTGCTGGGAGCGCTTGCGGGCGGCTATTTCGCGGATCTCTTGCAGAAGCGCTTCTGTTACGGGCGCATCCTGGTGATTGCGGCGGCGTTTTTGGTGGCCGCGCCGTTTCTGCTGCTGGCGATCCAATCGGATGAAAAGTGGATGGTGCTGGCGGGATTTTTTGTCGCCAGCTTTTTTATGTCGTGGTATCACGGGCCGACCACGGCGGTGCTGCACGATCTAACGCCGCAGCGGGCGCACGCGACGGCCATCGGCGTGTACATGTTCGTGACCCAGATCGTGGGCGCGTTGGGACCCTTGCTGATTGGCAGGATTTCGGATGCCTCGGATCTGCTGGTTGCCCTGCAAGCGGCGACCGGCGTGATGGTGTTCGGCGCGCTGCTGATGCTGGTGGCGATTTATTTTGTGCGGCGGGATGGGATGCATCACCCGCGGCTGGCGGCGTTCAGAGCGGAAGACGATGCTTATGCGGCAGCACACCCGGTGAAGTGCGATTAGAGAAAGAGTTCAACGCAGAGGAAGTGCGCAGAGAACGCAGAGAAGAGCAACCCCAGAACAAACAGGTGCTTACTTGATGCCGATCATTTTGATGAGCCGCAGGACTTCCTCCTTTGGCACATCGTAGAGCGGGCGTTCGTCTTCCTCTTCCAGGCGTTCGCGAAGATATTCCGCGGCAATAAAACTTGCTTCGCGATCCGTCAGATCCCGTCCGCTCTTTTCACGAAATTCCACGAAAGCGTTATGCGCCAGTCCGACGATGCGCCCCACTCCATCCACTTCAAACTTTGAGTCGATGGTGTCGCTGTGGCGCGTCGCGATGGCGTTCCAGATGTGAGAGAAGCGGCAGTCGTAAATGTGGCCGCTTAATTTTGAAGTCACTTCGAAGGCGCCGATGAACTGATGCATGGCGCCGGTATTTGCAAGTACGGGGAGAGAAGGCACTGGATCCTCTTTTTTCGTGAAACGTTACGGCATTCCGAGAGCGGTGCAACGAAAACGCCGACTTTCAGTGTCTGATTCCTGCGGCGGCGTGTCAATGCCACGACGGCGCTCAGGATAGCCGGCGCAATCCAACGGCCTCGGCGGTGACGTCGGTGTACTTCAAGCCCGCGCCGGTATTGAAGAGCACCACGCGGTCTTCGGGCTTCAGGAAGCCCGTGTGCAACAGATGATCGTAGGCGAGCGTGGCGGTGGCGCCTTCGGGAGATAGGAAAATGCCCTCGTTTTTCGCCCAGTCCTGGAGCGAGGCGAGGATCTGCTCGTCAGGAAACGCGAGCGCCAAGCCGCCGGATTCGCGAAGAATCTCCAGCATGATGTAATCGCCGTAGGGCTTCGGCACGCGCAAGCCAGAGGCAAAGGTCGCCGCGTTGGCCCACATCTGGCTGGCTTTTTCGCCTTCTTCGAATGCCTTGGTGACCGGCGCGCATCCTGCGGACTGCACCGCAATCATTTTCGGACGCTTTCCGGGCTTCACCCAGCCGAGTTCTTCGAGCTCTCCAAAGGCTTTCCACATGCCGATCAGGCCGACACCGCCGCCCGTGGGATAGAACACGGCGGCGGGATACTCCCAGCCGAGCTGCTCGACCAGTTCGTAGCCCATGGTTTTCTTTCCTTCGATTCGAAAGGGTTCTTTCAACGTGGAAATATCGAACCAGCCTTCTTTTTCTTTGCGCTCGGCAACGATGCGGCCACAATCGGAAATCAGGCCGTCCACCAAAGTGACTTTTGCGCCATACATCGTGGCTTCTACGTAATTTGCGAACGGAACATCTTTGGGCATGAAAATGTTGGCTTCGATTCCAGCGGCAGCGGCATAAGCGGCCAGCGCACCCGCAGCATTGCCCGCGGAGGGAACGGCCAGCTTCTTCAGACCATAATGGCGCGCCATGCTCACACCGAGCGCGAGGCCCCGCGCCTTGAAGCTTCCGG